>SDBT01003361.1_pt1 | contig 27745 bp, 52 predicted proteins | sample 2277101 | NCBI WGS metagenome assembly SDBT01 (sample SAMN10404973, study PRJNA504765) | marine sediment metagenome | isolation source: marine sediment core GS10_PC15, 103 cmbsf | place: Arctic Ocean: Southern Knipovich Ridge | collected 2010 | reverse complement strand
GGCTTTCCACAGGTTGGCTTCACTCAGGTCGGCTTCACTCAGGTCGGCTTTCCACAGGTCGGCTTTCCACAGGTTGGCTTCCCTCAGGTTGGCTTTCCACAGGTTGGCTTCACTCAGGTCGGCTTTCCACAGGTCGGCTTTCCACAGGTTGGCTTCACTCAGGTCGGCTTCACTCAGGTCGGCTTCACTCAGGTTGGCTTCACTCAGGTTGGCTTCACTCAGGTTGGCTTCACTCAGGTCGGCTTCCCTCAGGTCGGCTTCGGAATCTATTGCTTCTATAACGGCTTCTCTTGTTGTTTTGGCCGTCTTGCTCTCAAAAACAACAACATTAGAGTCATACCTGTTAAAAATCTTAAAAGACTCTTCTTTTACGTCTTGTTCCTCCTTCAGAACATACTTCTTTCCCTTATGCTCAATCTCTTTTTCAACCATTGTAATCAATCTCCATTCATGTTCTGGTCGCTTACTTCGCATGTCTTGCTGCAGAAAGGATCATGCTTGTCACTGTTGTATGTGTCCCCGCAGTAGTCGCATTCCTTCTCTGCCATCATGCGCCTCCGGCCCCGCCTTTTGGAATCAATCCTCGCGTCTTTAACTTGCCAATCTTCCTATGGACTGCTCCTACATCATCAATGTGCAGCTCATTGGCTATGGCCCTTGGCTTAGTCCCTTTGCCATAAAGCTCTATCAGCCTGGCAGTCATAGTATCTGTAAATTCTACTTTAGCAGCTCTTTTCTTCTTTGCCATCGGCCCGTCTATGTCATACTGCGACACTTTCTTTTTCTTTGGCTTGATCCCCAGGAGAGCAGCTGCGGACATCCCGAAACCTACAGGCGAATCTACTTCCATATATAAAGCATACTCTTCTATATCGCTGTCAGTATCTTCTTCATCTTCTAGTTTTTCTACTAAGAATCCTACTTCTTTTAATTTGGCCAGGACTTCCGGCTTTACTTTTGGGTCGTGGAAGCCTATAGCTCCGACCTTCTTAATCTCACTCATTTTTGTATCACTCCTTTAAAAGTTTTTTTTCTAAGCATCCTTTGCAGATCAGGACTCCCTTGCCCTGGATCAAAAGATTATAACACATCTTCGTAAGCTTACAATCCCTGCACTTGTACCTAATCTTCCCGATGATCTTCATGATTCATATTCCCCCCTTTCTAAAGCTTTTATTATTTGTAAACACAATTCTTTAGGAACAACTGCCCTATTCTTAGCATCACGCTGTATTGCATAAGACCAACTTCCTTTTTTCTCTGTCAGAGGTTTAAACTTAATCTTAGGATAAAACCCCCACAAATCAGTAGCTTTTGCAACGGGATGGCCATAAGCCCCATAATAAACTGTATTTGGCGGACTCCCCATTATCCACCTCATCCTTCCTTTAGGATTTTCAAGAATCCAAAATCTAGGATGCAAAGACATTATCAATCCTACAGTATGATGCAATAGTTTTATGCTTTCTAATGTTTGTGGTTTGGGTTCTTTGTTTTCCCAATGCCTATGGGTGGCTATAGAAAAATGTGTGCATGGAGGAGAAGCCCATATAAAATCAGGATAACCAAACTTTTCTACTATCTCTCTTGTAGAAATTTGGAATATATCTTTGCATAAGTCTGGTTTGAATTGTGGATTATTATCCACAGTAAACACCTCATGCCCTCTCTCTCTAGCAACCTTGCTAAAACTTTCTGTTCCGCTAAACAATTCCAATATTTTCATGGTTGTTCTCCTAGTATCTGGAATGCGAATGCCTTGTTGTAGTTGGCATTGAAACATTCATGGCACGTCATCCGGCAGCTTCCCATCATGTTGAGCCTGCCGAAGTACTCATCAAGCTTGCATCCGCACAGGTCGCACTCGACACTCATCGTCGTCTCCTTTTCTTTTGCATGCCTTCCAGTATCTCCTTGATCCGCAGCAGGTTCTCCTGGAGTGCCTTGCCTTTCTCTGTAAGCGTGAGCTTCCTGTTGTCCTCTATTATGCCGTGAGCCTTAAATATCTTCTTCTGCTTTATAAAATAAGACTGGACCGTATCTATCCTCTTGCTTATGGTCCGGCTCGTACTGTTGTCTTCCATGGCCATGACCATATCAGAGGACCTCAACAGCAAAATGTTACTTATCGGACTCTCAATAAATCTCATTCAATTTCACCTTCTTTTTTTTCAGCCAAGCTTCGACATCGGCTTTACGCTGCATAACATTGCCAGCTTCTTTTTTGAGATCCATGTATTCTCTTTTCTTTATCTCAACCCGGTCTGACATGGATTCTATCTCACGAATAAATAAAGAGCTCATCATGTTACTGAACCATTTATTGTTGCGATGTTTGAGTTTCGGATTGAGCCTCCGGTATGCGACTTCGGCTTCTTTGGATAAGGTTATAAAGTGCCTTCTCGATTCAAAGCCATTGACAGTTTTTTGTCTTTTATAATCCATTGAATATGATACAAATTTGCATTTTTGAACTCCCAAAATATGCTAAAATTAGGTGATACACTACAAGTGTATCACTTGCAAAAAAATAGTGATACACCTTTTTTTTAAGAGAATTTTTGAAAAATTAAGAGCAAAATTAAGATTCTTCTCTGCTCTTCAAAATAGCTTAAACTGTTTTTTGCCTCTTTTTCCCCGTGTTTATCAAAAAGAGTTATACCCACCCTTCTCTCATGATCTTTGTGATACACTTGTAGTGATACACTTGTTTTTCGACTTTGTGTTACACCTAAGTGTATCACTTTGTGTTACACCTAAGTGTATCACTAAATTTGAATAAAAATTATAATTTTCAAATGGATAAATTAACATTTAGAATTGACCTCTTTTTGAATCAGCTCAACAATCTTGTCATTTAATTTTATTGTTCTTGGTGTTTTGTCTTTGAATTGGATCCATAATTGTTTTGGAACTTTCAATGTAATCGGTTTGATAAACTCCATCTTTACTATTTGAAATAGCAATGGTTCTATTTAAACTTAGTTATACTGCAATAGCCACTTTTGAGTGTCACTTTTTTTGTCGAGAATTATGTCTGCTCCCATATTCTTGTGCTTTGTCCGATCCATCCTTTTCTGTGGAGCAGTCTTATTATTGCTTTGAATTTTTTGTGTGCGTATGCTTTCATGCCTTCTTCTTCTGCTTGGGCCTTGAATTTTGGGTTTATTTTTTTGAGTTTGCTTTGGCAGGTGTTCCAGGAGGCTCTTATTTCTCCTTGGTAGGTTTTGTCGGACTGTGGGATGAGGGCTTCTAGTGTGTTTACTGAGTTGAGGCTGTCGGCTGCTTTCATGTTGAGTTTTTCGGCGACTTTTAGGATCTGTAGGTATAGGATCTGTTCGTATAGGATGGGGTTTTGCAGTTGGTCTGTTTCTGAGTTTGGCAGTATGCTACTTTTTGGTTTCATTTTTTCTTTTGTTTGTGTTTTATGAATAGGTTGCTATAAAATAGGAATATCATTGTACAATGGATTAGGAAGAAACCGCCGGCATTTACCCCTGGGATATGATCTATTAAAAAAGAAAGGTATATTACTATTCCGCTGAGTATTATAAGTATGGCACTCCAAATTAGGCCTATCCATAAAAAGGTTTTAGTTTTCATTTTATTTTGTTGCAATAGATATGTATATATGTGTCAATGAGAAGTTTGGAGAATATTTTATCTATATAACCTTGATGGACTAAGTTTAAACTTAGTTCCTCAATTCTTTTTATTATTTCCTCGTTCATTTTTCAGGTGTTTTGATCTTTATGATTCTGTGGTTTGGGATCATGTATCTTGATTCGGAGAATGAGAAGGTGGTCATGCTGTGGTCCTGTTCGTAGCCTTTGATCCACCATGTTTTTTTTTGTTCGTCGTCGTCTAAGAATATGATTAAGGTGTCTCTTTCTTCCTTCATAAGAACCTCTTTTTCTTCTTTCTTCATTCTTCCCTGGTGTTTTATAGGTATTTGTCCTTATATAGTTTTCGGCACTGGAGCATAGCAAAACCTTTAAATATGTTTGTGCCTTTAAAATACTAAGTGGCACGGTCTAGTAAGGTATTTCTAATGGAAGAGGTGATCTTATAGTGGCAATTCGTAGATATGAGAAGATTCCTGGAACAACTCTATCCAGAATAGTTCGGGATCCTGCACCTTCTGCTCCATCCGCACCATCAACAGGTAATGGGAGGGGCGGAGGGCCAGCTCCATCTCCACCGCCGCAATTAAGCCCGGCAGAACAGGCGCATGAAATAGAACTTCAAAGAAAAGCTAAAAGGACTGGAATTCCAGCGCAGGCGACCCCTTCAGCAAAAAGATTCATACAGCAACAGCAACAGGAACAGAAGGCGGCAGCAGCCAAAAAAGCACAGAAGGTTCAACCATATCCAATGATTGAAGTTATTGAAGAGCCTGCACCACGACCTACAAGGCCCTTCCGAGTCTATGGAGTAATACCTGAAGGAGAACCTGGCATAATCCATCCCATAGGTCCAGCAAGGGTAGATATTACAGGAGAGCCAACAACTCCTCCTCTTACTATGTTTGAAAAGGCAGGGGCAAAGATGAGCCCCACTATTTCAAAAGCTGTTTCTTACTGGGAGATGGCCGAGAGCAAAGCAAGAGTATATTCCAGGAAGGCTATTCCTAAAGTTCCGACTTGGGGAGGTTTTGAGATCTTTGGCATGGGGGGTTTGGCTGCTTCAAGGATCTTTCCGGAGACACAGAAGAAAGCCATGAAATTCCAAACTGGTTATATTGCTGAGATCAGGCAGAAGCCTTTAAAGTTTTCAGCACTTGTACTGACATACTTTATGCTTACACCGGCCCTTGCAGGAGTCGGAGCAGTAGGAAGGGCTTCATATTTTGCAAAGATTCCCCTGGTGACAAAAGTAGCTCCTTATATTGGGAAGGCCTTTGGTGTTGGACTTCTTAGCTCTTATGGGGGGGTTTCAGCGTATAGGATCAAGACAAGCCCATCACCTTACACTGAGGCCGGAAGGATAGTTGGGGGGGAAGTTACTCCTATGCTTGTTGGAGGGGTTGCAGGTGCTTGGGCATGGCCTAAAGCCATGGGATATTTAAGAACCTTCGGCAGGAAAGAGATTCCTATTGAAAAGATTGTAGCTCCTAAAGTTCTGACTGGTGAAGAGAAGTTTCCTATTGCTGGAGGTGAGCTGACTTCTACAGCAAGAGCAAGATTCCATAAGCAGATTTTTGAGAAAGGAGAGTTTATCCCTAAAGAATTGGAGGGTGGTTTTCCTCATGCGCTTGCTGATCCATGGAAATCTCTAACAGTTAAAGAGGGTGCGTCTGAATTGCCAGGAGTATATGTTTCGGGGAAAGGAATATCTGCTTATTTCTTGAGGACAGGAAAAGATCCCTATTCCTTATATGGTGGAAAGATTTTTGAGCCGTTTGGAAGGCCTGGTGTGATGTACATACAGCCGAAGGCACTTGAGGTTGGCATGGCGAGGAAGATTCCTGGCAAGCCATCAAAACCTTTGGGATGGGAGTGGACCAAGCCTCCAGAGAAAGGAGTTGCAGTTATTCCTGGAATGAAACCAGAAGTAGAGGCAATCATAGCTCCAGAAACACAGCTTACAAAGCTGAAAGGCAAGTTTTTCTTCAAGTTTGAAGGTCAGAGGATTCCTATAGATCGTTTTGCAGTAGAAAAGGCAGGTAAAGGAGCTGGCACATTGCAAGAGCTGCAATATAGCTATGAGCTTCCTAAGAGTATGGCTGTTACAACTCCGAGAAGCTTTGCTGCAGGCATTTCTGAATCATTAAGGACAACTGGAGTGAGTAAGGCATATGAGCCACCTTCTAGGAAACCACCATCATATAAACCTACAAAAAGGCCACTTTCCAAGCCGCCATCATATAAGCCACCTTCTAGGAAACCACCATCATATAAACCTACAAAAAGGCCACCTTCTAAGCCCTCAAAACCTTATAAGCCTTCCATGCCTTCTCTTCCTTCCATGCCATCACGACCATCCAGGCCTTCAAAGATTTCAAAACCTTCCAGGATTAGCACACCGGGAACTCCGGTCAAGCCTATCACTGCATATTTTCCCAAGACTAAAAGAGGCAAGAAGAAGAAGAGGAGATATAAGATCAAGCTTCCGAAAGCATTGACTAAGTATAAGCCGAGTGTTCTGGGAGTGATTAGATCCAGGGATCCTGGAAGGAAAAAGAAAAGAAAGAAGCCTAAGTATCTGACACCTTTCGGGATCAGATGGCCGCTAACATAGGAGAAGAACAAAATGGAAGAAGAAGAACATGGAGAAGATAAGAGATCCGAAACAACAACAACCGCATCACCTTACCAAAATTTTGACGACTACCGGACAATACAGTTTTTTGAGAGCAACGACAGGCTAGTCGCACAGCTTAACCTATACCTGAGAGGATTGATGTGGGTAGAAGGTCCGAAAGGAGGGGAGTATAAGCAGATAGGGGAAATGATCGCCAATGAACAGGGGATCTTTCACATGCTCCGGACTGTCGATGTCCTTACAGACAAGGGGGCTTTTCTTTCAGGATATAAGAGGGAAGAAATCATGAAGATAATGAAACAGTATGTGATTGAGATAACAATCTTTCTTTATGAAAACTGCGACAGATTTAAGATCCAAAGGAGAAACATAAACATACTCATCCATGAGATGTGTTCCACTATAGAGAGTGGAATAAGAAGAAGCATAGACGAAAGCGAGAAGGACTTCCTCAAGGGCCAAAGCGTGACCAGGGAAATATTGAATGAGAGGGGATCGCAAGGGAAAGGATCCAATGGATTCTGGGGAAGTCTTTTCGGAGGAGCAAAATGAAAGGAGGATTAAGAAAGTAAAATGGCAGCAGATTTATTCGGAGGAGTTTTTTCCAATATGTTCGGAGGGCTAGGGGCATCAGGGATCCTGACATGGGTAACTTTCGGCCTTTATGCCATCATATATGTTGGAGGATTATTTCTTATAGGAAAACTTTTCCTGAGTTACAGGAAACATAAGACAAGAGTTTACGACCACCTGATCAAGGGAAACAATGAGATCATAGTGGAAAGTGCCGGAGGGTTCATAAGAGATAAGAAGACAAAGAAAACATATTTTGAGATCGTAAAACTTCCATTATTTTGGAAGACAACAAAGCTTCTGAGCCTGCCGGAGCATAAGCATTTTATTCCAGTGTCCAGTTTCTTTAAGAAGGACTGCGTTCACAGGATAGTGACCGGGCCGGATTCTTATATGTGGGCAGAGCCAAAGCTGGAAGATGGGACTGCCAAACTGAAAAACATAGAGTTCGACAAGAATGCAGCCATGCAGACCATAAGGGACCAGTGGAGCCTGAGAGAAGACGATATCGGCTGGTGGAATAAATGGGGGACGCCTCTGGTAATGTTTTCCTTTATTCTGACTACTATGATAGTGGGGATAATCTTCCTGGATAAATTCCAGGATGTAGCCGGAGCATTTGTGCAGGCAGCAGATCTATTGTCCCAGAAATGCGTTCAGCAAGTGGGGGGATAAAACCCTCTCCCCAGTAGGGGAAAATAAGCATGGGGAAATAAAATAATGCAAAAAAAGAGGATCCTGGGGATTATGATCATGTTGGTGATTATAATCCCCCTGACATCGGCCATTCCAGGAATAGAATTTAATCCTGACGGATCAAACGGAGAAGCAATACTTCCAAACATAGCGTTCAATCCGGCAGACATCCAGCATAACGACCTTGGAGGTTTGCAAGGAGGAAGCCCTGATGAATTTTTCCACATGAATGAAACCATATATGATAAGATGATGGATCAGATATATACCTGGATAAACAACACAGTCAGCGACCTAACAAACTATTACAATAAAGAGGAAATAAACAACAGCTTTGTACCCTACTCAGGAGCTACACAAGAACTCGATCTGGGAGATGAAAACATGACAGCAAGTTCTTGTATTGCGAATAATGGCTATTTTTCTGAGGACGTCCATACTAGGGATTTGTATGTTGAGGGTTTATTATATTCAAATGCTCAAACAATGGGGTATAATATAAATACAGGAAAATGGAGATTTAGTGGGGGGGGGACTCAATCAAATTCTTATAATTCTTTAAATTCAAATACATTACTTACTATTAGTTCAGCAGGATTTACAACAGGAGGAAGAACAGCAATAGATATATCTACATCTGGTTCACAATCATCTGGAGATGCAACAAGTGTTTTAATAAGTCCAACTTATACAACAACATCAACATCTGGTTCAACAGATTTTCAAATACTAAGAACTGAAACAAGCGTAGGAAGTGGAGCACAATATTTATTTAGGGCTGGAACAGAAGTATCCGAAAATTTATTTACCATATCAAATGATGGTTTTACTTCTATTGATAATGATTTAAATGTTACAGGAAATATTACAGCATCAGATACCTTGACAAATAACCTCTATGTAAACCGTTTTATGTATTTCGGCAATGACAACACAAATATGAGGTTCAATGATGAGTTCGGCGGGAATTACTACTCTTTGCAGAATGATTATGGAAGCATAACCTTTGGTAATAGTGACGACCCTTTTATGTATATCAACTTTGATGAAGGGGACGGCATCGTAATAGGGGATGTGGCCAATGTCCAGGCAATAAGTGCATGGGCAAACTGGATCAATACTGGAACATTTCAAACAACTGGCACCCTTACAGCAGGCAATATAGTAACTGGAGGGACAATTAGTGCAACAAACGCTATCTTAACAGGAACCCAATTTCTAGCACCCTTTAGTGATGTAACCACTAATCCTGGACATAGTTGGACAACTGATACTGACACTGGAATGTTCAGGGCTGGCCCTAATATAATAGGATGGGCAACAAATGCACTGGAAAGGGCACGACTATCAAACACATTGTTTTCAACTAACGTATTATTTCAAGCAGAAAACAATCTAATTATAGGTAAAGGTCTTGCAGGAACAATAAACTATCTCAAATTTGATGGTGAAAATAATGATTTTTGGATGAAGTGGAATGGGACAGAAAAACTCATGAACATGACGGGGGGAAACGTAAACATAGATAAGGGTAACATGACAGCAGACAATGTTTTCCTTCCTGCTTTGCTTTATCATCATACCAATCATACTCTTCCAGTGGAAGGGGCAGGGGAATGGGTAAACATAACTTTTGATAATGAGCCTTCAGAGATAACGATTGGGATTTTGCACACTCATGATGTAAATAATTATACGTTTACGATAGTTGAGCCTGGAAAATATAAGTTGTCCTATGATAATAATTTTCAGGATTCTTCAGCTACGCCTCCAAATCATATCCTTAGTAGGGTTCTAAAGAATAATGAGGAACTCATTGGAAGTTTGGAAGAGAAGGATTCTACAAAGCAAAATGCAGATTTTGATTTGGATAAGCTGATTTATGCGGTTTTAGTGCCTGGTGACGTGATTATCTTTCAGTTCACTTCTGATTCAACCACTGTAAGCCTTACTACTCACGCAACTTATGGGGATCACATAAGCACATCGGAGATCAGCATAGAGAAGGTGATGAACTAAGATGAAAAAAATATTATTCCTGACATTTATCTTGCTTCTGATAGTTCCTTTAGCATCAGCAGAGCAGATATACAGCCTTGACGAAACCATAGACCTGAAGATAAGCTGCACAAACAACGAGACATACTGCACAACAAACGCAGGATGCAACCTGACAATAATCCTTCCGAACAACAGCCTGCTCATAGACAACAAACCCATGACTCAAAACCTGGCATATTTTAACTACACCCTAAATGGAACCATAATAAATGAAGTAGGAGACTATCAAAATTATGTATTCTGCATGGATGGAGGATTCAAAGCTTTTGAGGATTTTATATTCAAAATAACAAAAAGTGGAAATGAAAGCACATCATCCCAAGGAATGATCTTCATAGGGATAATCGTGGCCATTTTTGCATTGGCCTTTCTCCTTGTTCAGCTATCCAATCATTTTGATAACACCTTAAAGTTTGCTTTTATAGGGTTCGCATTGTTTGTGATGTTTTCAGTGTTTCCTCTGGCGATACACTTCATGGATTCAAGCGGAGGATCAGGCACTTTTACAAGCCAGATCAATAATGTGGTCGTGACAGTTTATTCTAGCTACACCTACTTCCTCATATTTATAGTGACGATAACAGTATTGCTGTTCATAAAGTATGTGCTTGATGAATTAGCATCGTATGGGAAAAAGAATAAGAAAAAATGCTGAAACTGCCGCCGGATCGGGTAAAACTAGACAAGGAAACAGGAATGAGGTTAGTGATGCTCCGGAAAAAATATCAAGAAGAACTGAACATAGACATTCCTTATTCCAAAATCGTAGGCAGTTTGATTAAAACTAAAGAATTACATATTGGTCTGCCCCTTGGAAATAACGGGAAGGGAAAGAAAAAAAGAAAGAGGTGTTCCTTCTGAAAAGAAAAATCCGCCAGAGAAGAAAACTAGGAAAGAAAGGAAGCATACTGGATCTCTTTTATGTTATAGTGTTCCTGACTGGTTTTGCCATAACCTTCTGGATTTCTTATACTATATTTGATGAATGGAAAACTGAGAGTGCCAGTCTTCTCCCTGGGGAGGATGTTGGGAATTTGACTGAAAGCGTGAACATTGCCTTCCTTGCTTTTGACTGGATCTTCATCGTCATGATAGTGCTATTGCTTTTGAGCACTACAGTCCTGGCTTTCATGATCGACACTCACCCGGTCATGTTTTTCATAAGCTTCCTACTCCTTTTTATATTGATAGTGATCGCCGGAATATTAAGCGATGTGTTCAATGAATTTGCAGGGAGTGGGGATCTGAATGCTGCCTATACTGTCTTTCCGATCATGAATTTCATATTTGATAAGCTGCCTGTTGTGGCCACGATAGGGATTGCTCTGGTTTTAGTGGCCCTGTTTCTCAGAGGCCAAGGGGGGAGCCAGGCAATATGAAAAAAGTAATTCTCCCAATCCTTATGATGATACTGGTTTTCCCACTAGTCTCCGCCGAACTATGCGACAAGAGCAGCTATGCCAATCTGATAGAGAATCAGAACGGACCTAATCCTCATACTATATATGAGGTCTGCGAACCGCAGCTTTGTCTTACTCCCAGCAACATATTCTCATTCGGGCTGGACCAGCTGGCCGGAAGCAGCACGGCAGACATCTACCGCATATATGAGCAAGAGAGCAGCTATTATGATCCAGAAACAAAAAAGACAGTTAAGTACAATGAAACAATAGAGACAAAGACTGACACAATAAGCTTGCAGTCAGTCTTTGATTCAAAGGAAGGGAAGCAAGATAACGGCTGCTATAAGATTAAGATAAAAGGAGAATGGAAGGACTGCCAAACCCTCACAACTCCTGGGAGCTGGACAACCAAAGCATTATGTGAAGCTGATAATATAATTTCCTGGGCATCATTTACATACAGCGAATGGATAGAATGGGTTTGGGAAACTGGGAACTGGCCAGGAATATTCTCAAACACAGAAAGCGATGGAAAAAACCTAACACTAATTCCAAATAAAGCTCATTGGGGAACAAATAATGTTACACAAACATTTCATTTCCAGTTTGAAGGAAGCGGAAATGATTCCACAGGAAAGTGGGATGCTAGTCCGGGGATTTTAGAGAAAACAACTGGATATAAAGGTCAAGCATATAATTTTTCAACAAAAATTGGAAATTTGACAGTCAATGGAACAGTAACTGGGTTAGGACAGACTAATATTTCTATTTCAGCATGGATATATCCAATGCCATTAGTACCTGCAACTAATGGCATGATCTTTCATGCAGGAGTCCCTCAAGGACTTCCAAGAATAGATTTTTCTTATGCTAGAACTCTTCCGGGAGTATATTATATGTCTTTCTTAACTTATAATCAAACATATGTAAATCCCCAGTATGAATGTTCAAATTCATTCATTGATCATAATATGGTTCCTTATAATTGGTATTTTGTTGTAGTAACATTACAAAGAGTAAACTCAACAGTATCAAACTGTCAAATACATGTAGATGGAATAGTAAGAAGCAATACAAACAAAACAAATATAATTAGATGGGATTCATTTAGTGGAACAAGAATAGGAACCTCAATGAGATCATTGACTTTCAATGGTACAATAGATGAAGTAATATTATGGAACAAGACACTAAGCTCAACAGAGATAAAAGAAATTTATGATTTTATGAAAGCAAACTATACACAATCAGGAAACAACACTCTCAATCCCTTACAATTCAACGGCGCATTATGGAGCAACTGGACCAATGTTAGCTGGGTGCAGACCAAAGACCCAAGCACAAACATCACCATAAAAATAGAAACAAGCAATGACAACATAACCTATTCCCTGATAGCAGAGAACATAAGCAACAGCTACGTTCAAGCAAACATAAGCAGATACATAAGGATAACACCTCAACTCTATACAGATAATACCAACATAACACCCTTCCTAGAAAGTCTCACAGTGGATTATGAACAGCCAGAGCTGCTATGGATTGCAGAAACTCACACTCCGGGAAGGATGACAGAAATGATACTTGGCAACTTCAACTTCAACCTCACAGCAAACGACAACATAGACAATCTCAACGCAACATTCTACTGGAACTCAAGCACACCACTATCAATACCAGAAACCAAATCCAAAAGCGGACAGCTATACGGATTCAACATAGAATTCACAATACCACTGATAAGCGAAGATAAATTATCTAACTTCTGGTGGAACATAACTAAACATTACGTCAATGGAAGCAGTGCAACAGAAAGCTTCATGTATGAAGTATCAGTGCTGAACACATTATTGATCAACTGCACTGCCGGAAACTCCACAGCTCCATCAGTCCTTAATTTTACCTTCGGGGATGAGCAGGATCCCACAACCAAACTGATAAGCACCATGGAAGCCACATTCACAATCTGGAAAGATACAAAATCCATAAATTTCTCATTCCCCTTTGAATTGGAAGGCCTGAGCCAATATAAGATATGCCTAACGCTGAATGGAAGCTACTGGCAGATGGATGCCATAATAGACTTTGAATCCTCTGACTATTCCAAAAGAACCTTCCATATAATAAATGAAACCCTCAACAGCACCGGAAACGTCGCTTCCAATGACCTGGCATATGACCTTTACCTATTGTTAAACAATGAAAGCACAGGAGTGGAGATCCAAGTGCAGAATGTAGAGAACGAAAACCTTCCAGGTTATTATGTAGGGATCAAGAAATACTACCCTGGCCTTGATAAATACTACACTATGGCCAAGCCAAGAACAAATTATGAAGGGATCACCCACACCTATCTGAATCTTTTTGACACAGAATATGAATTCAAAATATACGATAGGGCCGGAACCCTGGTCCAAACTTTCAGTAAGTTTGAAGTCCTCAACACAGATGTCCTTTTCACACTTTCAGCAGTCTCCTCTTCTGAGATCTACCAGGAATTCGCCGGTATAACCCATAGCTTGACCAATACTTCCAATTCTTTTGTCCTGACTTACACCACTGATAGCAGCCGATTCGAGAAGATGTGCCTCCAAGAAGAGACCATCGGCCTTCAATACACGACCATAACCTGCGAGGAATGCAGCACAGCACAATCAGATACCCTCACCTGCACGATTCCAGCAGCCAACGGAACATATAAGGCCAGTGCAATCCCCACCCTAACCGGAAGCTTAGAAGGATCCATAGCTATCCTCACAGTGATCAGGAGAGTCACAACCCTATCCCAACTGATCCCTAAAGAACTGGCCAATTTCCTAACCCTATCAATAGTAGGAACCCTGGCATTCCTAGGATTCATAAGCCCACCAATCGGGATAGTCCTGACAGTCGCCGGACTGGGCATAAGCCACCTCCTAGGCCTATCAGTCTTGACACTTTCCCTCCTGGGAACCCTGATACTGATCGGTGGATATTTCATAATAACAAGCAAAAGGTAAAATAAAATGAGCACAATGAGAGACATGGTTATCGGATTCACTATAGTTATAGTCTTATCAATGGCCATGTTCTCATTCGCTGCCGACTGGATCAAAGGCAACAGCAGCCAAAACACAAGCTACATGGAAAAAGAATATCTGGAACCATTTGAAAACCTCGGGGGAAACGCCTCAGTCATGGGAGACAATATCGGAAGCAAAGCCCAAAGCAAAGAAGGAATAGAGGATCTGGAAGGAAGGCTTTCCCTCATAGGATTCTTTGAAGTCGCCAAGATCCCCTTCAGGATAATAAAAGCCATCCCCAATCTGATCAGGATCATAGCCGGAGCATTGCACATCCCACCAGTATATCTTATGATCCTGGGAAGCCTCCTGGCCGCAGTGATAGGATTTATGTTCATAAGTGCATTTTTGAGGTATAACACATAATGGCCTACACAACCATCCCACCAATGAACGGAAGCGGATTCCCCCACCTCCTCACCTGGGTAAATGATGCCTCCGGAGGGATCTTAGGCCTCACCCTAGCCATAATTACGTTCATATTAGTGTTTGCCGGAATGAGTGCCGGAAGCAACACAAGAGACGCCCTCCCAGCCAGTCTATTGATCACCACAATAATGTGCATCCTGTTCTATAGCATGGGAATCCTACCACTAGCATTTCTCATCGGAATGGCAGTCGCAACCGGACTATCCGGCCTAATGGCCTGGAAAAGCTAGGTGCCATACAGTGCCGTTACATTTAAAAGGAGAAAAACCTTCTGAAAAAGTAGATATTATAAAAAAACGGGAGGATCTAAAAAAAATATGAGATTTGAAGACCTGATGCAGATAGGAATTATTTTTGTTGTTATTTCCGTAACCCTAGCTGTTGGTGTAAAAATCAACACAGATATAGGATCTGGACTAACCGGAGACGCAGCAGCAGTCACAGCCAACGGAACAGCTGGTATGCTTGAAATAGCGTCATGGCTTCCACTGATTGGACTAGTCATAGCCGCAACAGTGATAATCAGCCTGATTGTGACGCAATTCGGGAAGGCCGCCTAAATATGAGATTTGAAGACCTGATGCAGATAGGAATTATTTTTGTTGTTATTTCCGTAACCCTAGCTGTTGGTGTAAAAATCAACACAGACCTCGGTGATAGCCTAGGAGGAAACGCCGGTTCCGTAGTAGCCAACGGAACAGCTGGTATGCTTGAAATAGCAACATGGCTTCCACTGATTGGACTAGTCATAGCCGCAACAGTGATAATCAGCCTGATTGTGACGCAATTCGGGAAGGCCGACTAAAAACAACCAAATCTTTTTTTTCTTTTATTTTAAAATAATAATAATGGGGTAAAACAATGAGTCTAAACGGAAAAAAAGCAAAAGGATTCTTTAAAAGGAAACTTCAAGAAAGACGAGAGGCAAAAGCCGCATACAAAAAAGCCTATAGATCAGAACGCAAAAGAGTAATAGTAAAAAGTCAAAGATCAAGAATAGCAGCAGCAAAAGAACAAGCTAGACTTAAAGCAAAGCATGGTTTCTTCACCCCAGAACGCAAAGCTAAAATAAGCAGTTACGCCGCCAAAGCCAGAGAATTTGCAAAAGAACAAGCTAAAAGACAAGCTAGAGCAGATAAAAAATCCAAGAGACAAAGCCCTTTTTCAGGGATGGGTTTAAAATTTTAAAAAAGTAAGAGGGAGGTAAGAACAAAATGAGAGTAAAAGGATACTACCGAAAAAAATCAAAGTATTCAAAGAAAAGAGTGCATGTCAAGGGCCACATGAGAAAAAAGTAGCTCTTGGCATGCACAGATGGGTGGGGTAAACCATCAAAAAAGCACCCTACAATTCTCTTTTTTTCTAGCTTCCACCACTTCCAGGATCAGAAACTTCTATGCCTGAAAGATTCAAGCCAGAAAAATCCACATAAGGCCCTTGATAAATCTTCACCGGTTCAGTCACAGTATAACCCTGGCCCTTACAAAGATCGCAAGGCTTCGCAACCAAGTATTCTATCCGGTAAACAGCATAACTCAAAAAGAGCAGATAGACCAAGGCACAGAAAATTAATGTACTCGTTCTAATTTTTGGAAACTTCATTTCTTAAACCTCCTTTTTATTATTTTGTAGATCCCCCACACTATTGAAAGAGGGATCATGGCAATCCCAAAGATCACATAAGCTGGAAAAAATATCAGCCTGGCCAGTCTCTCATGGATCCATCCTTTCTTCTTCTGCCTCTGAAAGAATTTGGAATTTCCCATCAAAGGGAAAAGCATGGCGGCACCAAGATCCACCATGTTCCTGATTGGTTTGCTGATAAAATAAATAACCATCATCATGGCCAAATTCCCCCCAATATAGAAAGATACTCCGGTCCAAGGATTCACAAGGAAAAGCTTCAAGCTATAAAGGGTTACTGCTATGTTCGCCGCTATTATTACCAACCGCCAAGACATCATTTTTTTATCAGTCTCCGCATCTTCTTCACGCCCACGTGCATGATGAAGATCTGCTGCATTCTCTTGATCCTTTCAGCGTCACTTATATCCTTGTTCTTGACCAACTCATTAATCTCTTGTTGTTGATCTTCCGAAAGGTGTTCGAAAACTTTCTTAAAGCCATCCAACTGGCCACTTTCTTTAAGTCTACTTACTTGTTTGTCCAAAAATTTATTTTTTATTTTTTCTTTCATACCCATTTTATTTGATTCCTCCTTATTATTATCCAAATTAATGATAATGTTGATAGAAATGGAACCCAAAAAGTAGGATGTAAATCTAATAGTTCTTTATCTCTACGCCATAGACCAACAGGAATATTATTTCTTTCATTCCAATTAAAAAACAATGGATCAACAAAGTAATAAGCAATTTTATCTAATATATTTATCATACCCATTTTAAAACTTCCTTGGTCCATATATATCCACAGCTGCCTTGGTGACAAAACTGCACAGCTGATTTTTTCTGATCCTCAATCCATAACCTATGATCTGACCTAATCTTCCGCCGGTCCCTATCATGCCAGAACACCAAACAACCCCTAGGAATCCCTTCATAAAGGTCCTTGCTTCCATCAGCAAAAAAGCTGTTCTGATCCCTGAGCCGGAAAGGATAACTATGGAAAAGGATGGCCTTATCAGTAGAATAAAGGAAAAATGCTCCCTCATCCCAGAAAGTGATCATGCAAGATTCAGGCCTCTCATTTATAAACTCACTGGCCATGTCAAACTCAGGCCCGAAAGAAGAGACAGAAGGGTAAAAAGGAGCTGAAAACATGACCATAAGAGCAACAAGGACCAAAAAAACCCTCCAGAAAACCACCATAGGCCTTCCTGAGAAGACTTTCTGGAAGAAGCACCCTGATAGTAGGACAATCGAAGGAATGGCTAAGAAGAAGAACCTGGCCCATATGAGGCTAATCAGGGAAAGGCTCACAGCTGATACATACACAGGGAACAAAAAGAGCCTCATTCGCCTATCAGAAGAGAAATAACCATAAACCCCTAGGATCAGCAGGACACCGGTAAAAATGCAGGAAAAGGCCCAGGACTGGCCAAAAATAGGGGACAATTCAGCAACCACCCCAGAACCCCCCAACAGCAAAGCCCATGCACCGCCAAGGCCAAAATCCCAGACTTTCAACATATCCAATATAAACAAAATCGGAATAGGGAGAAAGAAAGAAACAACAGCAAACCAACCCCAAAACCATTTCTTTCCACCAATCAATATGAACAAGATCATGCACAAACTCATAAAACACAATGACATGATCATAAACAACCCCTGGCTATCAACAATACCCGGGGTAAATGACCGGAAGAAAGGAAGAGAGAAAATAAACAAAGAGGTCAAAGCAAAGCTAGGATAAAAACTGAAAACAAACCTGGAAGTACCAAATAAAATAAGAGCAGAAAGCAAAGCAAGAAACAAAGGAGCCACCAACACCGGGCCATAATAACCGAACAGATCATAAGAAAACTTACTTTCCCTCACAAAAGAAGAGGATCCCAGACTGTCCGGATCCTCAATCTGCGCCATGTTAGAAAAACTGTCCCTGGTCATCAGTCGAAAATCATCCGACATGATCACCAGGGAAAACATCATAAGGATCATCAGGCAAGACATAAAAAATATCTTCATTCTCATTCTCGGTTCTTCCATTAGTTCATCTCCCCCTTAGTACATTGTTGTTTTCAGCCATCTTTTCATTTCCATTTTCTCACATATCTTTGTGAGGTTAATGTAAAAAGCTTCACCATATTCATCATCCCAAATAAAAATCTGTTTTTGACCGCAACCTATATATAACGGTTCTGGTTCAAAACTCATATATCCACTGCTTATGTTTATCCAAGTGAATAATGGATTTGAATAATTCGCAAGAATCATATGTAAATCTTCAACCTCAAACAGTTCTGGATAAGTAACATTGCATTTATCATACGCATAGTTCCAGCTTGCTCCAACTTGAGATTTATCTCTTATAGCTACTTTGTCACAATCATAAATGTAACTTGACTTGTGTGTGCCCAAAGTTTCGTTTTCTCCCGTAATATTTCCACTAACAGTAAATTGTATAAACTTTCCTTCTTTATTATCTTCTTCTTTCTTATCGTCACATCCACTGATTAATAATATAGTCAGTAGTCCTAAAATTATCAATAGTTTTTTCATTTTTGTTTTTCCTCCATTTATTTTGTTGCTTGGATGTACATGAACCATCCGTATTTTGATAATATCTTATCTCTCAATCCTTCAGGGACTAACTTTCCTAATTTCAAACCGCCAAAAGGAATGGCCTCCAACTCAATAGGATGCCCATAAATCTTAACATCCTTATCCTTAAATCTGCCAAACAATTCCAAAACCTCACCCTTCTTAAAAAAGTGAGAATAAAAACCGGTTCCCTCATTAGGATCCTCAGAATACTTCCTGACGACTTCATCAGCAGAAAGCCTTAACAGCCCTATCCCAAAGATCCCATGCTTTATTATCTTATGATAATAATAAGAAATGGAACTCTTATGATACAGCATAACTATACACTTGCCATTAGGTTTAAGCAAACGATAAATATTATCAATAACTTTTCTATAATCTGGAATGTGATGGATTGTTCCTATTGAAACAATCAGATCAAAGCTGTTATCTTCTAATGGAATATCTGTTGCGTCACATTCAAGCACACTCATATTAGAACCCTCTAACTCCTTCCTTTTCCTTAAAAAAACCGCACATCTTGAAGAAAAATCCAAAGCAGTAACATCAGCCCCGAACTTTTCCATTAAACTAGCCAAAGAGCCAAAACCAGCACCGATATCCAAAACCTTCATCCCTTTCAGCTTACGAACATCTATTATCTTAGAGAACTTATCCTTGCCATGAGCATAAGAGTTGGCACTGAAAAACTCATCATCAATATTGCTTATAGCCTCTAAATTACAACAATCTATATTTACCTTGAAATTCGGACCTGCTTTTTCCCAATAGATTCTTTTCATTGTTTTTCCTCCTATGGATTCATTATATAAGTGAATGTTATAGCAGTTATTACCCATACTATTCCTGCACCCCAAACATAACCCGATGCCCAATAATAAAGCTTATTTCCTTCTTGGTATTCTTTTCTCATGGTTGTTTGCCCCCTTTGTGTTTCTTTAGTTTTTCCTCAAGCTTTCTGACTTTTTCCTTGAGTTGGTTTAGTTTAGCGTTGTCTCCAAATTCAATCATTTCCTTTATGACTTTCATTAGATCCGCCCATGATTCTTTGTTATCGTCTGTAATCAATCCTAGGTCTCCAAATGCCAGCTGTTTCATTGTCTTTTCCTCCATTTATATTTCCAAAACCCATATAAGATAATTATTCCAATGAGCAGTACATAAATTATAGGAACTATAATTTTATGCCATTCCATTCTTTTTTCTCCCTACTTTATTCTTTTTAGCATCCCATTCCAAATACCAATAAAGCAAACCCATCAACACACAACCCCACAAAGGAATAGCAATAACCAACCACTCATGAGCCATCAGTCTGGGCCCCCCCTTTCTGTTCTTGATAGTCTATGATTTGCTGTATGGCTTCTGTCTGATTGAAGTCTATGTTGATCTCGAAGTTCTCAACATCAAGCTTTTCAATAGCCTTGATAAATCCCTCTCCAAAATCCTGTACTGCATCATGATAGCCCAAATAAAAACCGGAAGCAAAAGCCAACCCAAGACCTACCACTAAAATAAAGGCACTAACCAAAAACATCTTATCTGCTTTTTTCATCGTTCTTTCCCCTTGATTAAGTCTAATGATATGGGGTGATCTGCATCAAGTTTAATGCTTATAATCCCCAATTTCATTCCTGTTTTATAGTCTATGACCTCTAATTCAAATTCCCCGTTTTCATCTGCATAATAATCACATCCCATCATTTGCCTCCTTTGGCTTTCTTCTTTGCCTCTAATTTCTTCTCTTGCCAATCTAACCAAACCCCAGCTCCCACCACCAGAACTACATAAATTATAACCCCTGCAATACTATTAATTGTCATTGTTTTTTTGGTTTGACTTTGTTTTGGTTTCTGCACCTTGGGCAGCATATCCAGTACTCGTTGTCTCCTTTGTATGTCCATTCATAACCGCAGTGTTTGCACTTCATTATTGTACCTCCTGGATCCCCGGATCCTTAAAGGAAAGTTTAGGTTTTCTTTTAGGCAGCTCCCCAGTCGGAAGACCCCTTAACGTCTTGCTAAAAATCTCATTGATGCTCATTGTTGTTTTTCCTCCTGTTTTGAGCCATAAGGGGAGGAGTTAGTAGTTAAGGTTTAAGTGTTGAACTTATTTGGCTTCTCGCTTCATGGCTCAATTTACATGACCGAAGCCCCTTTTGACCTACTAAACCTTTACCCCCTTATGTTTGCTCATTTTCTTATTGTTCCTCCTTTGGATTATCCCTACATTTATCCATTAATTTTATTAATTTCCAAGCGAGTGATATTCCCATATACATTACTAAACATAGAAGAAAAAAACCAAAGAATTCACTAAATATTATGCTTGGCATTTTATTCATCCCCGTATTCATCCATAAATTCTCGAAGCTTTGCCTTGTCCTCTTCTTCCTTCTCGATCTGCTTATTGAACAAGTCCATATCAATCAACTTCTCAACATTCTTCTTGATAAGCTGATTCAACATAGAAGGCGTCAACGCATCCACTTCCCAAGATATATTTCCATGCTCTGCAATATACTTATCAGCTCTAGGATCCGTTATCTTTGCCGGATTCGGCGGCGGACTATACTTCTCAATCTGCTTCCTTGTTATCCCAAGATGCTTTACCTCTGGTCTTGTTCCAAATTCGGAAAGCCTGTCCTGGATATCCCTTATCATATCAAGCCCTGAAGGATCATGGTCGCCCAGGTAAAGGATCACTATCTTCTTGCCATTCCTTTGATATCTCAAAAGTCTTTCATAAGCATCGTGCATCGCCGTACAAGAACTATATCCCCTGTTCACCATCAGGTTAATATGGAAATGTTCTGTTGTCCTTTTCAATACTCCACTAAGTGCATCTTTTTCAACCCATACTTCAATATATACTTCTTGGTCTTTTTGCCTATTAAGCCTATATTGCCTTATGGTGTCATTGATTGCATGTGGAACATCAGACACCCAATAAGGCAAATAAGGAACTCTAAGCCTGTCCTCGATTGCATCCCAATCAACAAACCCTGCCATCCGGCCCTGGACAAGAAGCCCACTTAACTTAGCATACTCCTTAACCTGATTAGGGATTATATCCCTTGAGACAAGCTGATAATAAAGCTGCCTCAATGTCAGTCTATATCCTTCCTCTGCATACTCATCAATGATTTCATTTATCACCATAAGCTTTTCTTTGTTCTTTGGGCCTAGTCTTAGTTTTTCCCTGAAAGCTTGTTTCATTTTCTTTTTCCCCCATACTTACAATTTTTGCCATGCAGTGGACACCCAGGTAAGCTCTTCCAAAACTTATGGCTAAAAGAAGGCATAATTAACCATCCTTTGCAATCTGTATGAACCTTTAATCCACATGGAAATTTTATTGTTTCTATAATTCTACTCATTGTTTTTCCCCCTTGTTTATTTTATAATAAATCCAATAGATCAACAGGCCCACCACCCCACCGATAAAACCGACAGCATAAGCGAAGTTCGGACCAGCATCAATCTTTTCAGACCACTCCACACACTTACCAGCACAGCTGAAAGCTACCAGCGACCCAATGCCCAACCCCACTATAGGAGCAAGACGGCCATCCAGCAAAGATCCTAAAACTACAGCAATGCCATAAATCACCCATAGAAAAATAAATGGCCACCTAATCCACAACTTACGCTTCTTCTTCATGTTTTATTCTCCTTCTTTAGTTCAGTAATTTCTTTGTCAAATAGTTCGACTAGTCTTAGCCGGTATCTTCCAAAATCATATTTATCATTGCACAGCCTTATACTTCCGAACTCCCGGAATACCATCATAACTATCTTTGTAGTTTCGATGTTGTTTATCTTCGGCAGATTCATGTCTCTTTCCCTAGGTAATTTTCTCATTGGTTTATTCCTCCTTGATTATGAAAAGGGCAAATGCCCCTTTTATCTTGCTTTAATTTTTCTTCTTTCATACATTCTTGAAACCCTTTGAAGCCATTGTTTGGCTGTTTCATTTTTATTTTTCTTAGTTCTTGCAAGTAATTTCCCTCTTAATTTTGTATTATGGGCCTCTACTTCTCTATAATAAGCCATGGTTCCTATTGTAGATTTTACTACCATTGTTTTATCACTCCTTGTTTTCGTTTATCCCATCGATGGTAGGATTATTATCTTTTTTTAAATAATCCATAAAATGCTTTTCAACTTCTTTTGTTGTCTTCATCTTCTTCGGCTCTCCAAAAATCTCATAAATTAACCTTCGAACAGTTCTTCTTCTTAAATGCCAACAGTTAAAAGCAGTTTCGTCATCCTCCTCTATCTTCTGTATCAACAAAGCCACCTTCTTATCAAATGAAGCTATTTCTTCCTCAAGCTTGTTAAGATATTCATCAATGCTATTGTCCTCTTCAATCTTTTCCTTTCTCATTTGTTTAAGGCTCATTGTGTTTTCTCCTTGTATTGTTTTCTTGCTTTGAAATAACAGTAGATGCAGATTGCCAAAAGGATTGATGCTATCAGCACTATAAGGAGCATCATAGGATTTGTAAGCTCACTCATGGCCACATATTCCTTCGTCGTGTGGCAGACGATTGTACCGTTTATAATCATGCACATTATGATTTGCTCTCCCTTAGTTTTTTCATTGTATCTTTGGCCCTGACCAGTTCCATCTCTGCCAGCTGCACGTCTTTGATAGCTTGCAGGATCCTCTCCTCTTTCGTTGCCGGCCTTCCCCCAATCCTGAAGTAGTATGCTGCAAAGAGCAGGGCTATGCCAAAAAGAAATACCGAGATGCAGCCCATTATCCAATGAGAGTTATAGAAACTGCCATAGATGGTAACAGCAAGGAACAAACTTATCATGCTCCAGATAAACCACTTAGTCTCCCTCTCCATCAGTCATTCACTCCTTTTGCAAGATCAATCAGATACGGCTCTTTGATTAATTTCCTATGGTCAATTTTCCTTTCTCCATTCTCTCCAATGCAGATGTCTATATAATAAGTGGATCCTCCAAAGAATCCCCTTGTAGTTATCAACCTAGTTTTATACTGCTCTCCTGTAAGATTGCAGTACTCAATCATCTCTTCTGCTGTCACTTGGCCGATAGCCAGCTCTTCCCCAGTCTTATCAAGAACCCACAAACTTACTGCAACCACAAATACCGCAATGAGGACAATCCAAAAAATATCAGTAATCCCCATCAGTCACTCGCCCCCTTGCATTTCTCTCTGAATACCAAAAGTTCTTTTCTAGCTTCCCCTTTCTTTATGTTATAATCTTCAATTGTCATTTCTGCTTTGGTATTTTATCTACAATTGCATAAGCTGTTTCTTTTACAATGTTTGCAGTAAAACCGATTTTGTTTTTTCTCATTTTGTTTGTTTTCTCCCATGCCTTTATACTACTACATACTACATACTACTATATAAACCTTTCGGAAGAAAAGAACATAACAGATCATATTCTATCTCCTGGGGATTGATTTAAAAATTGTATCAACGATGATAACTGTAACTACGATAAAAGCAAGTTTGCCAAACCAAGGCAGAGGAGCAACAAAAACTTTAAGGAAATTCCAGGGCAAGAGGATGACCTGCCAAATAGTGCAAAAAATCATCTTCCACTTTCTTCCATCTTTTTCAACAAATCATGATAGCCTAGGTGTACATAGGTGGAGGCCGGCTTCTCATCCGACCAACCATTAAAAGTTTTGAGCTGGCTGCTATTGAATCCATAATTCTGTACCAGGTGAGTATTCCTCAAGTGCCTCAAGAAGTGCGGAAACACTCCCACCTTATTGGTGATCTGCCAACCAAACACCCTGGAGAAATTAAACACTGGAAGGTTCCCCGGACACGCCTGCATCCACTGATCTATATAGAAAACGAATTCCCTCTCCCTATTCACATTCACCGGGATGCTCCTCCGAAAAACCTCACGCCTTTTTAAAGTGAGGATCCCCACAAAGATCCTATACTCGTTACCATTCTTCTCTTCTGTCCTGTATTGCCTGACCAAAAAGCCCTTCTTACCCTTCTTTTTCTGCCCTACAATCTCCGAAATCCTGGCCCCAGTTAGATATAACACGCTAATGAAAGCCTGGTCCCTCATTTCTGACAGCAATTTAACCCTGGCTAGCAGATCGTCCCTAGTTAGTATAGGCAGATCATCCGGACGCCGCCTCTTCCTGCCCAGCTTGGCAACTCCGCCCCTAGTTAACAAAATATCCCTATTGTTAACGGTTAGTGTATGTTCTCCATCCTTTCCCTTACTATTATAATTTAATGCGAAAGAAGGGGTCTTTTTCATATTTCCCACCCTTTCTTCAGTATATTTTTCTTTATCTGGGATATCTGGCTCTTGTCCCGCTTCATGAGAAGGGCAGTTGAGGTTATGTTATGTCCTTGCCTTAAATAGTCTCTTGCCTTATCTTCCAATTCAGTGAGCTTATAGACTACCTTCTCACCCGGCTCCTTATTGGAGGTCTTCCCCTCAAACTCCTCCAACTGAGCATATATCTGCCTGTTGTATTGTTTAAGGAAAAGGTTCTTCTTGACCTCATACTGCTTGGTCAGTTCCTTGGAAGGCTTCTTGATCCCGAAATAGTTCAGCTTAAATATTGGCTGCCCGGGTATCTTGATCCTTGGCTTCTTCTTATAAGGCTCCTTGTATAAGGGATTGTTCTGGATGCAGAAGATCTTCACATAGCACATTTCCTTCTTGAAGTCAATCTTCTCAGTAACCAGGATCATGTGAAGGAGGCTTCTCACTTGCTTGTCCAGGAATGTATTGTCTGGCGTCGTGAAGATCACTATGATGTTATCCTTCCTAAATGTTTGAAGGACATAGTTCATGACTTTGTTTGTTATGCTATACCATTCCCTGCTTCCCATGGCTGCACTGGTCCCGGCTTCATCCAGGATGATCACATTCCCTTTCTTTAGTTTGCCGCTATTTAACAAAGCCATAAAATCTCTTACTGAGAAGACTATCCTATCTGCGTTAAATGTGGGATCAATTTCTTCGGCCAGGCTTACCGCTGCATAGCTTTTTCCTGATCCGGTGTCTCCTAGGATTGCCAGGATCAGGTTCTTATTCTGCCGGATCCTTTTCCTTGTAATATGTGCTATAAAATTCTTAGGCTTTCGCTTCATAAGGAACATGTTATCCATTATATCATATCCTCCAGAATACTATATATGAATATGAAAAAAATAAGACATCCTACTAAAAAAATCTCTCCATTCCAAACCATTATTCATACTCCAATGTTTTGTTGTATTCCGCATAGCTGATCTGGATATCGGAGAAGGGTTTGCATTCACAGAGGCATTCCCTATCCGGGCATTCCAGTCGAGGACAATCAATCTCTGGGAATGTAACATTCAATATCCTTTTTTCTGTCGATTCAATCATATTCTCAATATAATTCCTGTCAAAGTTGTCCTTAACTATAGCTGTCACAATCACCCCAGAAATGAACATTCCCAGGCATAAAAAAGAGAACATGATATTGAAGAATTTCCATTTCTCCTGGATTGTTTCTTCTGTTGAGTTATATGCTGAATGATTTCTTCTTGTCATTTTTTTAACAGCCTCCTTTTTGTTTTCATATTCCTCTTGCTTTTTTGATTCTATTCCAAGCAGCATTTATCTCAGCAAACTTATCCTCAAAACTCTTTTTAGCCTCATCACTCCCAGCCATATCCGGATGCCAAGCCTTTGCAAGTTTCTTATAATTGCTTTTAAGCTCTTGATTAGAAGCTAGCTCTCCAATGCCCAAAACTACATAATCTTTAGATTCTGCTGTCATTGGGGGACTTCCTTTCATTGCCTCTTCAGAAGCTTCAAGCAAAAGATAAGCCCTCATACTTTTTTCAAAATTCTCAATACCCATGATATGGGATCTTACCTTGTATTCCATTACCCTGGCTATGGCCCACATGTTAAGCCTACAATTGACCTGATTGGTACTTCTGAACTCATATCTTTTGCCTTCATAACTGAAACTAGCCAAAGCTATGTTTTGAGAAGCATCATAGCGAGTATCAATTCCAAGCCCATGTATTCCTATTTTGTCCAGCCAATCTCTGATTTCTCTTATGGCTTGTTCTACTCTTTTTGTTGTTTTTAATTGACCTAATTTCATTTTTTCACCACCCTATTTCTATATTTCTTTCTATGTTTATACCAAAATGGGATAAAGTTCCCATTTGATATTAATGCCATTTGTTCTCCATAAGATAAAACACCTGCTATTAATAACAAAATAGATATAATTGGATATTGCAATAGGCAATATCCTCCGCCTATAAAGCCGACAGAAATAATTCCTTCATATAGTAAGTATTTTTTCATTTTACCATCCTACTTCCTGTCCTTTTTCATAAAGCTCATGGGCAAGGCTGAAGACTTGAGTACTGATATTCTTCCAGTTCATTACAGCCTTTTCTTCTATAGTCAAACTGTCACGGATGAGCATGGATGCACAGTTTAGGCATTGAAGCTTGAAGGCTTCCTTGCGCTCCTTGATCCCTTCTATTTCCGCAGCAGCTGGAGTTTCAGGCACCTTCTGGATCTCTGACGGCTTGGCAAAGACCTTGATCTCCTTGAATTGGAGAAACTTGCTCCCGTTCAATTTCAAGTTTATTGTTTTGCCTTCCATGTCCTTTATGCCCTGCTTAATCCCTTCCTGCGATCCTGCAGTGAAGATAATCTCTGTAAGCTTGGCATCATCCTCCTGGACAATCCCACGGACCATCCACTCCTTGTTTTTCATAAGTTTCACTGTGTCTTTCTTGAACCTTTTTATAGTCACTGCCATCTTCATTCCTCCTTTATTTTCCATTCAAACCATCCTTCTGTAATCTGCTTAAAGACTTTCTTGCACATCTTAACAAAACACAGGTTGGCTTCACTCAGGTCGGCTTTCCACAGGTTGGCTTTCCACAGGTTGGCTTCACTCAGGTCGGCTTCACTCAGGTCGGCTTTCCACAGGTCGGCTTTCCACAGGTTGGCTTCCCTCAGGTTGGCTTTCCACAGGTTGGCTTCACTCAGGTCGGC
>SDBT01003360.1_pt1 | contig 27750 bp, 26 predicted proteins | sample 2277101 | NCBI WGS metagenome assembly SDBT01 (sample SAMN10404973, study PRJNA504765) | marine sediment metagenome | isolation source: marine sediment core GS10_PC15, 103 cmbsf | place: Arctic Ocean: Southern Knipovich Ridge | collected 2010 | reverse complement strand
ACCTTCGAATATTTTACTTTTATAACCATGTTCTATTAGTTTATCTCTAATTTTATATCCTGTGTCCATAACTTTTTGTCCCTTTTTATCAGGTCTAAAATCTACATTAATCTCTTTCATAACCTTAGGAAGGAATTTTAATACTCTTTCAGATCCAGACTCTCCACCTGTTTGAAGTTTATCACAACCCGAATCTACTAATAGTTGAAGATAATCATCATCCAAATACCTTTTTCTCAAGTATTCAACTCTAGGATTGCCAAGCCAGGATATTTGTAATTTTCGATCTAGTAAACCTTGAGCAATTGCCTTTACTTGATCTCTATTCGATATAAACACTTCATCTCTAAATCCAACTCTCTTGATATTATAAGTTTTTATAAGATATTCGATTTCATTAAGTATTTTGTCAGGATTACGGTACCTTAATTTACGGTTATATGTTAACAAATTTATGCAAAATGTGCATGCATATGGACACCCTCTACTTGCTTGTACCCGGCAAACTGTATTACTTACAACTTCCATTACATCCTTTTTAAGAAGAGACCAATCTAAAATAGGTAAAGTATCCATATCAATATATTCTCGATATGGAGTAGTTTGAACTGTACCATTTTCTTTAAAAGTGATTCCTTTAATATTATGTAGAATTAGATTATTTGATTTAATGGCCTTTACTATTTCCAGCATTACTTCCTCTCCCTCACCCTTACATACTATATCTGCAAAGTCGCTTTTAGCTGTCTGCTCATGAAATAACATAGCATGAGGACCTCCCCATATGATTAACATTTTATCATTTATTTTTTTTAATCGCTTTAATAGGGGTAAAAGAAATTTAATATGAACACTCATTGCATAAATACCTAAAATGTCAGCGTCTCTGATTTCCTTTTCAAGAATTTCATTATAATTAGGTTCAACGGAGCAATCAACAAGTTTAACATTATATCCTTCTTTTCTCAAAACTGTACCGACATACAATAATCCTGTGGGTGTATTATAATTGTCAAACCAGCCTGTGGGAGGATATAAAAGAATTATTTTCATGTTGTTACACTTAAATTATACATTAATCTTAAAGAAATTGCCTATCAAAATTATAGAATATAATCAAAATAAAAATGAATACCTTCTCCTTATATATGAATAATATATAATCGTATTACTATCTTTAATTGAAATAAATTTGTTATGATAGAATTTTACTCCATCAAATATTTATTGACTACCGACATAATGAGAGTTTTCATATTCAACCTGAAATACCAATATTAAGATGATATTTTATTAGACATTATCAAATCCAAAGAGACATTACATTCAAAAATTTCTTTAAAGTGGTATATATCAAAACCAATTTCAAAGAAAAAAAAGGGATATGCCTCTTAGAAGAGAATTCATACAAATATGTTGATTATTATGAAGACTTCAATGTATAAATTAAAGTTATTTTTTTTTGGCAATAATAAAGTATCCATTATGAAAGTTTTTTAATACGTTATCGTTTTTTACGAGTTTTATATTATCATATCTTTGAATTCTATCTAATAATGGACTGAAAATCCTTATAAATAATGAACCTCCTCGATAATTTCTGTCAACTGCACGAAATAATTCCTTTAAATCTTGCACTAAATTTGAGAAATATCTACCCATAACAATGAGTTTTTCGATTTTAAACCCAATTTTATCTAATTCTAGTTTCCATTTAATGTTTGTCCATCTTTGAAAATCGTAGGGATCACTATGTATATGAGCTAGAAAAGGAACTGAGATAATAATGATTCCATTATTCTTTAATACACGAAAACATTCTCTTAACCCTTTCTTGATTTTTTCTACATGTTCAAATAACTCTATTGCATTTACAACATCAATACTTGCGGATTCAATTTGTTTCATACAAGCTACATCTAAAATTATATCGGGATTATATTTAGGATTAATATCCGCAAAAATCCATTTTTCAACATTCTCTTTAGGTTTTGTAAAGTTTCCACGATCTCTTCCACCAATATCTAAAACTATACCTTGGTACAAATATTTGTATTTTTCTTGAAGAAAATCAAGCATTTTTCTTCGATATGATATTCGTTTATTGCATTTTATCATTATAAATTAACTGAATTTTAACAATATTTTATTTATAATAATTAACAATTTAATTTATGATTTAGAGTTATTATTATCTTAAAAAAAAGATAATTGAATAATTCAATTGAAAATAATTATAATGAATTATTGATTTAAGATACCATAATTAATGATAGACATAATAAATTAAAGCCCAGAAAGGTGTAGTTTTGAAAATTTATTTTGATTATCCTCTTATTAAAAAACCATGGGGTGGAGGAGCTCACTTCTTAGTGTTTTTTTCTGAGTTTTTAAAAGAAAATGGTCATAAAATCATTTTTAAATTGAAAGGGGATATAGATTTAATATTTTTATCAAATAATACTCAAGAACTGGCTAAAAAAATCATACATTATAAGAAAAGACATCCAAATACTAAAATTTTACATAGAATTAATGAATGCGATAAAAGAAAAAACACAAACCATGTAAATAATCTTGTTTTTTATAAAAATTCATTTGCAGATTATACAGTTTTTATAAGCAAATGGTTATCCGAATATTATATTAACCTTGGATTCAATAAAGAATATCAGATTGTATATAATGCTTGTAATCAAGATCATTTCTTTCCTGAGAAGAATAAAGAATTAGGAGATTCAATTAATTTAGTGACTCATCACTGGTCAAATCATTGGATGAAAGGTTTTGACATTTATACTGAATTAGATAATATTTTAGAAGCTAATACTGATTTAACTTTTACTTATATTGGGAGATATTATAATGGATATCATCCAAAAAATACTAAAATTATTTCTCCTTTATATGGTAAAGAACTTGGGGCAATTTTAAGAAATTTTGATATATATCTTACAGCATCAAGATGGGAACCATGTGGTATGCATCATATTGAAGGAGCATCTTGCGGATTACCTGTTTTATTTCATAGAGACGGAGGAGGTATTAATGAATCTTGTCGGGATTATGGTGTAGCATATAATGATATCACTTCATTATTAGAGGGTATCAATAAAATAAAAAATGATTACAAAGAATATAGAAATAAAATTAGATATGATTTTCTTGACAGCAAAAGAGCATGTCAAGACTATTATAATATAATCAATAATATTTTAGAATAAATTTAATAAAAATTTATAGAATTAGAACATGAAGATAATATTTGCAACTCCAGGAATATCATATTTAAGATATTTTGGGCCAGTAATTGAGTATATACAAGACGAAAAAAACATTGAGATAATATTTGCCATTAGAAAAGATTCAAATAAGTATTTAGCCTTAGGACTTGAAGAAAATTATTATAAATTCTTAGATTTACTTGATTTATATTTCAATTCTCCTGAAATTATCAATGATTTCGATTTGAAAAAAAAAAAAATAAGATGTGACGTATTATTTACCCTTTGTGGTGTAGATAACATAAAATTTGATTACAAAAAACATTATGCAATTCAACACTGCTATGATCAAACAGTTCACGGTAAAAATTCTGACTCTAAAACTATACATATAGTTAACAATGAAATATATGGACAACAAGTTCAGTCAAAATTTAACACAAAATTTATAGTTGCCCCAATTCCTGTAGCGTTTTCTAATTTAACTACACAGATAGAATTTGCAAGAAAATTTGTTCCAGATAGTGAAAAAGTGGTTACTATTTTCTTTCCACGTGACGGTTCTATACGTTTAGTACGCTCAATTGTTAAATATCTTAAAGAATTGGATTATTTTACTGTTATTAAACAGCGGAGAAAAAATCAAAGGGTTCCTAATAATATAGGATCAGATCTGATTGTATATGATGATATATGGTATCCGTCAGAATCGATATTTTTTCCTGCCATATCAGAGTTTGCAATTGGATTTGGGTCGTCTATTTGGACTGATTTATGTGATGCAGGTATTCCAGTAATAGATAATTCTGTACCAAAATATGTAAGAAAATGCGAATATTACATAAGAGCAGAATATGAAAATTATTGGCGCTTTAACAAAAATTTTCGAAAAAATACTTTTAATGCTATAAATGAAATTTCTTCAAAATCTAATAAAAGTATAGTATTTAATCACGAAGTTATCAAAGATTTCTACTTAAATCTTTTAAATATATAATATAACAAAGATTGGAAGAAATTTGATCTATAATTTTAAACTTCCTAATATGATAGAATAAATTTGAAATAATATTGTTAAATATTGTTAAAATGAAAATTTAAGTTATTTCTTAACTTTTAATAAAATAAAATAAGATTTTAAAAAAAAATGGTCAATTTAGACGATAAATTTGTTTTAATTACTGGTGGAACTGGTTCGATTGGAAAAGAGTTGCTATTTAAAATTTTAAAGGATTATTCTCCTAAAATTGTAAGAATTTTCAGTAGAGATGAGACAAAACAATTCGAGTTATCAAAAAAATTAAGGGCCCATGATTTGCAATTAAGGTATCTTATTGGTGATATTAGGGATAAAGATAGATTAGACAGGGCAATGGAGAATATTGATGTAGTTTTCCACTTAGCTGCCATGAAACATGTAACAGCTTGCGAGTATAATCCTTTTGAAGCAATAAAAACTAATATAATAGGAGTCCAAAATTTAATAGATGTGAGTTTAGCTCATGACATTGAAAATTTGGTATATACAAGTACTGATAAAGCAGCGACTCCATGTAATACAATGGGAGTTACAAAATTGTTGGGTGAGAAATTGGTTACAACTGCTAATTTTTATAAGGGACAAGCAAGAACTGTTTTTCATTCAGTGAGATTTGGGAATGTAATTGGTACAAGGGGATCACTAATACCATTAATTATAAAACAGATAAAAAATAATTTACCAATCACATTGACTCATTATGATATGACAAGATACATCTTAAGTATTGAAGAATCTATAAATTTTCTTCTGAATTCTTTAAATATTTGTCAAGGTGGAGAAGTTTTTGTCCCTAAAATGAAATGTATTAAAATAATTGATTTGATTAAAGTTTTAATTGAAATTTTTGCAAAAAAGTATAATAAAAAAGCAGAAAAAATTCAAATTGAAAAAATTGGAATGTTTAGTGGTGAAAAATTATATGAAGAATTATTTTCGATAGAAGAAGCTGAAAGAACATATGAATTGAATGATCAATACATAATATTCCCTCAGATGACAGAAATTACAAAAGAGAAAGATCTGAAAAAATATCCAAACATAAAACAATTCGATATCAATAAACCAAGCAAATCAAATCAAGGACCTTTTCTTACAAAAGAAGAAATAAAAGAGTTTTTAATACAAAATAATATATTTTAATAGATTTAATTGGAGATTTATGGTAATATTAATAACAGGTGGTGCCGGCTTCATTGGAAGAGCAGTTGTTAAAAATTTAATACTTAAAGACGAAAAGGTTGTAGTGATTGATAATTTAAGCAATGGAGAAAAAGAAAATTTAAATGAATTTCAAAATCATCCTAATTTTCTTGATTTTATTATTGAAGATATTGTAAATAAAAAATTGGTTGATAACTTATTTTTAAAATATAGATTTACGGGATGTATACACCTTGCTGCTCAAATAAATGTACAACATAGTTTAGATTTTCCTGAAAAATCATTTGAAAGCAATGTTATAGGAACATATAATTTATTAGAAGCGGCTCGAAAATATGATACTAAAATCGTTTTGATAGGAACTTGTATGGTATATGATTTAGCTAATTCCGATACAATTATTTCTGAAACTCAAAAAACTAAACCTGCTTCTCCTTATGCAGGTTCCAAATTGGCCGCTGAAGAATTAGCATTATCCTATTATTATAGCTATAATCTTCCTGTAGTGATATTAAGACCATTTAATACTTATGGGCCTTTCCAGAAAACAAATATGGAGGGTGGTGTAGTTTCAATTTTTGTAAAAGCTAAACTTAGTAATCAAAAATTAAAGATTTTTGGAGACGGAACCCAGACTAGAGATCTATTATATGTTGAAGATTGCGCGGATTTTATTATCCAAGCCTTTAAGTCCGAAAAATGTATTGGAGAAATTATTAATGCCGGAACTGGTAATGATATAAGCATAAATGATTTGGCAAAAATGATTGTAAAGGACCCAACTCGAATTGAACATGTTAAACATCATCATCCGCAGAGTGAAATTATGAAATTAAAATGTGACAATTCAAAAGCAAAAAAACTCCTCAATTGGAATACTACTATTACTTTAAAAGAAGGAATAAAAAAATTAGAAAATTGGATCAAGCAAAAGGAGTTAAATTAAAATGGAAAAACCTGCAATTGAAGGTGGAAAGCCAGTTAGGAAGGAATTTCTTCCATATGGGAGGCAATGGCTTGATGATAAAGAAATTAATGAAGTTGTTGATTCATTAAAATCCGATTGGATTACAACAGGTCCGAAGATGCAGTTATTTGAGGATAAATTTAAGAAATTTAAGAATTCTAAATATGCCGTAGCGGTTAATTCTGGAACTGCAGCACTTCATGTTTCTGCTTCAAGTATAGGTATAAAACCCGGTGACGAGGTGATAACTACTCCATTAACGTTTGTTGCTTCAGCTAACTGTGTTGTTTATAGAGGAGGGACTCCTATTTTAGCAGATATTAAAAAAGATACATATAACATTGATCCAAATGAAATTAAAAAAAAAATTACTTCTAAAACAAAAGCAATAATACCTGTACATTTTGCAGGACAACCATGTGATATGGATGAAATAAGCGAAATAGCAGAAGAGAATAATTTATATGTTATAGAAGATGCTGCTCACGCGATAGATGCCGAATATAAGGGTAAAAAAGTTGGAAATATTAGTGATTTAACAGTATTCAGTTTCCATCCGGTAAAAAATATAACCACTGCTGAAGGAGGTTTGGTTACTACCAATAATGAGGATTTTTATGAAAAATTACTAATGTTTAGAACTCACGGCATTTCAAAAGATGCGTCAAAAAGATTCGGTAAGTCAGGGGGATTTTATTATGATATGAAATATTTAGGTTTTAGGTATAACATGAGTGAACTCCACGCATCACTTGGAATCCATCAATTTAAAAAGTTAGAATTTTTTCAAAAAAGAAGGAGAGAAATTGTCGAGATATATAATAAAGAACTCCATGATGTAGAAGAAATTACAATCCCCCTTGTTAAAAAAAATATAAAACATTCATGGCATTTATATGTTATTCAATTAAATCTTGAAAAATTAAGAGTTGATAGAAATTTCATTTTTAAAGCATTAAGAGAAGAAAACATTGGTGTAAATGTACACTACATTCCGATTCACTATCATTCTTATTATCAAAACAACTTTGGGATAAAAAAAGGAACTTTACCTATTGTAGAATGGCTATTTCCTAGATTGTTAACAATTCCCATCTTTCCTAAAATGACTGATGATGATGTTTATGATGTTATAAATGCATTAGAAAAGGTACTAAAATACTATAAAAATTAATTTTAGTGAAATCTTAAAAAATGATTGGAATTATATTAACTGGTTCATCAAGAGGACTTGGTAAAGCTTTTTTTGATGAGTTAAATAATAAAAATATTTATCTTTTCTGTATATCCAGAAGAATTTTATCATATCAAAGAGATTTGGAAAAAAAAAATGATAAAATTAAGTTAATAAAATGTGACTTAAGTAAGTCAGAAGATTTGAATAAGATATTAAAATTCTTTGAAGCCATGCCATTTGAGTATATAAGTGAGCTTATATTTATCAATAATGCAGGTATAGTTGAACCTATTGACAAGATTGGAAAACTAGATGAGGGAATGATATATAATTCAATATATGTAAATTTTCTAGCACCAGCATTATTTACAAATAAGATTATAGCACGTAAAGATTTAAAAATAACAATTCTTAATATCAGTTCAGGTGCTGCCAATAAACCATTCGAAGGGTGGGCTATGTATTGTTCAACAAAAGCGGGATTTAAGATGTTTACTGAAGTCTTATTGGCTGAAAATCAAAAAAATGATCAAATTAACGTATTTAATATTGATCCTGGTGTAATGGATACAGATATGCAGCGTAAAATTAGGGACTCTAATTTTGAAAAGTTCCCTCTACATAATGATTTTGTTAAATTTAAAACTGATGGCAGATTGGCACCTGCAGAAAAAGTTGCCAGGGAAATAGTAATAAAATATATTAATATATGAAGATTGCGATAATATCCGATATCCATGGAAATCACTATGCATTAGAGGCCGTTTTAAAGGAAGCGCAATCCTTAGAGGTTGAACACTTATTCATTTTAGGAGATTTTGTTGGTTATTATTATCATCCAGACATAGTTCTTCAATATTTGAAGGATTGGCCTAAAGATATGATAAAAGGTAATCATGAGATATTAATGGCGAATGCTGCCGAGAATAATGAAAATTTAAGAAAGATAATAGAAGAATATGGTTTTGGTATCGAGATAGCGCTTGAGATTTTAGATAAAAAAACTCGTAATAAACTAATTAACCTTAAGGTTAGAAAATCAATCGAATTAGATAATATAAAATTTGAACTATGTCATGGTTCTCCCTGGGATGTTAATTTATATATATATCCCGATAGTGATATCGAGAATTTAAAAAGATGTGCAATAGAAGGCGTTGATTTTGTATTCATAGGACATACTCATCATCATTTTATCTATCATCATAATAATTCGATTATTGCAAATGTAGGTTCAGTTGGTCAAAATCGAGAAAAAGGTGGTCTCGCGAGTTGGGTATTATTAAATACTACCAATCGAACGCTAATATTTAAGCATACACCGTATTCTACTAGTGAATTAATTAAGGAAATTAAAATTCACGATAAAAATAATCAATACATAATAGATGTTTTAAAAAGGTAGTAAAATCAAATATTAAGAAGAGATGAGATCTTTGTCTAAGGATAGTTTATTTGAAAATATACTGATAACAGGAGTTGGCGGAGATATTGGGATAGGTGTCGCAAAGATATTAAGAGAGTGTAAAGTTTCTAAGAATTTAATTGGTTCTGACATACATGATAATCATCCCGGAAAATTTGCAGTTGATGAGACCATTGTAATTGAAAGGGCAGATTCAGAAATTTATTTAACCTGCTTACAAGAAATGATTGAGGAATATTCTATTGATTTGTTAATACCAACTTCAGAAGCTGAAATTCGAATATTTCATCAGAAAGATTTGAAAGAAAAGTTAAATCCTTTACCCGTCATTTTAGCTAACGAAAAAGCTTTAGATGTAGGTTTGGATAAGTATAGAACTTACAATTTTCTAAGATCTCTTGGTCTACCTTATCCTTGGACGATCATTGTCAAACTAGACAAACCTTTAGAAACACCTTGCATAGTTAAAAGTAGATGGGGTTCAGGAAGTAAAAGTGTAAATATTGTATATGATGAATTTATTGATTTTTATACTAAAAACAGACCAGATGATATTTGGCAGGAATTACTATTACCTGAAGATCAAGAATATACATGTGGCTTGTATAGATTAAAAAGTGGCAATATTAGAACTATCGTCTTCAAAAGACGATTAGGGGGTGGATTTTCCATTTACGGTGAAGTTATTTATAATAAGGAAATAGAAAACCTATTGAAAAATATAGCTAAAAATCTTGAATTGAAGGGGTGTATTAATGTCCAATTGAGATTAACAAAAAAAGGACCCATTATTTTTGAGATAAATCCCCGGTTTTCAAGTACAATAGTCTTTCGACATATGATGGGATTTAGAGATGTAATTTGGTCTTTATATGAACAAAAAGATATATCTCTAGAAGAATATATTAAACCGAAAGAAGGTACTAAATTTTATAGAGGATCTATGGAATATATTAAATAAATTATTTAGGAAATGAATTTTTTTATAACTGTTCCTATATCTTGAGAAATTTCCAATTCCTTACATTTATGATACATTTTATATCTTAAGTCTTTAGATAATAAAAGCTTTTTAATTCTTTCTCTTATAACTTCTTTTAATAATTTTTCACCCATACCAAGATCTAAAAATGTTCCTTTCTTATCATACATTATCGAGTTTTTTAATTGAAGCTCATTTTGATTAATAAGAGTGCCAGGGATACCCATAAAAGCAGCTTCAAAGGATGTATTACCTCCTGATGTGATAATGAGGTCGTTATTAGTCATCTTTTCTGGCATATCATGAATGTCATGAAAAAGTGTTATTTTGGAATCAAATCCTTTTTTTAATAAATTAATTTTGTCAAAATTGGTATAAAGTTTTCCTAATACCACATTAAGATGAATATTTGGTAAATTAACAATAGTTTCAATTATTTTTAATGTAAGATTTTTAGGATCACTACCACCCATAGTTATTAATATGTTTTCGACATGGTCTCGAATTAATTTTTTATAATTTTCATATTTTGTAAAAATTGGATTAATTACATAATATTTGGGACCTAAAAATAAATTGCATTTTTCATTTACCGCACTAAATTTAATGTTTTCACTATATAAGTTATAATTTAGATAGAAATCAGAATAGATATTTATAGAATTAATAGAATCATCAAATCTTAATATTTTTTTGAATTTTTCAGAAAAATCTTTATAATAATCATCTTTTTCTCCCCTAATATCTAATATTAATAAATTTGAGGAATAACTCGTTAGTATTTCTAGTTCCTCATTTTTTGAAAAATCATTTTGTAGTTCAATTACACGATAATTATAACTTGAAATAAATTCTTTAATTCTTGTATTTTTTTTTATAAAAAAATAAATCTCATAGTTTTTAAAATTATTAGCAAAATGTAGACATCTTGTAACATGTCCAATTCCAATTAAACTATTCGCATCGACTCGTATTAATAATTTTTTTTTCATATTCTTTATTCTAAATACTTTTATTTCTTCAAAAGGACTTTTTTCTTCCAATAACCATGATAGTTCGTCCTAGTCCCATATTTAGGAAGCTTTCGTATAATTGATCCTTTAAATTTTTATTGTAGAGATTTAAATTTTTTTCTAGATTTACTCTACGTAAATGAGAGGATTTTCCAGAATTAGGATTATTTATGTAATCATCACCCATTAAAACAAAAATTTCAATGGGAAATGAAACCTTAGTTTTGATTACATCAAATCTATTATTATTAAGCAAATTAGTAAGCGATTTAATATTAAAATAATTTATATGGTCATCACAGACCCACCAGTTATTATTTAATTTTGAATAAATGATTTTTTGCAAAGGATTGAAATCATTGGGAACTTCAATTGAGATTAATCCTTCAGGGACTAATAATTTATCAAATACAGTTTTCAATATAGAAATTGGATTAACAACGTGTTCTAAAACATCAGCCAAATGAACCACAGAGAATTTTTCTTGATTATTTTTTGCAAATTCATTTAAAGTGCCACAGAAAAGATCAATATTTAACTCTTTTTTAACAATATCACATAAAGCATTATTTGGTTCTATTCCTTTGACATGCCAACCTCTTTCTTCAAAAAATTTTAAAAATAAACCACTTCCTGCTCCAATATCTAAGATACTTTTTTTTAGTAGATTTGAATTTTCACTTAAAATGCTTTCTTCATCGGAAAAGCGTGAATTTAGATATTCCAAGTCGATCTTTTGTTCTTTATAATAATCTACCTTAGTTTCTTGGTAATATTTCTTTTTGTAATATTTATTACGCTCTTTTTCGCCAGGTAGGGGATCTTGATGAATAAACTCACATAAAACACAATTAATTATGTTTATGTCTTCGTTCAAGGTAGCAAGAATTTTTCCTGTATGTTTCACTTTTTCACTCCAATATAATTAAAATATTGATAAAGTTATATCATATCCCATGTTATCCACTGATCATATTCAATATCAACTTTTGCTTTCCTTCCAATTACTAAATTTAGGAATTTTGGTTTAATTCCATAACTTGGTCTCTTAATAATTAACAAATCTCTCGTAATTATTGTTCCTTCTGGTATATCTTTAGCTGCTATAATACTTCTTCGACCTTTTTCGTAATTTTCTAATTCTAACTCATGGGGTCCTTTTTGACCATCTCCCATAGCTTTTTCAAGATCTCTTATATTTTGTACTAATTCTTTCAATTCATCAGGATCTAATGCTACAGCATGATCAGGGCCTTCTTGACTTTTATCTAATGTAAAATGTCTTTCAATCACTTTTGCCCCTAGAGCAACTGCGGCTATTGACATATGAATCCCTATGGTATGATCTGAATATCCAATTGGATAATCAAAAACTTTTTTAAGAGTTTTAATTGCATTAAGATTAACTACTTCATACGGAGCTGGATATATAGTATTACAGTGTAAAAGAATAATATTTTTATTATTATTTTTTATCATAACATTTACAGCATCTTCAATTTCTCCAATATTTGCCATCCCTGTAGAAATAATTACAGGTTTCTGTTTTCTAGCAACATAATCAATTAAATCTAAGTCAACTATCTCACATGAAGCAATTTTATGAAATGGTACATTAATTTCTTCCAATAAGTCAACAGCTTCATAATCAAATGGAGAAGACGTAAAATCTATATTATTTTCCCTTGCAGCTTTGTTCAATATAGGAAGCCATTCCCTAGGATGTTGGACTTTTTTAATTAATTCACAAGCACTAATAGGAACATATGAAAATAAGGGCGTTTTAGTTGAGTATAATTTTTCAGCAGTGTAAGTTTGAAATTTAATAGCGTCTGCGCCCATTTTAGCTGCTAATTTTATTAATTTTATAGCAGTATCAAGATCAGCATTGTGATTTGCTGCAGCGTCCATAACGATATAACAAGGAGAATCTTCACCAATATATCTATCTTCTTTAATCTTTATTTTCATTGTAAATATGTTTCTTTTTAAATTGAATACTAATTTATTTAATACTTTTCATTATTTAAACTTAAGAATTTAGTATTTATATAAAAATAATTATTCAATCATGGTAAAAATCGCTGTAATTATTCAAGCTAGAATAGGCTCTACAAGATTACCAAAAAAAGTCTTAACAGATATTGAGGGCCATTCAATGTTATGGCATCTAGTTAACCGATTAAGGCACAGCAAAGCGAATCCAGAGATTATCATTGCCACATCTATTTCAGATGAAGATGCACAAATATCAAAAATCGCAAAAAATTTAGGTGTGAAGACTTTTGCGGGAAGTATTGATGATGTATTAGATCGTTTTTATCAAGCGGCTTTAAAATTTAATCCAGAACTAATTGTTAGAATTACGGCAGATTGTCCCCTTATGGATCCAGAAGTTTTCGATAAAGTAATTCAATTCTTTTTAGATGGCGAATATGATTATGTCTCGAATACAAAACCACCAACATATCCAGATGGTCTTGATGTGGAAGTGTTTACATTTGAGGCTCTTAGAAAAGCCTGGGAAGAAGCGAGATTAATGTCTGAAAGAGAACATGTTACCCCATATATCCGGGAAAATCCAGAAATTTTCAAATTAGGTAATATTGAGAATGATATTGATCTTAATGAGATGAGATGGACTGTGGATGAGAAAGAAGACCTTGAATTTGTTAGAGAAATCTATAAAAATCTCTATTCTAAGAAGGAGGCATTTCTGATGGGAGATATATTAGATTTATTAAAAGATAAACCAGAATTAATGAAAATAAATAGTCAATTTAAGAGAAATGAAGGATATTTGAAGTCTTTAAGGGAAGATTGATTTGTAAAATTGGAAAATTTAAAAAGATATTAAGTTAATCTATGAAATCCCGAATGAGCTACTGGTCCTTTTAATAATTTGGATACATTATTTTGCTCTATTGCTTGTTTAATGAGGGCAAAAACTTCTTCAACATGAGCAAGATACTCTCTTATAATTTCTTCAGTATGACTATAGCTTACATAAACGCTTAAAGAAGCAAGATACCCTCTTTTTAGCATTTCTTGAGTAAATAGAGTTTTAATTTCTTGCACATTATCATATTTTGGGATAAAAGTGATTAATGGATTTGGGGGTAGAAGATCAATATCTATCTTATGCTTTTCTGATAATTCTTTCCAACCATCTCTAATTATGCCACCAATCTTATCTAGGTGAGCAGGCACATTCTTATCTAACATTTTATTTATTGTAGCAATGGCAGCAGTAGGTCCAACACGTTCAGTCCAGTATGTACTACTTATAAAGCTCGTTTGAGCTGCTCCCATAATCGCTCCTTTTCCTATTATTGCTGCCATCGGGTATCCATTACTCATTGCTTTAGCAAATATCGCGATATCGGGATTAACACCTAGTTTTAAGTGAGATCCACCAACATTCATTCTCCATCCTATACTTATTTCGTCGAATATTAATACAGCATTAATTTCGTCCGCGATTTTTCTCACTTTCTTAAGAAAATCGTCTTTAGGCCTCTTATGTCTCATAGGCTCTACAATAATTACCCCTATATCATGATTTTCTACTATTTCTTCAAGGATTTCAATTTTATTATATTCGAAAGGAAGTGCTGTATTAAAAAGTCCCCTCGGAACACCATTTGGATCAAGACCCTCAAGAAGATGGCCATCTAGATTCTTGTTATCTGCAAGATTACTTGCTAAATACCAATCGTGCCATCCATGATATCCACAAAATGCAATTTTATCTTTACTTACGAATGCTCGGGCTATTCTAACGGCAATCGCAGCTGCCTCCCCTCCTGTTCTTGAATATCTAACAGAATGAGCCCAAGGATGTAGTTTTAATAATAATTCTGCTAATTCTACTTCCTCTGGACTATTTAATGTTGACATAGATCCTTGATTAATTACTTTTTTAACAGCATTATTGACATCTTCATCAGCATACCCTAATGTACAAGCACCAACACCCATGATGCACATATCATAAAATTTATTACCATCCAAATCCCAAATTTCAACACCTTTTGCTTTTTGATAAAAAGATGGCCATTGGTCTGGTAAAAACATTTCTGAACGTTTACTTAATAATTGACTTCCTCCAGGAATTATCTTTTTTGCTTTATTCCATAATTCTATCCCTTTTTGGCATTTCATTTTATCTCTCCACTTCTTATTGATCTTTTTATATGATTTAATAAATTTATGTATTCCATAATGATGGATTTATAATCTTTTCGGATAAATCTGAAAATTTTTCGAGTATTTCAGCTCTTATCTCACGAGACAATGGTTTTAGCTTTATAATGTTCAAGTTTTCTGATACTTGGTCAAAATTCTCTTGTCCAATAACAATACTATCAACCTCTAGGATGTCTCTAACATATAATAGTGCTAGATTTGCTATATCCAAATTATATTTTTTAGTTATATTTATGAGTTTTAGTAGTGCATCCCTTGCGATCTCTAAATTGTTTGGTAATTGTTCAGGATTTTTAAAAAAGAGGCCTTGTAGATAAATACTTCTGGCAAAAATTGTGTATTTTTTATTCTTTAGTTCTTTTAATAGCCCTAATTTAATCAAACGATTATCAAAAATGTTTATTGGAACTTGTATAACATTTAGTTCTTTGAAATCTAAGGCGGTTCTAACTTCATTGGGATTGTATACTGATATTCCAATATTATCAATTAATCCTTCACTTTTTAATTGAGACAGACATTCAACTACAATACCATCTTTAAGAAAAATGTCTGCAGGATGATGAATTAAATAAATGGGAATCTTTTCCACATTTAAATTATCTATAGATTCATTTATTTGCTTTTTTATTTGAAAAAATAAGCTTTCATATGAGAGATTGGTATCATCTTCAATTTTCGGTAATTTAGAGATAATTATGGGTTTTTCTGGGACATCTTTTAAATGAGAAGATATAAATGATCCAATTATTTCCTCACTGTTCCCATAAGTGGGAGAAGTATCAAACGAGGATATCCCATTTTTCCAAGCAAATTTTAGTAATTCTATAGAATTATTAAAGCTGGGTTTTCCTACAGTATTTGCAATCCCATAATGCATACCTAATTGAGCAGTTCCAAGAGTAATTTTAGAAAGTCTATTCATATATTTTATTCATGATTCTTTTTAACTTAAATAATATTATTATTTTATTATTAGTAATTTTTTAAACCGCGATAAAACGTTTTTGGATATCCTCCAAAATGCCTCTTAAACAAGCTTATATTAATATCTTTTTCTGTGGGATGATCATAAGGTTGATTAGAATAATGTTGAGGTCCTAATTCATAATATTTATATCTGTTCTTTTTTAACCACTTGATCATCTCCCATTGAATTGCGTGGGAGATGGGATATTTAATATCGTACTCTGGATGATTGGCACTTATCCCATAATAAGCACCATTTTTATAGATGATTGTATAAATCCCCCCAATAGGTATATTCTCTAAGATAGCTAATATTAAAACTCCGTATCCTTTTTGAATCCAATCATACTGGATTTCCCAAGTTCTTTCAGATCTTGTCATTCTCTCTGCTGATAAAAAATGTAAATTTTTAAACTCCTTAAAAGCTGTTAAATCATCGTTGTACTGATCAATTATTAAAAATTTAAACATTTTATTTCCTTTATTTATTTCATATCTGTGGCTCTTCTTAATATCCCCCCATAAAGTTGTTTGAGCTTTTTCAAGATCTATGACTTGTGTATTTAGCGAAATGTTTTCAAAATTATACTTCATCAAATAATTATATGTAAAAAGTTTAAGATTATTTTTTGCCAAAGTTGTTAGACTAATTTTACATTCAGATATTCCATATTCGTTCGCTATTGAATCAATTTCAGTAAAAATCTGTTTATATAAACTTTTAGATAGCTTATCAGATAAATTATTTTTAAGAGCTGGATTTGGAGTAACGCTACCACTGAAATTTAATTTATTCTGATGGCGAATTAATGGACAAATTGCCAATATATTATTAGTTTTATCTTCAATGTAGAATGATAATAATTCAGAAGCCCCACCTCCATATTCTAAAGTATATTCTATCCAGTCGATTGTATGGTAAAACCAACAATCATCAGACTCTAAGCAAAATTTATCCCAATTAGGATTGTTAAGAGATAATCTGTTAATTTTCATAATATATCAATCTTAAGTTAAATTACTAAAAACTTTTTTCACTTGACTAAATTGGTAATATTTTCAATAATATTTGATAGTTTATCTTCTAGCATCCCATGTATTGGAAATGCTAAAACGCCTTCATATTCAGGATTTAGGGGATCTCCTGACCAATTAAAGTGATAGATAGATGTTTCAACACCAAAAGATTTCATAAGAAATTCTTGAGTTTTTATATGTACTTTTAAAGGTTGATTTTTTAGTAAAGGAATAACTCCTGGACCAGCCCCATCTTTAAAGGCGTTAATCATCCATATTGGCCAGTTTGAAGATATCACACTGTCAAGTACTAATGAAAAATTCTCTCTTCTTTTCAAATATTCCGTTTGTAAAGCACTAAATAAATTATTATTTGAAAGCCAATGGCTTAGTTCTGGATGTAATATTTCAAATTCGTTTTTATGTATATTAAGTAATTTTGAATAATATTGCTTGAAAATCTCATTATTCCAAATCTCGGTGCTTAATGTAGTATTAATTCAAATTTTTTTAAAAGATAAATAATTTCCATTTAATTTGGCCAATCCTCCACCGGTTAATCCTAATAATTTTGATAAACTTATAATATCGATTTGGTCTACCTCAGGATAAAACTGGATCCTATTTTCATTATCAATATCAGCTGAATCAACTCGATCTAGGATGATAATGGTATTTTTAAATGTTTTAAGCAATTGAGATTTAAGTTTACGCGAGATTGGCCATCCCCACTGTTCATATAATAACACAGCATCTACATTTATATTATATTTAACAACATCATTCATTGGTATCGGTGTTGCGATTTCACCAACTGCGCTAATAAGACAATGCGAGCTCCATTCAGGTAAAGCAACACGTTTAGGGCGACTTAAGCTCATTTGAGTCAAAGCAAATGTTAGTGCTTGTCGACCACTAGGAAAAATTCGATCAATTGGATAAATCTTACTGTCTTCTTCTATAAAGCAAACAGGTGCTTTATTTCTCCATAGTCCTATTTTTATTTTTTTCATATTATTATGCCTATCAAGCTATTTAGAAATTAAATTATACTAATTTTTCTACCAAAATATCCTCTCGAGTAAAACCAAAGGGTAGCTCAGGAGGTTGAGAAAGCACATAGGCATGGAAGCCATCATCTCTTAATTTTTTAATAATTTTAAGAATAAAATCGTCATCAAATTCTACATTTTTTTTATCTACTGGTAAATTTTTTATTATTGATAATTGAGAGTTATCCTTTTCTTCTTTCATTTTTTTACGCTCCCATTCTTTTATGAACTCTTTACTTTGTAAAGATAAAAGAAATCTGTTTTTTCGGGACTTGTTTGGAATATCCCCAAATAAGATTTTTCCATCTGGAGCTAATATGGAAACGGTTTTTTCTATAAAATCGAAAACCTCTTTTTCATCTTTTAAGTAATGAAGGACACTATATACTATAATCTTATTGTAAGTCAGATTGATTTTTAAATCTAAAAAATTGCCTGGGACTAATGTAACATTATTTGAATTGGTGAACCTCTCTTTTAATTTTTCAATAACTAAATTATGGTCAATCCCTGTAATTTTCTTAACCAAAAATGATATAGGAATGAGAATAGTACCAATACCACATCCAATTTCTAAGCAAGTATCATCTGGTTTAATTTTTAATTTTTTAATTATATCCAATTGGATATATTTTTCAGCTTCTTTTTGAAATGAATATCGACCAGAAATTAAAGGATAATCATTAAGTAATAGAGCTTTTTTTCCGTAATTTTCAAAAGATAATCGTCCCATGATTATACTTCTTTCATTTTAATTTAAGTATCTATTAAGCAAAACTCGAATATTATCGTATAAGATGTAAATTAGTAGGTGTATTAATAATTTTATGAATTTAGTGCGTCATAAATACTTTCTAAAATGGAAAAACTTATAGAAGAAATAATACAATACCATAAAGTATAGAAATATTTGACAAAATTATATCAGTAAATCTGATATTCCGTTCCTTTAATACATTTTTAAACTTATGATATTTTTCATCTAATTCTTTTAACTTCATTGTCGTTCTTGAAAAAATTTTATATTTTCCAGATTTTGTTCTTATCAACAGTCCTTTTATTCTCAGAAAATACAAAATCATTTTTCCTAACAAAGAATATTCTATTTCAGGGAATTTAACCATCAAATATTTCTCTATATCAATTAAAAATTTAAATAATGGATATAGAAAAACATTTTTTCCTGCATTATATTTATTCTTCAGTTTAATTTAAAATCATAAAATTATTAAACTACAAATATATCCGTATTTCAATATATTGTATTCATTTGATTTAGCTAAACTACTACTACTATGGAGATTGAGGATAAGCAAAAAAAAATAGCAAAGAGTAGTTATTTAAATGTATTATCTGTTTATACCTTGTTTTTTCTTGGACTTTTAAGCACGTTTTTCATTGCTAGAATGGTTAGTCCTGAAGAATGGGGTATATTAATATTTGCAATAACTTTTGTTGGTGTAATAGCATATTTCTGTTATTTTTTCCCCCCCGCAGCTGAGGGAACATTGCAATATTATATACCTCAGCTTGAAAATGGTGACTCTAACAATAATAATGAAATTAGAAATTTTATAATTCATGTTTATAAAATTAGATTAGGTTTTATTGGATTTATCTTCATGTTATATTTAATAATAATAAATTTATTGAATTTCAGTGAAATTTATTTTTTAATGCTTTTGCTTATGTCATCAATGATTATTATAATTGTAATCCAAAGTTTAAATAGCTCTTTACTTATAGCTTTTCAAAAATTTGGTAGATTCTTCCTTATAACTTTTATAAGTGGTTTTCTTTATGCCGTAGGAATAGCTATAATTTTTTTATCGAATTTAAGTAGTCCATTAATTCTCATCTCTTTGTTATATGTTTTAAGTTCTTTTATAACTTGTATTATTTCTATTATATTAGTTATTCCTTTAATACCAAGAAAAGATAAAACATCAGCAAAAGCTAGTTCCTTAAATGATAAAAGCTATTCGGAATTACATAAAAAATATGGTTTGTACTTGGTTCTGTCAGGAATAATTCCTCAGATTATAGGAGGGCTAATAATTACTTTTTTATATGTAATATTTGGAGTAGTTGTATATCTGACATATTTAATGATATGTAATAGTGTTATAAATTTAGGAGAAGATTTTTCAGGATCCTCTAAAAGTTCGTATACATCGATATTTTCAAGAATAAATAGGGAAGAAAATTTAGAAGATTATAAAAGACTTTTTTATCAATTAAACAAATATATAGTATTATATCTAAGTATTATTGTTGCATTACTATTCTTCTTTATTGAAATCTTTATTATTATCATATATTCTGAAATCTACCTCATAATTATTATTGGAATTCAATTCTATCTCATTTCAGTTTTCGCTCAGGTTATTAAAAAAAATTTAAACATTATAACAATGTCAACGAATAGAACAAAAATTAACTTTTATACTACACTAATTCAATCTCTTTTAAGTTTACTTATTGTAATTATTGTATTATTATTTTTTGGGTTTTATACTCTGTTATTATTGTTCTTTTTGATTCAATTTATTATGGTTTTCTTAGTAATTTTTTTAATTAATAGAAAATCTAATATTAATCTTAGTTATTATAAAATTTTTAAACCCTTTCTATTATTCTTAATCAGTTTTTTAATAACTCTCCCTTTTTTTCTATTAATTAAGTTTAATCTATTCCCTAAAATGATATTATTAAATAGTTTTTTTAATGGGCTATTTGGGTTCTTAATTTTCTTTCTAATCTTTTATCTAATTATTTTCTTTTCAAAAAGTTTCACTAAAGAAGAATTTAATCAAATGTTAAGCATGGTTCCATTTTTAAGAAGTGATATTAGGTTAATGCGAAAAACTGCTAAAATAATTGAAAAATTCTTGCCTTCTAAAAGAGGTTGATTTAAATTTTTTTAAATTTTTATACAAAAAATTTAATAGACAAAATCTCTACATTAAAATATAGTATTAAAACCATTCAAGATGATGTCTTGAACTTAAAATACAGTAAAATATTTTTTTCAATTCAATTAAAATTTAATGTAAGTAATTATTATCCATTTAATTAAAACATAGACTTGATGAGACTTGGACCTAAAAAATAAACGTATATTAATCACAGGTGGATTAGGTTTTATAGGTTCTGCATTAGCAAATAAATTAATTAAAGATGGGTGTAATATAAATATAATATCAAGAAGTACTCATAATATATGGCGAATAGAAGACAAGACACAAATTAGATTATATAAAATCGGTTTAGAAAAAAATTCAAAATTAGTAAAATGCATTAAGAAAATAGAACCTGAAGTGATTTTCCATTTAGCGGGTAATGTAAATCCAGTGCGGGATTTCAATCTCATTGATAAAGCTTTTTTAATACACTTCTATGCTACTAAAAATCTTATACAAGCATTAAATGATATTGATTATGAATTACTTATTAATACCGGAACTAGTGATGAATACGGATTTTTAAAAGCACCTTTCAAAGAAACAGATCGAGGGATACCTATCTCTCCCTATTCTGCATCTAAACTAGGAACAACTCAATTTTGTGAAATGATTTCAAATATTTTTGAAAAACCAATAATTACTGTCCGACCTTTTTTAATTTATGGTCCTAAACAAATTTCGAAGTCTCTAATTCCGTGGCTCATTTATTCTGGAATTGAAAAAATATCTTTAAAATTAACTCCATGTGAACAAACACGAGACTTAATTTTTATCAATGACCTCGTAGATGCTTATATTCTTTTAGCTGAAAATGCAAATATGGTAAAAAAAATGGGAATTTTTAACATCGGGTCAGGAATTGAAACACAAATAATTAATATTGTGAATATGATTAGAAATAAAATAAGGGATACCCATTTCTTAGTAGGTGAAAGACCATATCGAGTAGGAGAAAACATGCATCATTTTTCTTCAATAAATAAAATAAAAAACATATTAGGATGGACTCCAAAATGGACATTAGATGAGGGAATTAATAATACAATTAAATGGTGGCAAAGAAATAGAAGTATTTGGATTAGTAAAAAAGATTTATGGGATTAATTTTACATGATTAATTTTCAATCCATGCAATCAAATTAGTATCATAAAATGGTCTAGGTGCAGCAAGTTTTCTTATTATTAATCGATAATTTAAATTTAAACCTTCTAAATAAGATTTTATTTCAAAAAATTCTTCTCCACTATGATATATTGATAATAATAATATTGGTTTGAATCGTTTTAATGTATTTTCAGCACCTTTTAATGCCTCTAAACCATGCCCTTCAAGATCTAATTTTATTAATCCTACTGAGAGATTATTTTGAATACAAAATTCATCTATTGATATAATTTTGGCAACTCGTTCTCCATCTTTAGAAATAGTAGTTGCTGATCCTTTATCTATTATATTTAAAGATCCTTCTGCTTTTCCTAATGCCATCTTAATAGGTTTAACTTTTTTTAAATTATTTAATTTTATCGTTTTTAACATTAGATTATAATTTCTCAAATTTGGCTCAAATGAAAATATTTGGTTTGGTTGATAGAATTTTTCAAACATCAAGGCAGAATCTCCGTTATAGGCACCACCATCAATGAAGTCCTTATTTTTTAAGCGTTCTGTTAATACCCTAGGAATATAAATCAATCCATGTTTATAATAAAATACCGTTACATCAAAATTATTATCAGGGATTTTTAAAAATTCAGTATCTCTAACCATGTCTCTTATTGTTTCCCCATGTTCTAGAACTTCTCTGGGAGAGATTAATTCACTCATCTTTAAGATATTATGAGTATAGATATAATGAACTCGTTTTAATATATTTTCTATTAATTCAACACTTTGTTGGTCCAAATTTCTTTTTAATTCTTTTATTTTTTCTGGATATCTTATAGCATATTCAGTTATACTTCTAGAAAATGCGAAAAGATATGCATCCCTCTTGTAACTTCTTTTATATTCGGTATTAAACAAGGCTCTAAATTTTAGATTGCCTTGAAGTTTTAAAATTATCCCTGATACATAGGATAAATATATTGATATTATTTTTAAAAACATTTTAAATCCTTTATTATTTCATTTTCTAATGTTCCAACTTGAATATTATATTGATTTCCAGAATGAGTGAATGAGGAAAATACTATTTATTAATAAATTATCTATATTTATTATATCTTTTTAAAATTTATTAAATAAGCAGAAAACATATTTCTATTCTTTTAAAAAATTTTAAACAGGTATTCACTTCTTTTTTTAACAATTTCAGTAACCTCTTTAGCAATATTGATTTGCTTTACTCTCTCATCAACGCTTAAAGTATCTTTTGCTTCAAAAATGGGGATTTCTTGATATTTCTTAAATTGATTCATATATTCACTAGGTTGGTAAATTAAGCGTCCATTTTTTTTTAACCAATTCATTAATTCGGTATTCTCATAAGGGATAAGATTAAAGAATTTTACATCATAAATAGGATGCTTCATGATAAATTTATATGTTTTGTTAAGAGATTCTATGGTTTGATATGGAAATCCTATTATTAAAAATAACTTAACTTTAAATCCCAATTTGATGGCTTTTTTAATTACTTCTTTAATTTGTTTTTCTGTCGTACCTTTTCTAATAAATTTTAATACCGGATCAAATATACTTTCTATTCCAAATGCTAATAATTCAACGCCTAGCTTTTTAAGCATTAGAAGAACTTCTTGATTAGTATGACTTATTCTTATTCCTCCTATTAGATGCAATTTTATATTATTAATTTTTTCTTTTTCATATAATTCTACTATTTTTATCAATCTATTTGAGCTAAATATAAAATTATCATCAATAACATTTATTTGATTATATCCTTTCTCCAGCCAATACTTAATATTTTCAATAAAATACTCAGGACTGACCCCTCTCCAACTTTTACTTAAAAGACTACTTTGTTGACAAAAGATACATTTAAATGGGCATCCTCTTGATGACAAGAGCGGTATTACATTACTTTCATATTTATTTAATTCAAATTTTTTGAATTTTGGGAATGGAATTTCATTTAAATCTTCTGTAATTCGTCTTTTATTTACTATGAGATAACTATTTTCATCTCTATATATCAATCCCTTAATTTCAGATTTATCCTTATCAGTTATTATTTCATAAAAAGATTCTTCCCCTTCCCCAACGATAGCATAATCAATTTCTGGTAATTCTTCAAAAATTTTTAAGCCTTGAGTTGTAACGTGAGGTCCTCCAACTATTATAAATGTGTTGGGTAATCGCCCTCTTATTGCCTTTATCAATTTAGCAGTTTCATTCATTAATAGTGAATTTAAGGATATTCCGACCCATTTTGGTTTTAATTCATTTAATTTTTCTAAAATTTGATTTTTTGTATATCCAAGACCCATATCAACTATATAATGATCAATCTCTTTTTCTTCTAAAAATTCAGATATATATGCTATTCCAAGGGGTGGATGTATTAGTTTATCTCCATACCCAGAGTCTGGATAATAAACGTGAATTAATACAATAACTTCTTTTTCCATCGTTTTATTTTTTATTAATATTATAGTAAGATTAAAAATTTCATTTATATTAATATTTTCAAGTTTAATAAAATTGAAAATAGAAACTATAGAATTTTAACTCTGAATTAATTATATAAATTTTATTTAAATACTTTAATTTAGTGCTTATTCATTATGACCCAGATGTTAATTAGTTTTTGTATTCCAACATATAACCGAGCAAATTACTTATATAAGACAGTCAACCATATACTTAAGTATAAAGGCGATGAGATTGAAATTGTTGTAAGTGATAATGCTTCATCAGATAATACAGAAAAACTGTTAATGTCTATAACAGATCCACGAGTTAAGTATAATAGAAATAAAGAAAATTTTGGATTTGATATAAACCTTTTAAAATGTGTAGAAATGGCTAGAGGAAAATTTTTATTTTTCCTTGCAGATGATGATATTATTGAGTTAAAAGAAATTCCATGGATTTTAGAAACAATTAAACATAATCATGATATTACTCAAATTCTTGGTTCAATTGGAGATAAAAGATCTGGACAAAACGGAATTTACTTCAAACTTGATGATATGAAATTAAGTTTAGGTGAAGAATCTTTAAGCAAATTATGTTTTATAAAAAGCTATTTAGGAGGAACGATCCTAAAAAGAGATATATTAGATATAAATCAAGCTAAAAAATATATAGGATTTAATTATATTCATCAAATTCTAATGGTTAATGCAATGATATTAGGAAATACTATTAGTACATCAAAAATTCTTTGTTATATACCTAAAAATCCCGCACTCATTACACATGCACTCATGTTAGATGGATATTCAAAAGGTAAGAAGTATTTCCATCCTTTAAGCCGTATTTCTCAAATTGAATATCGGATAAAAATAATAAACGATTTATTAAAAAAATTTCCTGGAACATATAAAAAATTATTAAATCGTGAAAGAAAATATGCTTCTAATCCGTTAATTGAATTATTATTAAATAACAACATTAATTTTTTCAAATTCTTCCCTATTTATCTAAGAATAAGAGAACTCTCAAATTCACTCCGTTTTTGGATTAATTTTGTATATATACTTATTACTCAATTTATTTATAAAATTATGTATCTAGGCTCAAAAATTATAAAATGGCTATATAAAAGCTTAAAACCATGATTTAAATTCCCTTTTGTCCACATCCAGATGTAAAAATTGTCGACGATGATTTTAGAACTAAATTGAGGATACCAATTATTAATGAAAGTATAAAAAAAAAAATTAATGAAAGCTAATAGAAAGTACTATTCTTTATTTACTTCAATAAATAATTGTATTTTACAGGTTATATTTATCGATATAAGAATAATCATCAAGATTTATCTTAATTCGAGATTATCTTTAAAAGACATAATTAGAATCAAGTCAAAGCATTGTGAAAAAGATAAGTTAACTTATAAAAAACATATTATTCATTTAAAAAATATCCTAAATGAAGTGGAACTTAATTACTTCAATGAAATGAGAACTATTATTCTCAAAAAAGAATATCTTTTTAATTCTGGATTATCTGATAACAGAATTCTATATTTAAATGAAATTATTAGAGATCTTCGGAATATAAAGGTAGGAGCAAAAAAAGTTCTAAAAAAAAAGGAAGATATTAAGTTAGATGTTATTGTTGTAGGAATTCAGAGATGTGCGACAACATGGTTTTATAATATATGTAAAAAATTCAATTTCATTGATGTAGCAATAAAAGAACCATCTTTTTTCAGTTCATTTAGATACTGTAAAGGATATAGTTGGTATAGTTCTTTGTATAAAAGTAATGATAATATAAATATTGATGTTAGTGTTAATTATATACATCATGCAGGAAATAGTTTAACTTGGATTACCGAATATCAAAAAAAGAACAATATTAAGTTAAAGTTTATATATTTTGTTAGAAAGCCGTCAGATCGAGTTAAATCTTATATTGATTTGAAAAAAGTAGCTGGTAGAGGATGGTATAATATTAAAAAATATTTTAACAGTGGTTTTATTAATTTTTACTATAATTAGATCTATTTTTTAATTCACTAATAGATCTTTTAATTTTCTTTTTTATTTTTTATCTAATTATCTTCTTTTCAAAATTTATAACGAGAGAAGAATTTGATCAAGTTTTAATGTTAATTCCCATCTTAAGAAATGAATTTTGGCTCATTCGAAAAATTTCCAAATTAATCAAAAGTTTCTTGCCTTCTAAAAGAGAGATTGATTAAAAGAAGTACTAACAACTTTATAATAACTTTTCATAAATTTTATAGTAATATTCTTTAGCAAGATTCTCCCAACTATATTTTTTCACTGTAATTAATGCATTGTTAATTACTTTTTCTCTTAATTTCTTATTTTCTATCAATTCTACTAAGCGTTTATAGAGTTCATCAATATTTTCTATTTGAGTTTTAAACCCATTAACACCATTTTCAATTAAATATTGCGCCATACCTACATTTGTCGAGACGATCGGTATTCCAGTTGCCATACATTCTAATAGGGCTAAAGGGCCTCCCTCAATTCTTGATGAAATTAGATATAGATCTAAAGCGTTATAACAATCTACAATTTCATAATAGTTATGTAATACCTTGTGTGAATATGGCACATTATATTCTTCTAATTTTTTTTTAACATACCCTCTTGCAGGACTTGTAAGAAAAATATGAATATCATATTTTTTCTTTAATTTTTTAACAACTTCGCAGAAAATATCTGGACCTTTTATCAATTTTGGTTCAAAACCATCACCCCAACCTTTTCCATCTTTTTGAAAGGACCCGATAATTATTTTATCTGAAGGAAGGTTAAATTTTTTTTTTAATAGCTTTCGTTTTTTATCTGCATACCGTTTGAAATAGGCTAATTCTACACCCAAAGGAATTACTCTGATTTTCTCTTCTAATAATCCCAATTCAACTAATCTTTTT
>SDBT01003359.1_pt1 | contig 27751 bp, 21 predicted proteins | sample 2277101 | NCBI WGS metagenome assembly SDBT01 (sample SAMN10404973, study PRJNA504765) | marine sediment metagenome | isolation source: marine sediment core GS10_PC15, 103 cmbsf | place: Arctic Ocean: Southern Knipovich Ridge | collected 2010 | reverse complement strand
ATTACCATCGGTGCCTACAACCAAACTCCCCTCTCCGATTTTAATAGGATTATTATTGCTAAAAATCCTAGCAGTATCTCCGTCATCATAAATCAGAAGAGAATCATTACCAGTTGCATCGATGACATAGATTGTACCATTTATTGTTATATCATCTATATTTGTGTGGCCAGTAACGGCTAACTCCCCGGTGATCTTTACTACTGTTTCGGTAATAAATAGGGTGTCAGTTTCTTCATTGGAGATAGTCGCTCCATTTGTGAAGATAATCGTATCGTCTATAATTATATTAGGCCACCCCAACGAATCCTGTAACTGATTTCTTGCCACTAAATCAACATCTCCACCAATAACATCATCACCATATAGTTTTTTTACTGAAAAATCATCAAAGTATACACCACCATTATTAGTCCCACTATATTCACCAACTATAAAATATCTATAGGTTCCATCGTGAGTCCATTCATATTCTACCAAATCAAATGTAATGTCTGAAGAAGTTAAATCTTTTTGTACATACGTACTTTGTGTAGTAGTGCCAGCGCCTAAATTCACCCTCCACGCTCCACCAGAGCCTATATGCCTAACGGCAAAAGATAATCTACACCTATCCATATCTTCTACACCCAACGCCTCCAAATCAATATAAAATCGAGCCTCGTCTGTTGGTGTATCATCTGCATCCGAATGAAGAGAATAGCTCCCTGTATACTTAACAGCTCCCTGACTCTCAAACACATTAGCTCCACCCGATAAATTAACACTCGTCCATCCAGTAGTCGCATCTGCTTCATTTTTGTTTGGATCTGATGCTGCATTCGCAGAAGTATGTAGGTCAGGGGCTAACCTTATAACTGCCTGTTTTAATCTCCCCGCCAATCCATTAAGAGTAGTAAACTCATTAGCGGCAGACTGTGTTGTAAAATATGATGACATATCATCAAGCGAATCAGACTTTAACTCCCTCCAATTTATTAAATTATAATTAGTAGTCCCTCCTGTATTATTCATTGAATAAAACACATCCGAAAGAATCTCAGACGATGAACCGACCACTACATTATAATTTGCCTCTTGTGGATATTCTGAAGTAGCGTCATCATTATCAATAAACCTCATTGGGGCATTAGAATAATTTTTTATTGTATTATAATTAAGCCTTACACTATCAATTTCGCCATCTTCCGCAACATCACTGGTGATTATTCCCATCCAGCAATGGTCTATAGTATTATTATTTATATCAATATTATCTGCCGCGTGAAGTAGAATACCATTTCTTGTGCTATCTATTTTATTATTAAGTATTCGCACATTACTCATCTGTCCATCACCACCAGGAACAGCGTTATCTATGTATATACCATAGACATTAGGAACCGTGAGAACATCTATGGCAGATTGCGCCCATCCTTTGAATGAGCCTCTGCCTCCTATAATCGTATTATTCTGAACCGTATCATAACTTGCACGCGATACAATTGTTGAATATTGATTCATGTCAATAGCACCCGCATCACCAGTAAATAATAAGGGATATTTAATTAAATTATTATCAATCATGTGAGTATGATTATAACCGACCTCTATAAAAATACCCATACGGGCACATTTCTCAATCGTGTTATTTTTAATAACAACATTTTCACAATCCTCTATATGCATTGCATCACCATAACCCTGAGTAGCACCGCCATTCCCATATATATCCCCGTCCTGCACCCAAGTACCAGTACCATATATATAATTGTCTTGTATATCAAGATTTGTTCTCGCATCAGTTATCCTAATACCTACTCCACCAGTATAATAAATACTACAGTTTCTTATTGTAATATCAAGCAAATTGTTTGCATCTACTCCATGTATTGCATATTTATTGCAATAATAAAAATCAACATTATCAATAGTATAATCTGTTGATGTTAAAACACATGCTATCCCTACATCGTTTGCGCCTCTTACCTCAATATTTTCAATCTTACATCCCTCTGCATATATAGATATTGCTGTATCGCCTGATGTTACAGTTATTTCAGCATTTGTATCACCCCTCAATAAATCAATATAAAGTTTATCTTCATCAGTATCATACGACCATTCGCCGTCATCTATTTCTGACGTTATCCCTGTAAGATAATACCCATATGTCGCGCTGGGAGTAAAGGCCACCGCATCATCAAACTCTATCGTGTCTCTCGCTGCTCCCCCTACACCATAAGTATCAATATCAAAATGACCTATACTCCATGAATTACGTTTAATATGGATCATTGCTCCGGGTGTAATTGCGGCAAGATCAATCGTATCTGTAAACGTGTTCGCTGCTATATCTTGAACGGGCCCAAGTCTCGTTGTGTCTCTACTGTCAGGCCAGCGCGATGGGTACAGCCATTCACCATCCTGAAACACTTGCATTATCCTATCAGTAGTGGAATATGAATAGACACCACCTCCCTCACTTGACGGACTCATAAGAGTTTGAAGTGAACTTATTACGGGTTTATCTCCTGATCCATAAGATGTAATCGTAAGTGAATCAGAAGTAATTGTTAATTGTGCATCATTATACACCCCACCACATTGAAAAGCCACTTTATCATCTCCTGTGAAATTAGACATCTCGCTATTTACTTTAGATATCGTTAGCCACGGAGCATCCAATGTTCCACTATTACTATCACTTCCGTTATTTGAAACGTAATATGTTTTAGGTATTAGATCGAGTATGGTTTTATTTGAGTTGGTTGCTATAAGAGCATCTTGCACCGTACCATCGTAATAAGATTGATAGCCGCCTGGGTTTGTAGCTGAATCGCCAAGCTCTACTTTAGCATCTATCCTCGCGCTGTCAAGGTCAATCTGTGCTCTTTTTGCGGCATTAATAGCATAATAAGGATCTGCTCCAATGTAGAACGTGTAATCATTCCCTACCTTATTTATGGAGTCTGTTTTGGACATGTTCTCAATACGCGCTTCTGATCCCACACGCATTCCCCCGTAGAAGAGCATCACATGCTGGTATTCATTTCCTTGACTGAATATCTTCAAAGATGCCAGTAATATGACCAATAAAATAAGTAGCTTTTTCATTTTATTCTGGTTTATGTTTTCTTAAATTTTCCCAATCAATATCCTCATCTCCATCAAATCCTGTAGCCGTTAATACTTTATCAATCACATACGACTCATCGCGTACTCCATCTCTGTATGTTGTCAATATTCCAGTGCCTGCTGCTGTGTTGATGTTTTCCCAATTCACATTAATCGTCCCGGCAAAACCAGTCCCATCAATCGTACCGTCCACCACAAAGTCTCCATCTCTTACCCCAGCGCGGAATATAGCCGTCTGTCCTGTGTGTTTTATCACCCACACCCAATCGATGTTCTCTGCTCCTGAAAATCCTATTGCAGTCAAAGTTACATCAACTTGGTATACATTACCAATAATTCTCTTACGGACCTGGCTGGATCCCACCTGGTATGTCGTTGGTGTCGTCAGGAGAAGGCTATTCTCGTATACTATGTATTGGTCGTATGTCTGTGGTACTGTTGTTCCGGAAGGAGATACTTCTATGTCCCCGTCAATCACCGCCACCAACTCACCCTGGTTAATGCTGAAATACTCTGGGCTATCAACTATAAGCAATAAATCATTCGCTGTTGGTATCACCCCTGTCACCCCAAATCGTATGCGTGGTGTACCTGATGTGGCCAACACTCTCACAATATTACTTGTGACAGGTGCAGACTCGTTACCATCCAAAACAGCCCCCCCTGCTCTTGGGAAGAGAGCTTGGATTGGGTCACCATGAGATGACTGATTCTGTTTTGCTTTGGTGTTTGGCATCTTAATTAGCCATAAATGTTTTTACGAAATTGCTTGTTAGTAAAAAAGTACGCTCCCCACCATAACCCGGCTATGAACTTAATCATAAAAGAGAAATGTATGTAGTTCTGGTGAACTAAGTCTGCAAAGCCCCGGATTGCTTTACCGTATATGGAAGATTCCCCGATATATAGTATCTCATTCCCGGCAAATAAATTAAACGTCATACTAAACAACAATACTCTCCCTGCAATGTACATGACGATATAAACCAGGTTGAAGTCAAATAAGGCCCATACGGCCACCCAACCAGCCAACTGTAAGGATTCTACTCCATGGTGAAGGAGTTGCCATCCTTCATGCCTGAACGCGTCCCCTGAGGCGTCTAAGACTACCAGCAGGAGTAATGCTATTGATGTAAGTTTTATTTTATTCATTTCTGTCATCTTGTACATTATCCACCTCAACCCCGTTATCCAATAACCACTCGCGTGTAATCTCCGCTAAGTCCTGGTCTTTGAACTTAATATCATGGTTCTTTTTTATCTCCCGGAGCATTTCAGCCTCGTCTTGCGCCTTAATAAATTCAGTTCCTTTGGGCATGAATGTTCTGGATACACTAAATTCATACCCCTCTATATTGTAATTATGAAGAGGATCTGACCAATAATTATCTGGCTTTTTAAAGCACCTTAGTTTAGCCCCGTTTATACTCTCACTGTTTTTGGGTTGTGTCATATCTAATCAAATGTTACTTTTTTCAACGAAACATTATCATAATAAACGCCTCCATTATTTGTTCCGCTTGACTCTAAAAATCTTATATTTGCAGACGCACCGACAGCTACAAAATACTCTACAAATTCCTCAAATGTTGTATCTGAATTTCCAATAGACCTACCTGTAAAAGCTCCCTCTACATCTAATCGCCACAGCCCTCCTATTCCAATATGTCTCCAGTCTCCTGATAAGCGATATGTTTCACCATTTTCGACAATTAAATTAATTTGAGCAAGAGCGGCGGACGTTGGTGTATCATTTGCATCAGCATGAAGGGCAAAGTTTCCCGTATCAACTACTGCTCCTTGTGATTCAAATACATTACCGGTTGTTACTGATAGATTGGTTATCTCGTAGTTGGTGGCTGTAGTCCAATTTATAAAACCCACCACGCCTGTCGCTGTTCTATTACAGGTAAATTTAAACACATTAGAGCCAGGGGAAGAGGTCTGCGAACCCTCAACCGATGCAGCCTGAGCAAATAAAGAAGCTGCTAAATCAAAGTCGGGCGCCGTGCCACTATTCAGAACCAGATCAAATGTCACTACATATTTCTGACCACTTACAAGAACTATTTCATCCGCAGTTCCTGCATAATGATTTGCTCCACCATTACTTGTAGCATTAAATCCAGTTGGTGTAGCGCTTCCAAAAGTGGTATAAGTTCCATTCACGCAATTACTCACGTTCTGAATAGCCCCCGCATCTAAACCTATCTGAGTCCACCCCGCAGTAGCATCACTCTCACCCGACATTAGCTGCGCAACGATTGCTTCAGCACTGTAATTGACTGGTATGATTAAATTATTATCATCTACAGGTAAGCAGTAATGCGTCCCGGTGTAATTAGTACTTGCGGCTATCTCGCGTGTCCAGATGAGCTTGTGAGTTGAGATGTTATCTATAGAGCCATCAAAATCGGCATCAGCCGTGAAAGATGGGAAATTAGTCTCCGTGTTATTTCTTACTAATGCTGTATATGTCCCATCTGTTGTAAAGCTAGAACTTAACCCACCATTATCGTCACCTATCTCAATAACACCAGCCGTTCTGCCGGATATAGTAAACTTAACCAGAAATGTACCAGTCCCCGCTCCTATTTCTTGGACTAAAGCACCCGCCCCACCTGAATGTGTAGCCACTCCACCACTTACTATCCACCCATCACCTTGCACCCAATCCGTCACCGCATCAGATACGCTTAGATTGGTTATCTCGTAGTCGGTGGCGGTGACGGCATTTATAAAAACTAAATTCCCGGTTGTAGTTGTATTACTAGTGAACTCAAAAACATTACTCCCCACACTTGATAATTGTAATCCCTCTACACTTATAGACCCCCCTCCAATATCTCCAGCTATATCAAAAAACGGAGCCGTGCCACTATTTAAAACCTCATCAAAGATAACTACATATTTTTGGCCACTTACAAAGCTAATCTCATCAGCCGTTCCCGCTGTATGCATTCCGCCTCCATTACTCGTTGCATTAAACCCTGTAGGTGTTGCACTCCCAAATGTTGTGTAATTTCCATTCACACAATTACTCACGTTCATATCAGCATTAGCAGCAAAGTCTCCACCCGTTACTAAGTCGCTGCCTAGTACTTCGAGTTCTTTGATGCTCCAAGAATTAACAACCAATGATGTAACTACGGCATTATGATAAATCCTGTAATCATCACCAATTGATTTGCTTATAAATGTATACGTTCCATTGTTATTTAATATACCTACTTGAACACTTCCTTCATTTAATAATCTAATTGAACCTTCAACATAATCTGATATGATAATAGTGTGAATATAATATTTTCCAATTGTGAAAGCAACGAGACCAATACCTAGAAATGGTCCACCAACACCATAAATAAACTGTGCTCCGTTAATGTGTTCAGTAACATAATTATCTCCGTCTTCTGTACCTATAAATAAAAAACCATCGGGATCATCATCTGTCCAATTAGAAAAATCCCAATTTGATCCCAACTCCGCCCCCTTTGGGATCATATCCAAAACACTGTTCGCAATGGTAACCTTAGTAGATCCGTCTACTGTACTGGCATGATCAGCAAATGCAGTGATCGCCTCCGTTACTGAATCATTAGCAGCGTTCAGAGAAGTATGTAGTTCAGCCCCCAGCGTATCAAGTAAAGTGATAGTGTTGCCATTGGCAAATAAGGTATCTAGATCATCGTTACTCGCGGCTGTTCTATGTGCGTTCGTTCCGGCTATATTGATAGTCGAATCGGTACAGGTTGATAAGGCTGCTATGGAGTTGTCTACCATTTGAGATGTCCAGCCGCAGTCTTGGAATTGTATATTACAACTTGAATTTGTCCACGCTGGAGTTGTATCAAATGTAACATCTGTGAGATTAAACCTTATAAGTGTGGCAGAAGTTAATGTCGATAATGTACTAATATTGCCAGATAATGCTGTTTGTTGGCACTGTAGTAGAACCATGTTAGTTAATGCACCCCAACTACTTCCATCACCTGTAACATTTGATAGATAAACCTGCATTACCACTAAACCAGTCAGAACAGACCAACCACTAATATCTCCTGATACTCCAGTTTGATTTACATATATCCTAGTTAAATCAGTCAACACGCTCCATCCACTAACATCACCACTTACAAATGTCTGTCCTAATATATCAATATAAGTCAAGTCCAGCACATCGCCTGTGATCCAGAAATCATACGTACCCGCACCGGAATAGTTGCTCGTAGTCGTAACTGTGTTTGCATCATCACCACTGACCTCATCAGTAGTACCATCCCCCCAATGAAAGACCAATGTAGATCCACTCGGAGCCTTCCACTTGAAATCAAACTGGGTGGCTACAAATGCTATGGTAAGCTGAACGGGGCCAGATGGGCCGGCCGCCCCCCCTGCCCGCACCATTCCAAGTTGTCCACGTAATGCAGCAAATTTTGCCATGATTACACCTCCATATTTGATACTTCGATAGCTCCATCAATTACCGCTACCACATCACCAACATCAATACTAAAGTACTCCGGCAGGTCAACGATAAGTAGTAAGTCTGCCGATGTTGGTGTCACCGGTGATTTACCAAATCGTATGCGTGGTGTATCTGCGGTGGCCAGTATACGAACAACGTTGCTGGTTACTGCAGCTGACTCGTTACCAGCTAGTACCGCCTCTGTTCCCCCTGCTTTTGGCATTAAAGCCTGTATAGGGTCTGCGTTTGATGACTGATTTTGTCTTGCTTTATCTCTTGCCATGATATTATTATTTAAAATTTTTCAACGTCATTGATCATCCAATCGATCCTGTCCATTACATACTGGGATATGTCTTCTGGTACAATATCCAGATCGATCATAAATGGTTTCCAGTCGGTCTCTTCTTTCAAGAACTCCTGGTGCTTTTCTATTTTTTTTGTGTGGGCCTTGACTGCTACATCGTGCTTTTTTCTTAGAGCATCCGTCTCCTTTGAAAACTCACTTTTAGGATCATTCTCTCCAGGTATTACATATACTTCCTGTGCCCTTGTTGGTCCTAATACCTTTCTCTCTGTCCTGGGATTGCCACCTTCATCTTTCTCTGCAAATTGGATGTTCACCGCCTCTTGCTCTTTCTTATACTTCTCATATGCCTGCGAGGGCTTCTTTCCGGATTCCATGTCCACGATCTCAGTCTTCACCCTGCGCTTATTCTTGGTTACCGCATATGTGAATTTAGCACCCTTATGCTGTGCCATCTCTAGGCCTTCTTGAAACTTATATAAGTCTGATCTTTTCATAATTTCTAATTATGTGGATACATATTTCCTCTGTTGTTATTATTTAGTGCTGAAAGGCAGATCAAGAACTCGATCAGAAGCCGAAGCCTCATTACCAATCGGCCCATCATATAATTCATTAAACTTAAATCCGGCAATACTTCCAATCTCAATATACTCATCTGCTGTACAGGCCCATTCACAACCTGATGGGGGACATTCACCTGGGACATCACAATTACCACCAAAGAAATGCTTTATAGTAAAAACGTCAATAAAGAGATCATCTAATCTCACAAAATCCATATCAGCAATGCTATGAATCAATACATTATCCACGAAAAATTCACGTATACCATCAGCTTGCATTACACCACCAACGACAGTATTCAAAACAATTCGCAGACAGAACTCGTATTCAACACCCGCAGTCCATACAAAATGTGGATCTCCTAAAATAATAGTTTCACCAGCATCAAAGCCACCATTGTCATAGTCAGGATAAGTCATATAATAAGATAAACGATTACCTGTATTAAACATCATAGTACCACTAAAGCCATCACCCAAACCATCATAGCCTTGATCCCCAGCGTTCATGCCAAATATCTTTCCTCCTAGTACAACATCAAAACCCGATCTGAAAGTTATGGTGTACCATAAATAGATTTCTGTTAAATCCACACCAACAGCCCCGTTATCGGCAAGTGTAGCCTGAAAGTTTACGCCTCCACCAAATTCATAACATGAATCCGCACCCATCTTTTGTAATCCATACATATCATAATAATTACGTATACGCCAATGACCGTCTGAAGTAAATGAAGATGTATATTGTGGATCAAACCACGGGTAGCCTAATCCATTGCCTATTGAGGACTTACTATCCATTCCTAAAAAACCTTCCAGATCTGTTCTTGAAACATAAGTATCCTCCGATGCATCAGCAAAATGTTTAATGAAAACTGTATCTATATCATTTTCATCTGCTGGTGGTGTTGGATATGTAGCTATCCCTGTTGATTTAACAAAGTCCCCGTAATGAAGCACATACTGTCCTCCCTGCTTAACGGTGTATTGTGCGCTGATTGTTGCACTGAGAATTAAGAGGCCTATCATTTGTGCTAGTCTCATTGGTTCCCCCCTTCCCAATTATCTGTCTCATTGGTGGTGGCCCATCCATGTCCTCCCATTCCAGCATATCCTCCCGTTAGAAGAGTGCCTGTGGTGACTGTGTAAATCCCATCTCCACTTATTGATGTGTCCAGGGCGTCATTTCGATAACAACTCAGCACTTGTCCTACCACTTCTAATCTAATCTCATCTCCATCTGTCCATGCTGTTCCTGTAGCAAAGGTTGTTGTGCTGCCTCCGTCAAGTCTTTGTAGATATGATGCTGTCGTTGATGACCACCAAAAATAACAGCTTTGCGTGCCTCCTTGACACCTTACTGCGGGTCCAAGCCCTGCTCCTCCAACCACATCTGGAACATCTACCTGTGCGTAGTGGTCTCCGCTAAATGTGGCATTAAAATAAATAGCGCATTTTACAGATGATGTTGCTGGAATTGCATGTGTGCCACCATAGGCCCGTACATCATTCATCTCCTCCAGCCAATTACCCTGGCCACCAAGAATGGTATTATTGACGTATGAATTAAAATCATCATAGAATACCGTTGGTCCGGAACCTCCAAAGAAGGGATGTCTTGGGACTTGTGCACTGAGTCCAAGCGTGAAGAGTATTAATGCTATATGTAATGCAAATTTTTTCATTTAATGTGCTGATATTGTCTGTACATCAAGTTGTATGTAAATCTCATCCGGGGAAGTAGTCGCATCTGTCAGCTTCGCCCACAGCACCGAGTTTGGTGGTATTTTCCTGGTATTGATTGTCGTGACGGTATTCTTTGTTGTGGTGGCGTTAATGGCCCTGTCTGACGTGAATAGCTGTGTTGCCCCATTTGCATTATAGGTAGTATTATAGTAGATGTTGTAGTCCACACTCACAGCCCCTGTACTCACTACTATTTCATGAACTTGTACTGAGTATAATGTGTCGTTTCCTGAATCACCTAAGACACCTAACGCGATTGATGTTGTGGGTGCATATCCCCCAAACACAAATGCCGGAATGGTGTCTTCATGTATTGTAGCGATCTGTCCAATTGAAACAGTGTCTCCTCCAACTCCACTACCCACTAAATCTGCTAACAAAGTTGTTCCGTTAACATCTGTAAATGAAAATGCATTAGCATCATTACTAATATACATAGCATTACCACCTACATAATATTTAAATGAATATATATCCTTAAAAGGTTTTCCGCTTTCACCTATATCCCATGCGTTAGAAGAACTAGGTGTTATCCTTTGATAAAAAGTTAACTTATCAGTTTCAGCGATCATTATATTCGATCCACCCGCTACAGTAGTTAAATTCCCAGCAGAGTTACTTTGAATATAATTCCCACCTGTACCAAATTGAATACCATCACCTTGAGGTAAAAGGATAACATCACCAGGAGTCGTAGGACTCAGATTAGTGCCTGATTTTGTCCATAAACCACCACCTCCTGTAGCAATCATATCCGCAATCTGAGCACTATCTAATAATGATCTTGCTGTTGTATTAGCAGAATAGTCAGCAAAATTTTCCAATCCCTTCAAGTCCACATCATCCCTGACCTCCATAGAGGCATCACTGAATAGGATTGATTTAAAATAATTATTCCCTCCTGTAGTACGATAGAAAAGTTGAACATAAGTAGATGTGAGTTGAAGGCGTCCGTAGCCGTCTCCGGGAGTGAAATCATTTGTATTAAATACAGTCAACGCTATATTATTCTCCGAAAAGACAGATTGTGATGATACGCTACCACCAATCCCTTGCAAATAAAGATCATGATTAAGGCCAGAAATAGTTGTTTCTTTTGTTAACTCTCCCCCTAATTCAAAAGCAGTTCCAGTTAAAGTGAGTCCATTTGTAGCTGTATATGAACCACCACCCCCTGAAGCTGATGCGGAATCACCATATGAAATTACTTTTGTTGAAGGATCAATATACAGAATCTTGCTTGTTCGGATCTCTGGGATATTAGGCATTGACATAGTAGGTGTATTCCCGGCTGTGAAAGTTATAAATTTCAGATAAGCCGCACCGTCAACATCCCAAGCAGACAGACTTAATGTATTTGTAGCTAAAGTGGATGTTTTAATAGCTGTAGCTGTGTTGAACTTCATGTCAGCCAGGGACCAGTTTTCTACATCTACTATAAATTTATTAGTCCCAGATGAAGATATATTAACCGCGCTATTTGATTCAATATAAACCTGATCAACAGCATCAATAATAAAACCTTCGGCTGATCCTATACTATCTGTGGATATTCCATTCTCATAGGTCACATGATTTTCCTCTGTATAATTTTGCGCCATGCATGACGCTGTGAATATGATGAGCATTAGTAGTATGAGCCTATTTTTTTTCATCATGCTGCAAGTTTTGAATATGTTTTATAGTCGAAATTTACGGAATTAGTGTTTACACTCCCAACAATTATATTCAATCTTATGTCTCCCCCACTCTCATCTGCTGTTATTGTGAAGTCTAATTTAGGTCCCAAATATCCGTTTTTGCTTGTCACTCCCCCGGAAACCGGATCATACTGAACCTCTATCGTTCCACTCCTATGCTCTACCGTTCCCACATCCCGATTTGCTGTGTAATGTAGTAGGAATGAGATGTCGCTGGTTGTCCCTATGGTAATATTTGTGGTGGATGTGTGGGCGCAGGCTGTGTATGATACTGACTTAATATTAACCATGTCAGCCAATGTTGCTGTGCCAGTTATTGCATCCTTGAAAGTTAGATTATCCGATCCATCCTCCCAAATCTGTGTGTTGGCATCATTAATATTTAATGTCACTACTGTTGGTGAGTCTGTATACTCTAAAGCTGTCTCTGCTGCATTTACTTGTGGAAGTTTAAGCGCCTGGCTGGTGTAACTACTCGGAGTATCCGTTAGTGCGGAGAATGTGCTTACCCCTGATCCTCCGCCACCACCACCTCCAACTGTGTTGGGTAACGAACCTCTTAAATCAATTGTTTGATATAGCGTCCAAGCACCATTGAACTGTGTCATTACAAATCTTGCAATAAGAAATCCACATCCTTGGAATAATTTAGGAATAGTGTAGTCCGCGTAGTTTGAAGCATCCTCAACAGCATCATCAGGTACTACCCTGGAATAACTCCCTGCAGGTAGATTCAACATAAGATGTGATGTCTCTCCTGTTTTATTCGCCACCCCCCACACAACAAATGAAAAACTGGTATTATTAAGAGTAACACCAGCAGAATCAAGCGTTTGTCCGTTTAGGTTTGTCTCTGTTACGTATGGTGTTGAGTTATGGTTTACGATGTGGATATCATCTGACACCTCTGTATCAAGGGCTGGAAAAACCTGCCTGTGCATTTGGTATATGATCCCACTTGTTACTGATACAAAAACATCATCCGGATTGGGAACTGTGTCTATTGTTATCGTTCCTTCAGATCCAGAATCCCATTTAGCTGGCTCCTGCCGTATCCGCTCTCCTATGTGTGATAAGTGCCCTTGGTTGCTTGTGGTGCTTTGTATGTGGTCATTCCAATTTTGATTACGTAATGCACCATCTGCACTGGTGGCGGTGGCTGTCCTTAATACAATCGTAGCAACCTTAATGTGTTCTGTTGTTGGCCAGTCTGATGTGCTTAATGTTAATACTTTTGTGGATTGGGGTATGTAAACGTAATTTATCTGTGGGTTTATATCCGTCCCCCCTGTCAGTGTAATGGTTGCTGCTGGGCTTGTATCTAATAAAGTTAGTCCATCGCTGAATATCATGGTCATGTCATCATGGCCATTAGTAGGGCTCAATGATCCCGTAATAGTCCCTCCGCTTTCCGTCACAAGGAAATCAAAACTCTCTCTGAATATACCATTCCAAAAATTTAGAATCGTATCTATTGGCTCCCCTTTTACTGAAATACTAATCTCCCCATCCGCAGCATCCTCTACCACTACTACTCCTACCTGTACAGCATAGTCCGGAAATAATGGCTTTACATTTATTAATGCTCCGTCTGTGGCTGAACTAACCCATAAGGTGTCTCCCATGCTCCACATTGATGTGTCAATCCCCCTCACCTTCCCAAATGGTACCGCAATCCCAAATGATGAGGTAGGAATATCCATTGTTGTGATCATTACCTCACCTGATATTTTTACAAAAGTCTCTGAGTTAGTTAGGTCCACTGATGGCCTCCCTTGAAAACCTCCAACCGGATATACCGAAGAGCCATTATCTATCTGGCTTCCGGTGCCATTGTAAACAATCACATAATCTTCCTGTCCAACCCGCAATACCGGACCAAGGCCTGTTGATATATTCAGGGTATAGTCATCATCATTCCACCACACTAATCCCACTGGCTCACTGGCGGGTGTCACTCCCGTATTGAACTGGTAATAGTCCCCTGTGATTCCGTTATCCTTTAAAAGAACACCATCTACGGTAACTCCTGCAGCCGGTGTGGCTTCATTAATCACATCTGTAAGGAATGCTCCTGATACTGTTAAATCACCAGTAATTTCTACAGAGTTTAGTAGTTTTATGACCTGGCCGGATACATTTGTCCTGAGCTCCATGTCCCCGCCTGCATTTATCCCTACATATCCCTGTAAGTCATCGTCCCCGTCCAAAAATGCTATCCTGTTTACTCCGGCTTCCGGTACTCCTGATGCCCCTCCGGCATTGGTTCTTTTTGATAGGATTGAATAGTCATTAGTTGTTGCAAAGGTGACTTGCCCTGTAAATGTTCCTCCGGATGCTGGGACCCATGGTCCTGTTGTAAACTCTAATGCGTCCTCTGCACCGTTCACGGATACTACTTTTCCGGCCTCACCGGAGTAACTAGAGGGTACATCATCAAGATCCAAGAATACTTCTACCGCGTCCGTAATGCCATATCCAGCAATAGTGTCGGGGGTGGTTGTAATCTCTGAGAAAGCATGTGTAGGCTCTGTATACCCATAATCTGCATTCAGGGTATCAAACCCTGGAAATGGTGCAGCAACAGCTAACACATCTCCGGTTATTCCTGTTCCTGTGAGTGTTGCATCCGATACTACCGCTTGGCTTCCCCATCCGGCATTTGAATCTACATATTCTTTACTGACTAAATTTCTGTTTCCATATCCGGCCCTGTAGTCAGCTTTCTCAACCAATCCTGCACTGGTGATTTCATATCCCCTGGTATTTGTAGGTGTTGCTAAATGGGCCCGTTCAATGGTGACCTTATCTCCCTCTACATATACGCGGCCTTCTGTGGTTCCGTCACTGGCCTTGTTTAATACCCCTACGGCTGCGGATATTTGTTGTGAGGCTGTTTGTCCAGAGTCTGAGGCTGTTAATAAGTGTCCGTATGAAGCCAGGGTGATCGTGGTGTTCTCTGTAAGGACTCCTCCCAGCTTAACCGTTCCCGCAACTTCGGTGATCCCGTTCTCAAATGTATATGTGGCTGGTGTTCCTCCTCCTGAGAATGCTGGACATGCTACCACTAATGTTGATGTCGGACCACCACATGTTCCGGATCCTGTATATGCGATCTGCTCTGCTATGATGGCAGCTTGTTCATCTGCCTCTGCCACATCACCATCCTGATAAGCGATATTTAAGAGATGCCATGAGGTGTTAACAACTACTAATCTCCTCTCATACGCCTCTGCCTGAACCCTGCTGGTAAGAATGGCGTTCAAGAAGCCATCTCTCATCGTTTCTATGGCGTCATACATACCATCGATACATCCAGCGTACACGCAATGGGTAAACGTCTCAGAATCGCCCCATTTGATCTGTAGGGTATCCGGGTTTGTGTATTCAACCTCTGAGGTAATTATTATCGTCCACTCATTTGTGTAGATCGGGGTAACCTCAACATATGCATTTGAACTTACAAGATCTGCAGGAGGTACTGGTAATTGTGTTGGGTATTGTATCCTGTGCTCCCTGGTGAGAGTCGTGATATTGCTCCCATAATCCGTGTCATCATTACTCCGGAGCACTCCTGAATATGGTCCGGATGAGATGGTAGTCTCAATATCTGGCTCATCAAACTGATATGAATACACCTCAACCGCTGTCGAATCTTCTGGAATTGTGATATCCCGGACAGTATACCGGACCGTGTAGTTTCCTTTTAACACGGTCTGGTAATCTGTCTGCGGATCGAGAGGGAGTGGTATTGGAATGACACCCACCAGGCTCGTCCCTGGTGTAATGTCTGGGTTATCGTAATCAGTGTTGTTGTAGATTGTTCCTTGTGGTCCGGAGACGGTTATCACTCCGCGAAAGTTATTTATGTTTTCGCCAAGACCCGTGTAGTTAATATCATCAGTAACTACTATGCCTTTTAAGGCAAGAGTCAGGTCAACTTTCGTAACAAAAGAAACATCTCCATCAATCATTTTTTTCTGGCGGCTTTAACTACTCTGCCGGGGACCTGTCAATCTCTTTAATCTTTAAAGCAGACTGAATACTCTCTTTAAGTCCTTCATCGCCAATGTATAAATCGTAAATGGCGTCATCGGGTCTAATGCCTCTTCCCAGCTTAGAAATAAGTTCTCTTTTCTTGCCGTCATCACCAAGCCATACCCATTCTTTCGTATTGGGTGTGTACTTGATTAATTTCTCATCAATAGCTCTCTGGATGTTTGCCCGGACAGTAAGGACTGCTTCTGAGTTCACCATTTTCATGAACTTCTTCACTCCATTTCTCCGATCAACCATTACAGCCTTCTCAACCTGTATCTTCACCTCATTAATGGTTATGTCGTCCACGTTGTTTATGAACAATGCTTTCGCTACCTCCTTTAGTTTTTGGTCGGTAAGACCAACAGATGAGGAGTATACCATTGCCATAAATTCTGCTGTATCCTTCTTTATTAAGACCTCATCAGTGGCTTCCTTAACAAGGTTTTCAAACTGTACCTTTGGAGGTCTTCCATTCCAATTTTTCCTATCCTCTTCCTTGTCACTCATTGGCCGAGTGTAAGGACAGACATTTAACAGGAACCATATTAACTCAACATCCTCTTTTGTAAGGACTACGGTTCCTTCGTACTTAAAGTTTTGAGGAATGTACTTCTTCTTCCCTCCATCCAGGTGAATCACTTCTTCTGCGTATCTCCAGATTTCGGTGCCGGTTGCTGTCTTTCTAACAGCCCGGTATGGGAATGATATCCCTGCCGGTTTATCTGGCTTCCGATTGCTCTTTAATCTACTGGGCTTAACCCTCTCTTTTGGATAAATAGCCCTAACGGGAAATCTGCCGAACTTCGTTTCAATCGCCTTTATCTGTGCAGGCGTCAAATCGTACTTTACATCATTTTTGTATAACATAGCATGGTTTTTATTTAAAAGAGTGGAGGAGGCATTTGCCCCCTCACACTCAAAAGGTTTCTTAGGTTTCCATCAACACGAACTGATTTCCTCCGCGGAAATGAGCTCCAACATGGGTCCTTTGGTAGGTGTTCCTGTTGTCAAGATCAGTGACTTTCAGGCCTTCACCCGCGCCACCAACTTGCCAAACTTCCATCCTTCTCTTGTAGCGACCCAATCCACGGTATCGTGTGCCGATTGACTCTACCATGTTTCCGGATACGGGATCTTTAGACTTATTGATAGGCATAAAGATTCCCATTTTGGATGCCTCATAACCTGTAGCTCCGTAGAGTTTAGGATTATTAAATACACCCATCCGCTTGAATAGGAAGGTTCTCTCACTCTTTGTGAGATATTGGAAATTCACAGAAGCCCCAAGGGACTCATTTTTGTGAAACAACACATCATTCGTGGCCTGCTTCGCAAACACAATGTTGGTATTGGCGAAGTAGGTTTTAAGAGAGTTTTCGATGTCCTGGTGGAGATCAATTCCAAGAAGCCCACAGATATAATTCCCTGCGTGTTCCCTGTCAAGGGTCTTGTCCATTTCATCAAACTCAGCCACATCAAATGATCCGGAGGTATAGGTCTGTTCGTGGCCTACTCTGCGGATATAAGGGATCATCCCTTCTGTGGTCTTAACTGCACGTCCTCCTGCGGTTGAGTCAACAAGCGCTGTATTGACAGTCCTCTTACCCCATAGCAAGGCCCCATCAATGCGGAGCGCCATACGGTAATCGATATCGACTTGTCCAAGGTGGTAATATGCCGGAATCTTCGTTCCACTGGATGTCACGTCTACCCACATTTGATTCACCATTTCGGTACCAGTGTAGGTTATGGTTTCCTTGATAATCTGAGCATCATTGTCATACTCCCAGGCTCCCCTGATAGCTGACGATGGTTGCCCTGATCCTTCTGCGAAGGCATTGGTGAAGATCACAAGCTCATCCGCTGCTGTCAAAGCCGGGAATTGCTCGGTATCATCATTCAATGTACAGGTGACCGCTGGTGCGGTTGCTGTGGTTACATCAATTTCGGTCACTGATCCTGTAACTTCGTTTTGGAAAAGAACCACATCCCACAACCTCACATAGAACTTGTTGTTTGCATCCAGGTCCACGGAATCCAGAACAAAGGTGATCGTTGCTCCCACTGCCGGTTGCGATATGTTCGCATCGACATGAATGATTTCGTGAATCCGGTTATCTTCAAAGTGACCGTAGGTATCTAGTGAAACTTCTGTCTCAAATCCCATTGATCTGAGCAACTGAAAATAAGAGGCTCCTTGATCTCCGTACCTATTGAAAAGTACGTTCATCTTCTCAGGTTTGTGTAAATCAAATCCCGAGACTACTTCCGAGGCGTATATTGCCGCTACTGCATCTGGCGTCATAATTTTGTTTGTTTTTTAGTTATACAGTGTTACGCCTCTTACTAATCGTATTATACCTTTTCGCCCATCTCCATTCTGAACGCCTTATCCTGCATCTCCTCTTCCGGTGTCATCTTTGATACTGGAGGAGTTGGTGGAGTATCGGTATTCTTATTGGGTGATGGATTATCGTACAAGGCTGTCACTTGTTCTTCGGTGAGACTTCGTGCTTTCTCAAATACGGAATGCACAATATTTGGAAGTTCCTTAACCAATAACTGATTCTGCATAATACCGGCAACACGTTTCACATTATCTTCGTTCAATTCCATCTGGTTTTGAACACAATATTCAACGGCTCCCTGTACAGCAACCTTCTGTATCTCACCATCAATCTGATAGCTTAATACCGGTTCCTTAGAATCCTTCATCGGGATAGGAATTGTCCCGTACTGCTCACCAATCTTAGTGGCAATCTTGCCCCAATTTGTCTGTAGAGATTGTTTCTCCTCATCCGTCATCACTTTTGGTGCTGACGCTGGTGGAATTTCTTCTGCAGGCTCGGGCATTTTCAATTTACTTTTTACCTCCAAAAGACTTTTTTTAGCCTTCTCTCCATCTTGTAAAAGGCTAACTTTGTTGAGAGCTAATTCGCTTTCCTCAACTTTCTCAGGGTCCAGGTTATACTTCCTCTCGAAGCTCTTTTTAAGGTTCCCCTCCTGTCCCGCGAGAGCTGGTGTTTCCAAAACAGCTAATGTAACCATTGCGTCCATGGTATCCATGTTGGCAATATCGGCTGAATTAACTGTGTTAAATACACCAAAATTATTGTTACCGGTCTCTTTGACAAACTCATTGAACAATGCGATATCATCATTCGCAAAGGCTGTTTTAGGCTTGGCTGCGAGCTTCGCCTCAAGATCTGTTTTACCCTCTCTCAGGGTTCCCAGCTCCTGCAATTGTCCGGTAATATTAGCCTGTTTCGCCTCATCAACTGTCTTAAACTGATCTCCGAAAATCTCTTTCAGCGTATCAGCACGCACTTGATTAGCGTCAACTGGCAGTGTGCCTGCCGGTGGTTCTCCTCCTGCCGGGGGAGTTTCCGGTGGCGTAACTGGCGGGGTTGCCGGGGGCGTCTCTCCTGCAGGCGGTATTACTGCAGGGGGCGTTTCGACCGGTGGCGTGTCTTCCACAGGTGGTATTACTGCGGGAGGTGCTTGCCCAGCCTGTTCTAAAATTTTTTGAGTATCAACACCATCAATTTCCATGAGTGCTGCAAATTCATCGTCTCTTCCTCCTAAGTCTTTCTTGTCCATAGCGTTTAATTGTGAATTTTATTATTGTGTAACTGCCGAAGTTTCTGGTTTAATACTGATCTCCAAAGCTATCCTTTCCATCTCTCTTTCATGGTCTCTCTCATTGTTTCTGTCCTCAAGGTCTGCTTTGGCTGTTTCTACTTTTATTTTTGATGCTGTTTCTTGTTCAACTTTTAATCTGTCCTGCTCTCCTTTAGCCTGCGCTTGCTTTTGTGCGTTTTCACCATTCATCTTCATCATTTTCTCTTCCTTGGCAATAGACTCCTTCTTGCTCTTGCTGGACTTGTGTGATAGGTATCCCTCTGCAAACTTCAGGTTCCCGTCACTCAGTGCCCTGTTTATTAACAGATAATCTGGGTATTCGATTGCTGAATGACCATCTCTGCTTGGCTGCATGGCTTCAATGGCTGCTTTACGAATTTCCTGCTTCATAGCCTCAGTAGGCCTTGCTTCAATCTTTATGAAGTAGTTCGCATCAACGTCATCTGCTCCAATACTCAAGGTCTTTACTCCCATCCTTCCCAATACTGGGATATACCCCTCATATGCCTTCTTATCGTGCTTCACAACTAATTGTATTCTTAAAGCACATTTCCTGGCTGTAAACTCCTTTAACCGGATGTATCCGGAATATATTGGTCGAAGGGCATTATTTGTGGCTGCTACAGCAAGCTCACTCCCCCCTACACTTTGCTCTGGGTCAGGACTGGAAGCGTCTGCCACCTGGTTGATTCCTGTTAGGGACCGGATAAGATTTATGTTCAGATCAATTATACTGATAAACTCGGCCAACTGGGGACCCAATCCTCCTGTTAGTTCCTGTATCGGCCTGATCCCTGCGGGTATATTCATCTGTCCTCTGTGGGTGGTAGATTTGTATATGAGGTCCCCTGTGTCTCTTCGAATTGACAGTAGCTCCAGTGGCTCAAGTTTGTTCCCCCCAAGTTTTACGTTGCTGAGTGCGGTATACTCCACAGCAATACCCGAATTGGCACTCATGGCAATAGCATTCTGTAGCTTCAGCCAGGTTAATTGTAAGCTGTCCAAATTTTGCACCATCAGGCTCACCATGCTCCTCCCGGGTAGTTGATAGAAGCTGTAAGACAATTCCACCTCTTTCTTCCCTGGCCGGGGAACATCATACTGAAGCCCGAAGTCATAGGTCCTATCGGTTCCCACAAGCCACTTACACCTGTATACAACCTTGATATTTTTTACTTCGGTGGTTTTCTTCTTATTATTTACATTCTTTCCCCACTTCTCCTCATACAAATACGTTTCCCCGTAATCATTGGGTCTCTTTGATAGGTATTTGCTGTTGACACTAAACCATTCACAGTCCATCACATCAATCTGGAAGTTGTCATACTTCCATCCTCCTGTGTCGATTTGAAGATCCCCTTCTGTCCAAGATGAGAAGTTTCCGTTACCGTTTCGCCCGTTGTAGAATTGGGCCAGGTTGCGAAGCTCTGATTCTGTGATGTCGGTGTTTTTCCGGATGTTGGAAACACTCTCTTTAATTAACTCCCCTCCATACTCCATGTTCCGGTGGTCCCAGTGGCGGGAGTATTGCCCTATAAATGCGAGTGGATCAACATATCTGGTTTTCACTTTCCGGGTATAGGGGTCAAGGTAGTCTTTTACTGCTGCTTTATTGATGTCAAGAAAATCATGTAATATTTTTCGCTTGGTCTCTTTCCAGTCGGATATATGGAAGGTGTAGTCCAGTCCCTGCTCTATCTTCATCTCCTTGGCCAGCTTAAATCCTCCCATCTGGGAGTATAATTCCAATTCCTCTACACTGCCGGGAAGATACTCGCTGTTGTTCTGGATATTTCCCATCCCTGAATCAATCTGCTGTAGCTTATCTTTAAACTGGGACTTGAACCATTTCATGAACTTGGCATCCTCCTTCAGCTTTGTGCTTGCTGGGTCAACGGCTGTGGCCACAATGTTGTGATCTTGCTGTTCAAACATCCCTACTACAACATATTTGAACTTGGGCGCTACTGAGAATATTTCCCAGTTAATATTCAAATAACCTTCGCTATCTGCTCCAGGTTCACTTTCGTCCAATAAAATTTTCTGGTATTTAGATACTGGCTGATTCCCCGCTCCGTACCTTCTCAGGTTCCATAATTCCTCTATCTGGCTGAATGGAACACCCGTCCTATCGGTTACCCATGCGGCATACATGGCTTCACACCATTTTCTGCCCCACTCTTCGTTTTTGTCTTTTGGATCTATCTCATCCTTTGGGAAAGGATATGCTCCGGTTTGATATGAAGAGATCGTATTTAACGTCCTCATGGGAATTTAGATTTGGATAAATTTAGGAATATTTATGCTTCCGTGCAAAATTAGAATAATCTAATCCCTCATTATCCGCTTCTTCAATCTCGTCAAACAGACTGTTGGTGCCCATTAGAGCGTATCCACCGGCTGTGAATAAATCGTAATCTGTCATCTCTTCCGGACCTCCAATATCTCTGCATTCCTCTAAAACTTCAATAATTTCTTCTTCATCAGCTTCATGTTCGATCCAGTTCATGTACTCTGAAAAAATGTCCTGAGCAATCTTATCATTGGTGTTGGCACCTGGGGTGTTTTTAAATTTCCCTGTGTGGGTGTCAAGCTGGTATAATAGAAATGCTGAATACCCTCTTTGCTCAAACCAATCCCACAATAAAGCCACGTTAATCTCCGGGAACATCTGTACTCCATAGTACACACACATCATCAACATATCTTCTGCATAGATGTACTTATCCCTGGGTCGGTTGCTGTATGTGCATGCAAACCTGCGCTTCATGGTCAGGTCGTTGTGCTGTATCTTCCCCTTCCGGACAACGGCTCCTCCTCCGTTTGATTTCCGATTGCCCTCTGTCCTGTTAAATTTAAATGGGTCACCACCGGCTACCCCCCAAGATGTGTTCCCGGGATTCCAGCTATTGATATCTTCGTTCCACCACTTCCTATTAGCCTCAGTTTCATTAAGATCCAATGCCATTATGAACTTCCCATTCTTCTTCTCAACGAAATCTACAATGGTATCTTTCTTATTGTTCCTCCAAATAAAGTCTCCACGCTTCACTTGACTCTTCTTAAACGCCAGATTATCAATGTATTGCTCAAGTTTTTGCATGTTAAACCCAGAGTCTTTTGCCGCTGTCCTGAAGCATTCGGCAAATTTGGTTGGATACATGCGTGTATACTCGCTAAGTCCCTCAAAATCACCGTCTATAATCTTCCCTCTCTTCTCATTTGCTATGTGCTGTTTAGCTCCATAGTCTCTCCCGGTAAATTTTGCCTGTTCTGGAGTAGGATTATTGATTACTGAATCTCCATACTGATCAATAAAACCCTCAAGCCCATCATGTGATGGAATAAATAAATTGGCCAATCCGGATGTTGTTCTCCCGTTTGGATTTCTCTTGTGGTAATTACTGACCTTACATTGCTTCTTAAACTTTTTACCACCCCCCCTTTCCATCTCCCCTACTGTAGATGTTTTGATGGTGAACCCAATGATGTTGGCTCCCATGAGCAGACACTGGGAAACCACTGTATGCCTTTGATAACAATCAACCCCTGTCTTTAGTTTTCCAACCTCATCATCATGGTGGAAATATAATTTATCTCCATCATATGCACCAGCATCTGCAGGAGCATAGTTAATCATACTCTCCAGTCCAAGCTCTGATATTGCCAGGGAACCTTTAGATGACAGCCTTCTCGCGGGAGGGTTGAATGATAGTTCTGTCTTCGGTGATGTGGATCCTTCATAGTTTGGTTTAAAGAAAAACGGCAACTTCTTCCATGGACCTACCAGGTGTTTAATAAAACATTTCCTAGCTTGTATCTCATTCATTGATTGTATACCTCCCCAAGCTCCGTTAGTCCTGGATATGATCTCGTAACCAATCAATTCCGCTTTATAAGTGGCTCCTTCCCTTCTATACTTTGGATAGTTGAATCCGAAGAATACCCGGGAACCGGTGTCCTTCATTTCATATTCACCATTATCATTTGGGATGGCATTGCCATTGTCATCAAGGTATTTGAAAGTATTCGTCTCTGTGTATATTTTCCTGGCAAACAAAAAGAACTTCCTGTCCCGGGACCGGTACTTTGGTAATCCAACATCAATCTTCCACCAGGCGATATACAACCACTGCCATCCGTCAATATATGTTGGGACCCCGTTGTTGTAGAACCAGTATCCATTTAACCGGTAATACCATTGCTGCTTGATGAACTTTATTTCATTGAAGTATATCTCTTGATTTTCTTCGATCTCCTCCCATATCTCATCAATGGTTTCGAACTTGTGTTGCACATCCCTCAATCTCTTTGGCATCTCTGGTGGCCGGAAGAATTGTTCTTTTGCAGGTAACCCAAATCCATCTATCTGATCGGGATCCGGTGGCTCTGGTATGTCAATTGGAATAGGGATTAAGTCTTTGTCATCGGTGTTCACCCATACTACTTTCTCTGGCTTTTTATAATCCAAGAGTATACCGGGATCTACCTCCCCCCCGTACTTCCTAATCAGCTGGAGGTGATCGTAACTCATTTCTTGACTTCTTTGTACTGGATGGGTGTTTCTCCTTTAGCAATCTTCATCGCAATATCTTCTGGCCGGATGCTTAATCTGTCCTCTTCAATGTATCGCATCACGGTGTCTTTGAGCACTAGATTATTATCCTGATTTAATATCACTGACATAGTTGACTCAAGCTCCTCTTGTATACTCCGAAGATCCTTTACCCTTTCCGTTTTTCCTGCTAATACTTCTTCCATGATCTTGTAGTAGCTATTCTCCATCGCAACTAAATAGGAGTATTTATGATCCCTGTGTCTCCTTACAAATTCTGTAATCTTAGCGTTGACTATGACGTTCCCGCCCTTCATAAAATTTTCTATATCAACATGAAATATCCCGCTGTCTGTGACCTCAAATCCTACATCCCTGGCCGCTTCTATCTTTCTCTTAGATGTGTTATTATATTTCTCCCTATATGGTGTCCCTTTATCATAAACACACATAATCCACTTCATCAACTTGTAATTATCGATTGTCTTCCCAGCTGACTTTGTAAAAATCTTGTACCTCTTTAGATCTGGATAGGCTTCAAAAACATTGGCGTCCATAGGTACTCTGGATGGGTCCATCCACATATTTTCAAATTCAATTGGAGCGAATTGTGAGTTCATTGTATTTCTTGAATCTTATATTCAAATAAGTTATTATTCTTGATATATCTATTCCTTTCTGTAATAGCTTCTTCTGGCGTGTCATGCATACCCAGATGAATAACGCTCCCTTTTATGGTTATATTTGACCTCCATTTTTTTGTGTTTTTCTCGTAAAATACACCCGTATATCCAGATGTGTTATTTTTGTATTTCCTTTGGTTTGTAGCCTGAATATGTCCATCCGCCCAGCGTAAATTTCCTGGATAATATCCTTCGTTATTTTTCTTCCTATCTAATGTTAATCCAGGTTTCCCATATCCGGTAAGCTGTGTTACATAATCATAGAAGGCTTTGAAATCATTTTTCCATTCCTCACATATAGTTATCCCTCGCCCACCATAATTAGGATATGATATATCTTTCTTATAGTAACACCTTCTCTTTATTATTGCCCACTTGTTATAAATTGGGTCGTCTCTTAATCCATGCTTTAATAGCGCGTTCCTTGATCTTTGTTTTTGTAAACATCCACATGATTGTGTGTGATATAACCTAACACTACTTATTTGAGCTTTAAAGATTGTTCCGCAACTACATTCAAATAAAGCTATTCTTTTAGGAGTTCGTGGGGATGGATGTTCTTCTATGAAAATCAATTCCCCTATCTTCTGTCCGTTTATATATTCAATTCTTCTCATACCACTCCAAATATATCTTTCCGTTGAACTCTCCAGAACTTCTTTCCTCCACCAAGTTTAGCGTGGTATTCATATTCCGCAGGAAGATCACTGATTTTCCGGAGCGCTACTTCATCACCAGGTACAATGTCTACTCCCTTGTCTGTGTAGCAGGGATCAAAGTATCTCTCGTTTGGAGTCCCCGTATAAGCTACCTTCCCATAGACAACCCTTTTATTATTTTTCTCCTTCATGCCGGCTAGGATCAATCCAGCGGTGTCTGCTCTTTTATGAAGGGATTCTATATATCTGTCGGGCATCGGCTCGATAAGACAATACCCATTAATAGGAATTATAACATTATCCCGTATCATACAGTAAATACTTCTATACTGCACAAATATGAACCTTTTCCCATCCTGCACCCAGTACTTCTTCATCTCTGGGCGAAAACAGTTTCCTACGGCTAAATAATTAATAATAACCCTATCTCCTTCTAGGAGTTCCATATCAGTATCCCATGGCATTTTGCTAGGGTTTTCTGGATCGAATATTAGATTTTCAGGAACAGCTCTCACTGTTCCTGTTACGGTAACATGCTTATCTGGCTCATATGTGGTGTCAATGTACAACTCACCACCGTCTCTCATTTTGATGTGATCATTCTCCGGATCCAATTCAACCATTACGTGATTACTTCCTGTTTTTCCGTTTTTCAGTTCCATTGGTTCTGCTTTGATAATCCCTATTTTTAACACATGTCATTTTTCCATCAACCTCAATAAACACAATCTCTCCCTTCTTAACCTGCATAGCGGTTTTGTGGGCCATAGCCCTTCTGTCTTTGCGGGAAAGGTTATTCCATGCTACTAATTCTGACTTACGTAGATTGATCCACTGGTCTTTGTACTTGACACAAGCGTATGCGTGAAGCACCTCTTTAGCCTTGAGTTTGACTGTTTCTTGAGGTACCTCTTCTGTGGGCTTTTTCCAGAACCATTTATTAAGGAAAAACCGTATTTGCCGAACAATGTTTACCAACATACTACTTATGTTTCATCAGTTTTGAAGGTTACGATCGGAGAATATACAGTTACTCCATCGGATACCGCCTTGATCCTGTAGAAATACTGGGTGTCATCAGACAACCCTGTTCTTGCCAGGCTCACATCCGTCCATGCATCTCCGGAGAGTGGTGACTCAGCTGCAGCAACAGATGTCCCCAATGCAATGGTCGTGCCATATTCAAAGGTTACTATTGTCGATACCCCGTGGTCATGCACCTCTCCAATTAAGGTGGCTGTTGTATCTGCATAGGTTGTTGGTACTTTGGCTGTTGCCTGCGCGGGTTCGTTACTTGACATAGCCCACTGCCTTGTGATGGCTTTTGCCGCGTTTACCGCAAAAGCAGCTAACTGCGCACTTGTTCCGAAGAAGTGAGTTTTCCTACGCTCAAGAATAGTACCAGCATTCTTCTCATAGGGACCTCTTTGGGTCAACCCGGTTTTGGGCGTCACCTGTCTTTTGGTGATCTTAACTTCTACTTCTAAAATGAAATCTTTCATCTGTCTGTGGATTTTAATGTGACAGCTAAGTTATGAAAAAACCCGGGAAGATTGAAATCCCCCCGGGGCCCTCTGCTATGAAACAAAGTTGTAGGTACCATCGTTCGGCATTTGACGGCAATTCAAAATTAAAGTATTTTTTTGTTTCATCCTAAAGAAGTAATGGTTGTTCTCTTTTAAACTATGTACTATTCTATTCTTTACTTTATATGTTCACGAATACGGTATGGGGTAGATCACGGATACGTGAATCCCCCCTTCACGGATCCATGAACCCTAAATCGCCTCTAAAGCAACAAAAGGAATAGCTCTGATATGTCTTTCATCCCCATTAACAGAGAGATCTTCAATGTATCCTCTCTTACGAAGACTAACCAACATATTAGCTACAGTGCCTTTACTCTTCCCTATAAATTCCCCAAGGTATTGGTTACCCGCATAACAACCATGTCCTCGGTCTAAGGAGTGTATTTCAGCTAATAAACATTTCTCTGTGGGATTGAGATCATGGTCTAACCATATCTCCTTCGGAATCCAGATACCCTTAAAATCCCTCTTTGCAGGGGTATCCTCTAGTATATAACCCATATTTCTGCTAAAATAGAAAAACCACCTCAAAAGGGCAAGAGGTGGCTTCTCAAACATACGGGTCACTGGATATTGCATCCGGTCTGCTGGCCACAAATATAAACAAATACTCAATATTCTTGTCTGTTAATAACTTTATCCAAAAAGAAAGCTCCCAGGAACCCTCATAAGAAACCC
>SDBT01003358.1_pt1 | contig 27751 bp, 30 predicted proteins | sample 2277101 | NCBI WGS metagenome assembly SDBT01 (sample SAMN10404973, study PRJNA504765) | marine sediment metagenome | isolation source: marine sediment core GS10_PC15, 103 cmbsf | place: Arctic Ocean: Southern Knipovich Ridge | collected 2010 | reverse complement strand
GGGGATCGATCCATATCCGGTGCAATCGCAAAGAACACACACCGTTCAGGAAGTTCTGGATTCTTTTTCTGCGCTTAAAAAAACCAATAAGACCGTTACAATAACAGGGCGCCTATACAGCGTTCGTGATCAAGGAAACATTATCTTTACAGACATACAAGATGCCTCAGGACGTATCCAGGGGATTTTGAAAAAGGACTCACTCAAAAAACAATACACGCTTTTGAAAAAAACCCTGGAGGCAGGAGATTTTATACAGCTTCAGGGAAAAGTCTTGGTGACTAAGAAAAAAGCAAAGAGTGTTGCGGCAACTAAGGTAACCATCCTTACCAAAGCACTCCGTCCGCTCCCAACTGAATTTTATGGAATTCAAAAGATTGAAACGCGTCTCCGCAAACGGTATCTCGACACTCTTCTGCGTCCTGAAACAAAAGAGATGTTTGAAAAGAAATCGGTCTTTTGGAATGCCATAAGAACATTTCTCAACAAAGAAAACTTTATAGAAGTTATCACTCCAGTTCTTGAAGAAACTCCTGGAGGGGCAGAGGCGGAACCATTTGTCACTCATTACAACGCACTCGATAAAGATTTTTATCTTCGCATCTCTCTTGAAATTTCACTCAAAAAAATATTAGTGGGTGGATTTGAAAAAGTTTATGAGATTGGACATGTATTCCGTAACGAGGGTGTAGATGCACAACACCTCCAGGACTACACACAGATGGAATTTTACTGGGCATATGCCGACTACCGTGACCTGATGAAGTTTTTGCAACGTCTGTATAAGTTTGTAATTAAAGAGACGATGGGGACGCTTAAAACATCTTGGCAAGGGAAAACAATTGACTGGGGAAAGAAGTGGAAAGTTGTGGATTATTGCACATCGTTTAAAAAAGCGGCTGGTCTCGATCCTACTAAGGCAAGCAAACAAGAGCTCTTCAACAAAGCAAGAGAGTTGGGACTTTTTCCTCAACGCAACCTAGAAAAAGGGAGGCTTATCGATTTGATATACAAAAAAACTGTTCGTACAACTCTCATTCAGCCAACGTTTCTTATCAATCCACCCACAATCATAGAGCCGCTCGCAAAACGTGATCCGGAGAATCCGGATGTAGTTGAACGACTTCAGATTATTGCATGCGGAACAGAATTAGGAAAAGGATTTTCAGAAGCAAACGATCCCCAAGATCAACGTAAACGTTTTGAAGAACAAGCAACTCTTCGCAAAGCAGGAGACAAGGAAGCACAGATGTTGGATGAAGACTTTCTTGAGGCACTTGAGTATGGGATGCCTCCAGCTGCAGGATTCGGACTCTCAGAGCGCCTGTTTTCAATTTTGGTCGACAAACCAATAAGGGAAACCGTCTTCTTCCCACCGATGAAGAAAAAGAAGTAACACTATAATATGCTCGATATTGATTTCATCAGAACAAATACGGAAATACTCAAAAAGAGTTTGGAACGTCGAGGTATGGACTCAGGACTTGCTGATGAATTTTTGACGTCTGATAAACAGTGGCGCAACCTTACAACAAAAATTCAGGAACTTAAACAGAAGCAAAAACAACACGGTGCTCAGAAAGAGATAAAAGAAGCTAAAGAGATAAAAGAGCAGATACAAGAACTTAAACAACAACTTGAAGACATTGAGAAAAAACGTCACCAGGCACTTGTATTACTTCCCAACATTCCTTTTGAAGATGTTCCTGATGGGGAAGGGGAAGAAGGCAACAAAGAACTTCACACTAGTGGAACGCCTCCTAAGTTTTCTTTTTCACCCAAAGATCATATTGAGCTTGGTGAACTTCTCGATGTTATAGATACTAAAAAAGCTGCCGATGTTTCTGGCTCACGTTTCTTCTACCTAAAAAATGAGGGGGCGATGTTTGAGTTCGCACTCATACAATACACAATCAACCTACTCACAAAAGAAGGATTCACACCGATTATCCCTCCTGTAATGATTCGCCCAGAAGTTTATGCAGCTATGGGACGGCTTTCAGGAGATCAGAAAGATGAGCGGTATCATCTGGAAAAAGATGATATGTATCTTGTTGGAAGTGCAGAACATACTTTAGGGCCGCTCTTAATGAACGAAACTCTAAAACCACAGGATCTCCCTAAACGCTATATCGGATTCTCATCATGTTTCCGACGTGAAGCAGGAAGTTATGGAAAAGATACACGCGGCATTATCCGTGTTCATCAGTTTGATAAGCTGGAGATGTACACATTTACAACTCCGGATAAATCTGAGGAAGAACACAAATATCTATTAAGTCTCCAGGAAAAACTATACAAGGGACTCGATATTCCATATCGTGTTGTGGAGATGTGCGCAGGAGACATGGGCCCTGCCGACGCACGTCAATACGATATAGAAGCCTGGATTCCATCACAGAAACAATACAGAGAGATTGCATCCTGTTCCAATACAACCGACTATCAGACACGGGGGATTAAGACAAAGATACGAGATAATAACACCAACACATACGCACATGCCCTTAATGCAACAGCGATCGCAATTCCACGGATGGTTGTTGCTTTGTTGGAAAACAATCAGAAAAAAGATGGATCGGTAACGATCCCAAGAGTTCTCCGCAAATACATGAGCACAAGACAAATTCGCCCAGTATAATATGTTTGATTATCTTGAAGCGCGCCGGAACACAATAAGACGTAGAAGAGTACGGCGATTTCAGGTAACTGTATTTGCATTGTTTATGGTGGTGCTTGTTGGGCTGTTTTTAGTGTTTATCCGCACTCCACTTTTTGAGATCAGGACCGTAAATGTTGATGGGAACAAGCTCGTTTCTGCGTCGGATATTGAGACGGAAGTGCTGAACATTCTTAACGATCGAAGTATTATTGAAAATATTGTCTTTGAAGACAACAATACGTTGTTTGCAATGCTGCAAAAAAATTCAATCACTGAAGATATCCAACTCAGCCATCCCACCATCAAATACGCGAAAATTTCGGTTGATCTTTTTAAGAACACTGTTAACGTTTTAGTTCAGGAACGCGATCAGTACGGTGTTTGGTGCAGTATAGATACCGAAGACACAAAACACTGTTGGTGGTTTGACAGTGATGGAGTGCTCTTTATGGAAGGTCCTGCACTGCAGGGAGGATTAATTCGAAAGGTTATGGATTATTCCAGGCTTTCACTTAAACAAGGGGATAGGGCACTGTCTGAACAACATGCTGATGTATTGAGATCCATCTTTGTATTTTTGGAGGCTTCGGGTCTGAAAATCAAAACACTAGGTTTATATGAGAGAGAAAATGCGGAGATACAGACCGAGGACGACAACTATCCGATGATATACTTCAGCTTACGTCACGATCCCGCCTTCGCACTTGTTGGACTCAAAAAAATACACGATCGGCTTGATACGCTGAAATACGTAGACCTGAGAGTGAAAAACAGGGTGTATTATAAATAACGGATTATAAAAGAAAAGGACTAACCCATGATTGGATGAACAACAATTCCTTCACCCTAGTAGAGTTATTAATCGTCATCGGTATTTTAGCAATCCTGACTGCTGCAGTTGTAGTTGTATTAAACCCTGCAGAACTCCTTAAACAGGCAAGAGATTCTAAAAGACTCCAAGACCTAACATCAATAGATAAATCTCTTCAGGTCTCTCAGGCTATATATCCTGATATTAGTCTCGGTACAGCATCAACTGTATATGTCTCTATTGCAGACACAACCTCAACATGCGCAAACATAGGTCTTCCAACTCTTCCATCAGGATGGTCATATAACTGTGTCACATCAGCAAACCTCATTAACTCTGACGGAACAGGATGGATACCAGTTAACTTTCAAGATACTAACCTAGTTGGAGCAGTTCAGCTCTCAGCCTTACCAATAGATCCAATTAATACGACATCAACTGGTTTGTACTATACGTATGCAATGGGAGGTTCGTGGCAGATTACATCTCTAACAGAATCAGAGAAATATGCAACTAATGCTGCTAATGATGGGGGACAGGATCCTGCTATGTATGAAAAAGGATCAGATTTGACCCTTACTCCCTTTGCCCATGGTCTGGTGGGATGGTGGAAGTTTGATGAATCATCTGGAACAACTGCCATAGACTCATCAGGACACGGCAATAACGGAACTATGTATTCCTCTTCCACTCCCACACTTCTCACAACAGCCTCGGGATGCAAGTTGGGGAGGTGTTTATCGCTTGATGGGACGGATGATTATGTGGGAACCTCTCATACCTCCTCTTTGCAGTTTTACAATACCGGAACATTTTCTCTATGGTATAAAGGGCCATTGAGTAGCAGCGGGAGTCGTCAGATTATAGGTTATGAGAAAGACTCTCACGGGGATTATAGCCAGGGATTTGCATTGATGCGGAATGGAGACCACATGAGAGTTTATTGGAAGAGTGGTGGAGAGGTGGTAGATATTAACCAATTTTTTCTGGAAGATGAAACTTGGGTCCACATATCGTTTGTAAACAACAACGGATCCATACAACTTTATAAAGATGGATCTCTGGTTGGGAATGGAACAAGCAGTGGAGCACTTACTGTCAATGACTTTTCGATTATGATCGGAGGCGCAATAACTAGTTACTTTGTATCTGGTTCCATTGATGATGTCCGTATATACAACCGCGCTCTTTCGGCATCAGAAATAGAAGCGATCTATAACGCTACACAATAAGAAGGGACTGCAACGTTAAGGAAAATTACATTCCAACCTAGTTAACCGAAGATGATACGAATAAGATAGACGATCAGATACGCACCTCCTAAGGCAAGGAGTGTAAAGATAACTCCGGCAATAAATCCAGTAAGGGATGATGCGAGCGTCTTACCTATCTTTATCTTAAATACTCGCTCTTTTTTTGAAATGAAATCTCTAATAGCTTTTACCATACACCCTAATATACACCATCAAGACGGTAGATAAAAATTGATGTCCCTGCTCGTGCATATGGCGTATCATAATGAGAGATAAAATCATATGCATCTGGATCTCCAAAAGCAAATCCCTCCATCAGTTCTGCTTTTGTAGACTGTATCGCGTTTATTGAAATAGCAATCCATTCAATTCCTTCATCGATAGGATTTCCTTTGTTTGAATTCCAAACCACTCCTTTTTCTCCAAGGTAATATCCTACGTCAGCTGCACCAAAATAATCCACAGCAATCTTTTCAACGTCGTGTTCTTCGACCCATGTACGCAAACGTTTCATATCCTGGCCCCAGTCGTAGTTAGAGTCTGTGACATATGTGTATCCCTTCCACACACCACCTCCAATTTCATTGAAGTATGAGAGATAGAATGGATAGGAAAAGGCAGTTTCAGCAACAAGCCAGATAAATAGTATTGCAACAACCATTCCTTTTGCATAAACCATAGCTCTACGAGAGAACGCTGAGAACATCTGAATAAGCAGAGATCGTGATGGGGTTCCACGTTCGCTAACCCATCGCTTGAAGGCTCCTCCAGCCAATATAAACATAAACGGAAGAGTTGGGAGTACATGCCTAAATCCGATATTGAGCGGACTCTGGATGCTATACAACCAATAGACCACAATCAGCACCCACATAGAAAATTCTGGGAAGCTTAAAGAAAGATATTCATAGATACGTTTGGTATTGCGTTGCTTGCGGTTGCGATTCCAACGCCGAATACCCAAACACAATCCACCAAAAATAAATAGCAGTGTTGGGAGTGGTGCTTTAAGAAGAAAGACGACAGGGAAGTAATACCACCAGCCAACGTTTCCTAAGTCTCCCAAGAAGTATGCAGTGTTACCTCCAGCAGAGCGCTGAATAACCATAAGCACACCCAATAAATAATGTCCTATGGAACGGAATACTGGATTTGATGAGAACCAAATATCAAGCTCTGCGAGACACCTCATCGAAAGATTCTGAGGCAGACATTCAGCAAGGCCTTGGTCCGGACCTCCAGAAAATGATTCGAGAATATAAATAGTGTCAGCGTTTTGTCTTTCAATTGGGTAGTTGATTGTAAAGAGTGCATAGACAGCCCACACCAACAAATACCCTATAACACCGATCAAAATAAGGCCTCTGATATACTTCCATAGAATCTTCCAAGAGGGGACTGATAAGAATTTAACTCCCTTCTCACGCGCCTTCACCCACCAATATGTCAGTACAAGAATAACAAAGATTGGAATCAGTAATACATTAGAAAACTTCATCAATTCTGCAACACCAAAAAATATCCCCGCCCATATCATTCGGGAGGGAGTGGGGGATATCAGATAACGAACAAAGAAATAGAGCCCGACAAAAAATCCAAGGGCTGCACCCATATCAGTCGTCACATAGTGCCCATGTGCCAATATGTTAGGAGAGAGGGCGGCAAATGCAGCTGGAAGGAGGGCCCACCACGATCCCATTAGTTCTCGCGCCCACCACCATACGAAAAAAATAAGAATGAGAGTTAAAAGAATGGGGAATAGACGCGCAAGAAAAACAATCTGTTCTGCTCTCGTTCCATTCTCTTGGTATATAAACTGATTCCCGACAGTCCATTGTCCATTTACATCATCGGTCCACGAACTGTGGTCTGTAGGAAATGAAAGATCTGCAAATAGAAGAGGGATCCCAGAAAGCGCCTTAACAACAGGGGGGTGTTCTGGGTTGAGACGAAAATCAAGATAGCGAACATAGCTGTATCCCGAAGGGATATGTGCAAGTTCATCTATAATACCAGACTCTTGCCATGCCACACTCACCATAATCGCTCCAGAGACAATAATAAGAAGGCTTATTAACACCAACGGGATACGAGACGGAGAATTAGAGTGTATAACGCTCATATTTTTAGTATACTATATTTATAGATATAAGTTCCAATGTTATTACTACAAAAACCAGTTAAAGCAGGGGATTCCTTCACCCTCGTTGAACTCCTAATCGTCATCGGCATCAGAAATCCAAGCAATCTATAACACCACACGATAATAACTACATATGAAATACAATTGGACAAATCATTCCAAACACAAAATGAAATACTATAACCTCTCGGAATCTAGAATTCGACGTGTTATTAAAAGCCCTCTGCGCACTGAGGAAGGGATAGCGCCCGATACTGTTGCAGTTATGCAACCTTCTTCATACAAAGGATCTGGAACAAGTAAAACCTGGAAACAGGAGATTTGGGTTATGTACACAATAAAAAAAAATAAAAATCAAAAAGAGTGGGCTGTAATTTCTGCGTGGCGGTATCCAGGGAAGACAAAACCAAGAGAACCACTCCCACAAGAAATTCTCAACGAAATCCAGGAAGCTGCGCATGTGTTCTAACTTGTGATACAACTGCGGTTCACGATATAATGAAGCAGTATGGAACATACTTCTTTGCAACCAAAAACACTTGCCCAAACACTATTTGAGCGCTTTTTTGATGATTGGCGCAATCTTTCAGTTTCAGAGTTTCTGTCGTACCTCAAACCGAAGATAGATCAGTCAATTACATTTCAAGAACTAGAAAAACGCCTCAATACAGGAAAACCACTCTCAATAAAATTTGGCATCGATCCAACGGGGTCAGATGTACACTTGGGCCATCTTTTGCCGATTATTGTTCTAAAACAATTCCAAAAAGCAGGGCATGTTATCAATTTAATTATCGGAGATTTTACAGCACGCATAGGAGATCCTAGCGGTCGTAATACACAGCGACCACCTCTGACAAATAGACAGATCAAACAAAATTCTTCGACATACTTTAAACAAATTAATCCATTTTTGGATACTAGAAAAGTACGCAAACATCACAACTCATCTTGGTTAGCAAAACGAAAATTTGCTGATATTCTTTCAGATCTCTCTAAGGTTAATCTCTCTCAGGTACTTCAGAGACAAGATTTTCGAGCACGTCTAGATAAAGGACACGGTCTAAGTGTTGGTGAACTCCTATACAGTTACGCTCAAGCTATCGATTCTGTAAAGATTAAGCCAGATGTTGAGGTCGGGGGACGTGATCAGCTGCTTAACTTCGCACAGGCACGCGACATAATGGAATTTTATGATTGTAAGCCGGAAGTAGGTTTGGTAACACCAGTACTGGAAGGAACCGCAGGAGATGGAAAAAAGATGAGCAAGAGCGAAAACAACTACATCGCTGCTTCTGCATCAGAAGAAGACACATTCGGAAAATTGATGTCAATCCCAGATGAACTAATCTCTTCATACCTAATCGCATTTGCCGATATTAAGGAGGGTGAACAAGAACAGGTTGCACAGATGATTAAAGACGACCCGATGGAGATCAAAAAACAACTTGCACAGTTTTTTGTCGCCGTTAAAACACACGACATCAAATCAGGAGAGAAGGAGCGAGAACGATTTGAAAACAAGTTTAAGAAAGGAACATATGACGATACCGTTCCAACACTCAAAGGAACGCCTGAAACAACATACTTCGATCTTCTTAACTCATCGGGTGTATTTGAGAGCAAATCAGAGCTCAAACGTATCTTTCAACAGAAAGGAGTACACTGTGTTGAACCAACACGCAAAACAGTAACAGAAGATGACACAATTCAGGAAGGAGTAATACGCGTTGGAAAGACAAAGTTTTTCCGCATCGTGATATGAAAAAAGAACTTCGAATAGCATTCACAGGAGGCGGGAGTGGGGGACACATCTACCCTCTTTTAGCAGTTGCAGAAGAAACCATACATCAAGCAAGAACATCTCCCGATACATCATTTTCTTTATTTTATTTCGGATCGTTAGGAATACATGCCGAAGAATTCCACACTGCCGGAATTAAAATAAAATCTATCGTCTCTTTTAAAGTACGCCGATATTTTTCTATACGAAATATTGTTGATATACTTTTGCTCCCAATTGCACTTGTTCAAGCCTTTTGGAAGATATTTTGGACGATGCCGGATGTACTGTTTTCAAAAGGTGGAACAGGAGCATTGCCAGTTGTACTCGCAGCCTGGTTTTTCCGCGTTCCAATTTTTGTTCACGAATCAGATTCAGTCCCAGGACTTACAAACAGAATTACATATCCTCTTGCAAAACGCGCTGGGGTTGCTTTTGCCGCAACACAAGCTATCTGGGACGATGAAAAAACAGCATTGGTAGGAAACCCGATACGCCCATTTCTACTCGAATCAGATGAGTATTTAAACAAAGCAAAAGCAAAAAAGATTCTTGGATTTGATTCCTCGCTACCACTTCTGTTGGTGTTGGGAGGATCGTTGGGGTCACAACGCATGAACGATTTTTTGCTGGATAATGTGACAGATCTAGTCTCCCGTTATCAGATCTTTCATGTTACTGGACCAAAGAACTTCGAATCGTTCAAAACAGAGCTTGCTGTGGCAACTAAAAATTTCATTCAGCAGGAGAGGGCACGATACAAAATTGCCTCTTATCTGAAAAAGGAGATTAAAGATGCATTATTTGCAGCCGACGTTATTATTTCACGGGCAGGAAGTGGAGCAATTTTTGAAATTGCCCTCTCACACACACCATCTATCCTTGTTCCACTCAAAGAATCAGCTGGGGATCATCAACGACGCAACGCATATGAATACGCACAAGGTGGTGCATGTGTGGTGATCGAAGAAAATAATCTCACCAACACGATATTTTTCACACAGTTGGAAGCAATTCTTTCAGATCAGAATCGATACAACACAATGGGGCAAGCCGCAGGAGACTTCGCCAAACCAGACTCTGCAACACACATCGCGCAAGAACTTATCCATATTGCACAGCAATAAATTGCCGTTTTTAGAGTAGTGTTTTACCCCTACCACTCACTGAAAAATGTGATACAATAACCCTGTATGACACCAAAAGCCCCCATAAGGGTGCGTATTGCGCCGTCTCCGACAGGATATTTGCATTTAGGAACTGTGAGAACGGCACTTTTCAACTACCTTTTTGCTAAAAAACACGGTGGTAAATTTGTGGTCCGTATTGAAGATACCGATACTGCCCGCTCACTACCGATGTATGAAACCAATATCCTTGAGGGGTTGGAAGCGCTCGGACTTTCATGGAACGAGGGACCCGATGTTGGGGGACCTTACGGTCCATATCGCCAGAGTGAACGCACAGATATATATAGTAAATACTTAAAACAACTTCTCGATGAAGAGAAGGCGTTTTGGTGTTTCTGCAGCAAGGAGGTGCTGGAGGAAGAACGGAAGGCAATGCTTGTAACCGGTATAGCACCTAGATACGGTGGTACGTGCCGCGAACTCACGCCAAAACAACAAAAAGAAGGTACCGATGGTGTAATTCGACTGAAGGTCCCTCTCAATACTACTATAAGCTTCCAAGATAAGATACGCGGGAGTATAGACATTAACACCGATACAATCAGTGACTTTGTGATTGCAAAATCAATCGAGGAGCCTCTATACAACTTTGCAGTTGCTGTAGACGACGCACACATGAATATAACGCACATCATCAGAGGGGAAGATCATATCTCAAACACACCGAAACAGATTCTGATTCAGAAAGCGTTGGGATTTGATACTCCAGAATATATTCATCTCCCACTTGTGTTAGCACCAGACAGATCAAAACTCTCAAAACGAAATCTAGAGACATCCCTAGATGAATATCTGCAGATGGGGTATCTACCTCAGGCCATGTTAAACTTTTTGGCACTCATTGGATGGAATCCTGGTAATAATAAAGAGATTTTATCTCTCGATGAAATGGAGGCAGCATTTAATCTAAAACACATTCAAAAGGGTGGGGGAGCCTTTAACATAGAGAAGCTCGATTGGTTTAACGCACATTACATCAAGACATTATCAGCCTCTGAATTGGCAGAACGTATGTCTCCTCATATTCCTCAAGAGTGGAAAGAACAAAAATCAACTCTTAAAAAAGCTGTCGCTATTGTTAAAGAACGCATGAAGAGGTTGGGAGAATTTAAAGAGCTTGCCGAATTTTTCTTCAACCTTCCAACATACAAATCGGAGTTGCTTGTATGGAAAACCATGTCGCTCAAGGAAGTTAGTAAGAGTCTTTCTATAACCCACGAAATACTTCAAGATCTTGATGCAAAACGATTTACCAAAAAACACATCGAGGAGGCAATTATGCCGATTACAGAAGGACGGGGGAGGGGAGAGGTGCTCTGGCCTCTTAGAGTTGCGCTATCGGGACAAAAAAATTCCCCTGGGCCATTTGAGATCGCTGACGCACTAGGAAAACAAGAAACATTACACAGAATAACAGCTGCCATTGAACACGTTGTTGGTCATGAGTAACATATTGACAAAATCCTTAATAATCGTTCTTATAACGCTATTGTTGGGGAGCGGAGTGGTTTTTGGTGAAGATAGGGAAGTGCTGGAAAAACAGATCCAAGAAAAAAATGCAGAGCTACTGCATATCAAAAATGAAATCACAGATACGCGGGATAAACTCGAGGAAACAAGAGATCAGAAACAAACTTTAACTTCAGAGATTAGTAATATCAACTCACGTCTCCGCCAGGTTGAGTTGGGGATTCGCTCAAGTGAGGTGACTATTGAGAGGCTCGATCTAGAGATAGGCACCCTTCAAGAAGACATTACCGGAGCTGAACAAACAATCGATGTTAAACAAGCAGCGTTGGGAGATATACTGCGCCGCATCCAAGAAAAGGATAACGAAAGCATCTTGTTTATTATGGTTAAAAACGAGAAGCTTTCAGATAGTTTATTTGAAATTCAGGCACTGCGTGATGTATACAGCGACTTATTGGTAAAGATTAATGAGCTCAGCCAGGCAAAAAATCATTTTGAAAATATATTAGACAAAACAGAGCGTAACCGCGGCAATAAGACAATTGAGCTTTCAAATTTCTCAAACAGAAAGGTCATCGAACAAAACCTCCAGGAAGAAAAAGGGCAGTTTTTGGCAATCACAAAAAACCAGGAACAATCATACCAGCAATACATTGAAGAATTGCGTGAACGTCAGTCACAGATCCTGCAAGAGATCTTTGAGATTGAGTCTAAACTGACCTCTGGTATTAATTTTGCAAATCTTCCAGATAAACTCCCGGGACTTTTTGACAATCCGGTACCTAATAGCCGCGTGATTACACAAGAATATGGTATTACCCCATGGTCACGAAGATTTTACGCAAGTGGGTTTCATAACGGTATCGATATCGGAGCACCGAGTGGAACAGAAGTTGTTGCAGCACACGATGGAATTGTAGTGGCGGTAGGGAACCAGGATCAATACTGTTGGGGTGGTGCATACGGTAAATTCGTCGTAATACGCCATTATATGGGCCTAACGACCCTATACGCCCATCTATCACTCTTTACACCTAAAGAAGGGGATACGATCAAAAAAGGGCAGATTTTGGGATATGTGGGGGCTACAGGCCTTGCAACCGGACCACATCTTCACTTTACAATATATGAATCGGCATCGTTTTACATGGGAGGCAGCCGGGTTTGTGGTCCGATGCCGTTCGGTGGTCATATTAACCCTCGTAACTACACAATGTTCTAATGCTTAAAGAACTTCTCAAACCACTTACAAAACCAGTTGTTGACTTCCTTAAACAAGAAGGAGCATGGGAAGACACGGTTTCTATATATACCACCGTCAAAGAACCGGCCTCTGATGTTATTTCATGGTTTAACTTTGGTTTTAGTGGAAGAGATGTTCTTAATCTTCTTTTTTCTCTCGGAAAGATTATCCTACAGATCCTCGTTGTGACGGCAAGGGTCTTAATAGATATCGTCCAGTGGATTATTCAGTTTGTGGCAGGATAGTGGTGTCTATATAGCAATGTGTCGCAAAACCATTCTTGTGCGACATATTATATTGTTCTCCCCTCCCATAGGAGTAGGGTGATAAAAAACCGGCCACGTGGCCGGTATTATATAAGAAGAAACTTTGAGTACAGTTCGGCATCAAATTCTCCGGCTTGAAGACGAGTCTTAATATCAAAAAGAATACAAAAGGCAGCTAGCGAGGGCACAACTACTCCAAGTAGGGTAGCCCACATAATCCAACCCTTTACTGTTTTGGGCATCATACTCCCCTTCTCTGATGTACTACACTCATATAATCACAAAACGGTGGGTAGTACAATATCCATCTCTTTTTTAAATTGTTATGCTGTACCTATGAAATTTCGCGACGTTAACCACTTCAAATCTACAACAGGATATGATATTGAAGACTTTGAATGGGTCCCCCGTGTTACCTCAATTCTGGATATTAAGTCAAAGCCTGCACTTTATCACTTCTATGCTGGTCTGAACAATTTTAAAGAAGGTGAAAAGATTAAGCAGAAGTCAGCGGATGAAGGGACGCTGGTGCACGAAACAATCCAAGATATCCTTACAGGAAAACCGCGTACGATAGATAAAGAGATAAAACCGTCTATTGATGCTGCCTTGGCATTTGTCGATCGCCACAATATAGTTTTAGATCCTGAATACGTAGAAAAGCAGTTAGTAAACAGAGAGGATCGTTATGCTGGAACTATGGATGCATTAGCAACAATTAACGGACGTTTAGGTGTTTTAGACATTAAAACCTCACAAGCAATTTATCGGGACTACGACCTACAAACTGCCGCATACATGGCAGTATTGAGTAAAGATGTACCGGATATTGCTACGCGCTGGATTCTACGTATAGACCAGCATCGCATCTGCCATAAGTGTAATGCGGCACTGCGGGCTAAAGGAGGAAGAGAAAAGGTTAGACCACCATGGGACGATAACAATATAGGTGTTTGGCTACGTTCTAAGAAATGCAGTCACGAATGGTCAGATGTTGTGGGAGATGTAGAGCTCAAAGAGTCTCATAATTGGGAACGTGATTATGAAGCATTTTTGGGAGCAAAAAGACTCTGGGAATGGGAGAATGAAGACTGGCTCAAAGAGGTAAAATATATCTGATTATTCAGAACATTCTTCAATTACAATAGGTCGCACGGCAAAATCACGTGCGGTAATATAACCAAGACCAAAACTCAAAAAAATAATTAAAAAGGCTAACGAAATTAGGAAAATATCTCTTTTGTTTTTTTTCACCCACTCCACAGCTCTCACAAATTTTTTCTTCAACAAAATCAACATCATTGTGTTGCATTGTAAATGGCCTGAACTTCTGCCTCCGAAAGAGCGCGGTTATAGATACGGGCATCATCGACGTCTCCATTCAAATCCTCACTACCACCTGATGCAAAAAAGAGCCCTGTTGCTGTGTAGGTTGGTCCTTGGACACTCCCAGACTCAATCACGTTCTGCCCATTAATATACATCACTATACCGTCATTCTTGTCCCATGTTCCTGCCAGGTGATACCATGTCCCCACACTGGGAACAACCCCAAAACTAGCGGTCGACACAGTGTTGGCAATTTGGTACCAAATAAACATATCATCCGATGATCGTACATGAAAACGGTTTCTATCGAAAGCTTTGTGAGTTCCAAAGATATCTTGATATCCCGTCCCCACTTGATCCATACGAACCCAAATCATCATAGTTATCGCGTCAAATGATATATCTGTCCAATCATTGTATATATTATCGTCTACGTCAAAATCAATAGCATAGTTACCCACCTTTCCCGTTATCCATGTTGGTGTTCCTCCAAAACTTCCGTTATTTCCAGTTACAGAAGTATCATACGCCGTACTTCCACTCCCCTCCTCAAATGCCCAATAACCAACTAGTCCGTTATCTCTTGTACCAGGCGTTGCATCGAGATAGCTTCCTTTTTGGAGAACACCAGGAAACATTCCTCCGTCATTAATAGCGGCATCGTGTTTCTCTGCTTCTGTTAGGGCAGTTATTTCCCAACTTCCTCCCATGACATACGTATAGTACAAACCAGTTGAAGTGGTGTTAATCGGATCTATAGGGAGAGCAGAGAGCTGAACTGCTCCAACTAGGTTAGTATCTTGAAAGTTAACTGGTATCCATCCTGTTCCGTCAGAGTTAACGAGGTTTGCTGATGTGACACAGTTATATGTCCAGCCCGATGGAAGGGTTGGGAGACCGAGGTTTGCACATGTACTTGTTGTATCTGCAACAGAGACATATACAGTTGAGGCTGTACCGAGACTGATATCAGGATATATAGCCTGAGAGACCTGAAGAGATTGGTCTACGGATGTCAAATCCTGGAGACGTTTAGAATCTCTTGCCTGTTTAAGGAGTTCTGCAGGGTTTAATACAACCACAACTGCAGCAGTTAAGATGGCTAGGATGCCGATGACTATAAGTAACTCTACGAGGGTAAAGGATTTATTTCCACAATTCCAAAAACTATGTTTCGTTGACATATAACATAATTATATCATATAATGGCAAGGCTGAATTTTAAATTATGGCACATACAAAGGCAGCGGGTTCCACAAAAAACCTCCGCGACTCAAAACCGAAATATCTCGGCGTAAAACGCCAACACGACCAGAAAGTACATGCTGGCGAAGTTTTAATACGACAACGAGGAACAAAATACGTTCCAGGCAAGAATGTAAAGAGAGGAAAAGATGATACATTATATGCCGCTATAAACGGTGTTGTTGCATTCAAACGCACCAAAAAAAAGACCTTCAACGGAAAGTCTCGTTACGCAACCACAATAAACATTCTATAACAGCGACTCAGGTCGCTGTTATTGTTCGGGCGAAAGAGTGACAGAAACAGTCACTGTTTGTGCATACTCCCCTCTTCCCAACTTCACACCAACTTCGTGATCTCCAAGTTCTTTAAGTGAAGCCTCAACAACAATATCATCACGATTAATTTCTTTGATTTCTTTTTGTTCAATTATAGAAAATACCTTGTCGGCAATTACATCACCGTGAAGCGCAGCAAATAGTACTCCCCCATCCCCTGTTTTTACAGGAAAAGAGAGCTTCTCTTTTTTGAGTTGTGCGGTAACTTTTTTTATAGCCTTCATCTTCTCTTCCACAAGTTTCCCTTCAGATATTTTTCGTTGCTTGTGTTCGTTAACAATATCATCTGTAGCAGGACGCGCAAGATTTTTAGGAAAGAGGAAATTACGAGCATATCCATCTGACACTCGAACAACGTCTCCCTCACGTCCCAACTTCTCTACACCCTTAAGCAACAGTACTTCCATGATTAGTTTGCAATAGTATCTTCAAGAACCCTCAGAGCTCGTAGAAGCACTTCATCCTCTTCTGTTTCCTCATCATCAACAATTTCAATATTTGGACTAATACCATTGTCTTGAATTATATTACCGTGTGGAGTAACCCAATGAGCAATAGTGAGTTTAAGCATCGATCCATCATGCAGTGTTACAAGTTCTTGTACTGTACCCTTTCCAAAACTTGTCTCACCAATCAATATTGTGCCGTTGTGTTCTTTGAGTGCCCCTGCAAGAATTTCAGATGCGGATGCAGATCCCTTATTAATCAATACAACGACCGGCATATCTTTCAGAAGTGATGGTCCGCTAGAGCGGAATATCTTGTTTTTGCTTTCGTCCTGAAACTCTTCAGTCACGATAACGTCTCCCTTTTCCACAAACCACCCTCCAATTGATACAGCAGCATCCAAATAGCCACCTGGGTTATTGCGCAAATCCAAGACCAATCCTTTTGATTTGAGTGAGGTTATTTTTAGAGCTTGTTTATAGAACATGCGTGGTGCTTGATCATAGAAATTATACAGTCTGACATAAGCGATCGGCCCACTCCCCTCTTCCCCATCATAATTGAATTGTTTAAATAAAATGGTTGGAATTTCGATTGTTTCTCGTACAATTGAAATATCCTGTGGAACATCCCATGAATCTCGTCCGATAGTTAAAACGACCGTACTCCCTCCCGGTCCTCTTATAGCTTTAACCGCACCATCCAGTGAGATGCCAACTGTAGGATCACCATCAATATTCAAAATTGCATCACCAGATTTGAGCCCTGCTTTAAATGCAGGTGTTCCTTCCAAAGGTGCCACAATAACAAGCTGTCTATTATCATCAAGTGCGATTTCAGCACCAATTCCCTCAAATTTACCGCTTATATCAGCATTAAATTTATCCGCATCCTCTGGCGACAAAAATACAGAATAAGGATCATCAAGTGAACCGACAAGACCGCGAACCGCACCATAGAGTAGCTCTTGGTTATCAACAACCTCCTGACTATCTACATACTTATTCTTAATTGCACTCCAAACCTCCCAAAATGATGTAAATTCTACTGGCGCACTATTAGGATCGATAACACCCTCAACAACAATTGTTCGTGTCTGAGAATACCCGCTAGAAAATCCTGCATAGTATGTAACACCGATCAGAATCGCTGCCACAATTCCAAGAACCGCAAAAAAAACGGTGTTCTGCACATTTTTACTCCACCAGGATTTGGTCCGTTTTTTTGACATACACGAAGTTTATCATAGCCCCAAATTGCTTGCAACGAACACTTTTTAAAAGATGTTGTTGAAAGCAACAAACGGAAAGGGTATGATAAAAATGTTATGATTGACGATTACATAAAAACACTCAAAGAGCGCGGTAGTGAAAGTCGTGTGTATCAAAAACACCAGCAAGTAGGGTTAGAAATTGCAGAAATCCTTCAAGATCAAGAACACAAGGCGCTGTACATGAAGTTGGCGCGAAACGGCAATGTTCATCGACTCTATGCAATTGCCAAAGACGTTGCAGAAAAGAAGGGTGTTAGAAACAAAGGAGCATATTTCATGCGTATCGCAGAACAAGAAGGGATCCTAAAATCCAAAAAAACCGATGGAAAACGATCATAATAATATCTGGGTTATTAATACCCCCAAAGAAAAAAAACTACTCCAAAATAAAACGGTTGATTTCGATTTTTCTCAATATTCAAAAAGTGAGGTTGAGGATCTAGTACTGCACATGCGCCAGAAGATGGTTGCATCGGGCGGTATCGGACTTTCTGCAAATCAAATCGGGTATAAATTCCGTGTTTTTGTTGCCCAGCTTTCTAATAATGAAGGAAGGGGATACAAAGGAAAGTTTTACGCAGTTTTTAACCCAGAAATTATAAAAGAGTCTAAAAAAACAGAGATGGATATTGAAGGATGTTTAAGTGTCCCCAGATCATACGGCACTGTTCCACGATCAACTTCTATAACGATAACCGGATACGACAAAAATCAACGTCGCATCAAAATAAAAGCAAAAGGACTCTTGGCCCGCATCTTTCAACATGAAATAGATCACCTTAATGGAAAACTCTTTATCGATAGAGCAGAACACGTAGAAGAACTTCCTCATGAATAATTTCGCATTCTTCGGCAGTCCCACCTTTGCACATATCATTCTTGAAAAACTTCTGAAACAAGGATGGGTTCCTAAGGTATTAATCTGCAGCCCAGATGCCCCAATAGGACGTAAGGGCATTATCACGCCCCCGGCAACCAAACAACTTATCAAGGAACGCAACCTTGATACTACAATTCTTCAACCTGCAACAAAAAAAGAGCTTTCAGAACAAAAAGATGTATTCAAAACATGCGATGTTGCCCTCATTACCGCATACGCAAAAATTATCCCCCAAGAGGTGTTAGATGTATTTTCAAAAGGCGTAATAGGTATCCACCCCTCTCTCCTCCCCTCTTATCGTGGACCAACACCTATTCAGACTGCTATTTTGGATGGAGTTACAAAAACCGGAGTTACGTTATACATGGTAGATGAACAGGTAGATCACGGGCCTATTCTTGCTCAAGAAGATGCTCCTGTTCCTTCTGATGCCACGTATGAAGTAATGGAGAAGATACTAGCAGAAATTGCAGTAGGGTTAATACTTAACACGTTGCCCAAACATCTTGATGGAACTATTAATCCAACATCTCAAAACGAAGACAATGCCACAAAAACTCACAAATTTACAATAGAAGATGGTTTTGTTGATCTTGTAAATGACGACCCACAAAAAATCATCCGCACTATTTTAGCACTCAATCCCGAGCCCGGAGTGTGGACGATGCTAGACAAAAAACGCACAAAACTCAATAAGATACAAAAAAAAGGTGGCATCTGGACGATCACCAATATCACCCCAGAAGGTAAAAAAGCACGTGAAATTTCTATTCCTCTCCCCTACTCTTCAAACACCACCGAGTAAGTATCTGTACATAGAAATAAAAAACCCCGCCTTAAAAGCGGGGTGTATATGGTTGTACTAACTAACCTTTGGATTCAGAACATGATCGTCAGAGCGTGCCTCAAAGAGTCTCTCAAGAACGATTGAGATTGCGATGCCGATCAGGCTTCCAGCAATCGATCCGGCCAAATACGACGGCAGAAGATCAAGAGGAAGGTCTCTGGTTGCCAGAACACGGAATGTCATGTACCAGACACCGTTGCTCAGCACCGCCGCACCAGCATGAAGTATCATGCTTCCTCTGTTACGTGCTCTGCTAATGATCGAGAAACTGATGTTCTGGAACACAGCCAACCCAATCACGCCAAAAGCATAAGCGGGTTGTTTGTATAGAACGGAAAACACCAGACCCGGAATCAGAACGAGAGTGGCGGGAAGTACCCAGTGCCATTTGCTCATTGATTTATCTAGGTAGTTGTCAGTCACCGCGCCAACGGTTTTCTCATACATCATCGATAGCCGCTGCGCAGCCAGACCTCCCGCTACACCACCCAAAGCATAGGCAGGGAGCAGGGTGAGTGGTAGCTCATGCATCACAAGAGTGCGGAACATGAAATACCATGCCAGACCATTTATGATGGTCGCAAAGGTGTGATACCACGCCTTTGCAACGTTACGCGATCGACTCATTAGTGAGTAGGTCCCTGTCTGCACTAATGCAAGCAAGGCGATTTGCGCAGTAATCCAGCTAAGTTCAGAATATCGAGCAACAAGCACACAGATAACACCAAGAATGAGGAGTGTGATGTATTTTGCTCCCTTATACGATTTATCGATTCCTTCAGGAAGCGTAGTGATACCAAATAGTTTTTCGATTCCCATCGAAATCTTGGCACCAAACAAACTTCCAATCACGGTTGCGAACGTATAAGGAGCGATCAGGCTCAGAGACAGGTCTTGGCTCACAAGATAACCAAGAGTGATGTAGAAGCATGGAGCCCCGAACATCAATGCTGTAGCAAAGTAGAGCGCGCTGTTTCTCTTCCCGGCTCTGCTTGTCATACCCCCAACGGTGTTTTGCAAAAACGCAAATCCCATTACCGTAAGAAGGAATGCGGCAGGTAGATTGCCTGCAACAAACGAGACAACCATCCCTATGCCAACTCCTGATAACAGAGTGAATGCAACTACACGAACTGCAGTTGCACGAGAGAAAAACCATCCAGAAAGAAAGACTAGAAATACAAAAGCTGTGACTCCAGAAAAAATCAAAGCGATTATAAAAATCTTCTCGTCATAAACAGTCGCCACAACACTATCCACATCCAAGATACGCTTGGACGCCACCTCGTCACGAATAATAGTGCTATCAACAATTTTAAGAGCATGGGGTTGTTGGAGATATTGATAGGCAATCCCCAAAGACGCAAGAAATACAATCATTGAAATCAGAACTACAAGTACACTGGAATGCCAATTTCCACGGGTAGAACTCATTCTACGCCTCCTTTTCAGTTGTGTAGAACTGCCAGAACTATACCAACAACAATCCTTCTTTGCAATAAAAAAGCCGGCTCGAGAGCCGGCATAAATGTACTACTAAACAGGATTAGGAAGGAAACTTTCCCAATCAAACTCCATACCACCTTCAAGGATTTGCTTCATCCATTGGAATGAAAGTGAACGAACCAGAATAGGTCCGGATTTGGGTCCCTCAGCAGGAAGCCCCACGAAGACAACACCAGTGTTGTTGGGCGGAAATCCACCAAATCCTTCCGCAAACTGGTCGGTAGAGGTACTAGGCATACCCATTACATAGTAAGCCCACGGAGTACGGGTAAAAGCACCGAAGTGCTTATCACCACAGATCTTGAGCGTCATACGCTCATCCATGATACGAGAATAGTTCCCGCGTCTCAGATCAACACTCACCCATCCAGCAAGAGGGTCGCCCCATCCAGCCATTTTGGTAGGAGAATCACGGAGTTCGAGTCCCCACTCGTATCCACCAGGGGTAGAAAAACACCCATACGCGATAGCCTGACTGCTATACATTGGTGCCTGGATCAAACGTTCAAGTAGATCATCTTTCCCTATCCAAGAAGGACATCCTCCAAGCAACGCACGCAGAACTTCTGCGTAAATGAATCCCTCAACCATCTCTCCGTCAGTAGACTTGAGAATATGGTTTCCAGATCCCCAGTTAATAGCACCGGGATCACGAGTATCATATATCTCTCCAGAAATATCACTTATACCCCTGATCGAAAGACCAGAAGCAACCCATCGACGCAATAGAGCGTCGTAGAAATCAAGGTGCGGCTTGATTAGCATATCAATCAACATCCTGACCTGTTCAGCTGTCCAATGCTCACCCCGAATAAGAATTTGGCGTAAAGAGACCATCCGCATCTCATTCGCAATTTCGAGTGCTCGTCGCGGACTAGCAGACCTCATGTCCATCATTTGTTCGTTCATCCATCTTTCAAGCTTCATGTATGGCATCCTGTTCGGGTGCAATCGTGCTTGTGTCGGGAAATTGTGTCCCTGAACAGGATCGTCGTTGACGACAAACATATGAACAGGAAATCTTCGAGTCTCGAAGAGGTTCTCCCTCCGCATTAACTCAAACACAGCTTCTACCGATCCTAATGCACAACCATTATCGGTCATGACATATTCACGACTCACAGAGCCAATATGAGTATCAGTCCCAATCATCATCCAGATATAAAGAGGTTCCGCAGGACATACTTTTTTACTCTTGCGTTTTGCACGCTTTACAAAATCCTGCATAGAGCGTAAGGACCAATCGCGCGGCTGGAGCGTGCCGTTGACAAGTTCCAGACACAGCATGCCCGCCTTGAACTGCTCGGTGAACAAAGATTTAGCAATGCCCGGAACAGCACGGATGTGATCTGACAACACATTTCTGATGTGCTTCTCATCAACAACGATAGGGGCAACAAAGATATCAGAATCTCCACGCTTTCCATCCTGGTCGTTTTCTCGTTTGGTCCACTTACAGTTGAGTGCATACGGATGACAGATAACCACTGCATCAGCAAGCTTTCCACGCATAGCACGTGGTCCGTACGAATCACAGAATGAAGCAAGCAGATCGTTACTAGCTCCGCCAGAACGAGTGTGTCGCGGGATATTAATCTCAACAATCTTTCCGTCAAGAGTAATATAGCTTGTCCCCATCCCAATAACGGTGGAGTTGGGGATAGTTTTGTGAAGCGTATCGATAACAAAACGTAAAACCTTGTTGTAGTAGCGTTTGAAATCCCAGTCGGTGACATTGGTCATCCGAGTGCGCGCTATTCTTTTGGTAATTCGATCCAATTCGTCTTCAAGCCACCTAGTATCCAGATTGTTCTTCCGTGCATTGGCGATCTGATACATGACAAGCTGTTTTTCAACATTAAGCCTGTTTAGTTCCAGCTGCCAGAAATAATGGGCTTCCCAATACGCAGCGGTATCGATCATTGCTTCATCTTTATATCCAAGGACAATAACAACCGAACCCGAATAGACCGGTTTACCTTGAGATGTGGCAATTTTCGCCCACCCCTGCATACCATCCACAAACCTCTCAGCAAGTGTCTGAAAAATGAGTGCGTTGTGAGGACGTTTTTCAGCGATGCGCCTCACTTCTTTAGCATACTCCTCATCAAACACCCCGGGGTTAATGTTTGTTCCAGCAAGACGTGCACGATTGACTTGTAGTCCAGAACCAGATGCCTTAACGAATTTAATATCAAGAGGGTTTGTCAGAACAACAGCAGCAGCATTGCGGCGTTCCGCCACAATAAGTGCTTGGCGTGCCGAGTTTTCATCGATCACTCGACTATACGGGACACCCAAGTTTACACCGTTCAGAAACGCAATAAATGGATTTTTTCCAACCAAAGAGATCGGGTAAGGATCGTCGAATGTACTTTTAGGAAATTCGAACGGCTCATCTGACTCTGTCGAGATTTCCTGCGCGAGACGACCGACACCGCGAACAAACTCTGTACGTTTTGACTCTGGAGCCTTTCCTTTGAGTTGGTTCCATTTATAAAGGAACTGTCCTGGAGGAATATAAGAGAGCCGTGAACACACAGTCTCCATATCCATCTGGTGACGAATAGCATCACGTAACTGTTTTAGAACTCTTTCAGGCCAAAGAAACTCACTTACCTTGCGTCTAAACTTGGGCTTATCGAGCATATACCCAGGCTCCTTAAGTTGTTCGGCAAACTCAGTTCTAATCGTTTCGTAAATTCCATCGTAACCACCACTAAGAAGTGATCCATCAAGAATCAGGGTTTCGATACGCTTGCGTAACTCAGGGATACGCCACACATTTTTCTTCTTAACAGCTTTCTTATTGCTATTGCCGTTTCTACCGTTCTTATTGTCCTTACTGTTCTTACTAGCCATAACTACCTCCTTGCAGTTTTGGTTTTTAAGTAGCTGCCATCATATTATCACACTATTTCCCGCACACAATTGACACACCAACAATAATATTACAAAATCCATAATCTATTCATATATCTTTAACCCTTGCTACATAAGCCACTATTCTATATAGTAGAATTCTATGAAAACTACGGGCAAGGTTGTTGGTTTTATACTTATTATTGTACTGGGCATATTGCTTGTTGATACGTATACAAACCAATCAAAACATTCTTCTGAGCAATTCTACTCAGTAACAACAGACGTCTGCAGTAATAATATATATAACCCAGCTTTCACTTCTGGAGATTGTGCACGTCAGTATGAGGCAGAACAGCATGTCTCTTTTAACCGCACTATGTATTATCCTGGGAGTTATGTCACCACCCAGTACTATTCCCCTTCTCCAGCCCACGCTACTCTCTATTTCTATGGACCCCAATGGTTGGTCGTCCAATAACAAAAACCCCCGAGGGGGTCTTTGTTTTCTACTCTGTATCGTATGGCGTTTGAGGTAATTTGGGCTGTTGAGGTGTATAAGGCTGAATAGGAGCAGAAGAAGGTTTAGGCGAAGACTGTCGTGTTCTTCGTGTTATCCATAAAATACTTCCTCCAACGATAAACAAGATAATTAACGCTCCTCCCATAAGAGTTGTGACACTTTTCGCACTTGCCCACAATGAAGCCAATCCAGACGATTCATCTCCAAAACCTTCCTCCACACCAGTCATTCCACCAGTACCTCCTATTATTGTAACTCCAACTGTCGGGTCAGAAGTTAAACTAGCAAGGTATGCGTTCTCCTCAATGGCAACAAGAGTGGAGTTAATTGCAGAAAGTGCATCTGCAACACTATCCAGAACTACCGCTGTTGTAGCTGGGTCAGAAATCTGACCAGCACTAATCTGCATTTGGAGCATATCAAGTATCTCTTCAAGAACAAACAATGTTTCTTGAATTGTAGCTGCATACTCTGGGCTAAGTGTATCAAGTGTAGCAGCATCAGCAGGAGCTGCCACAAACACACCAACACCAACCAAAATAATCACAATAGCACCGTATAATATCGATTTCATAAAAACTGTAAATTAATAATACAAGAACAATGCTTCCGTGACAGAAAACTAATTGTCAATGAACAAATTGTGCAACTGTGCTTTAGTATATAGAAAATAAGACGTTTCGCAAGACATTTACGTTTTTAGGCTTCTGAATCTAATAAAAAGCCGCAGGATTAACGCCGCGGCATGAGTTACCTTAATTCTCTTTTTTTGAAGCTCTCATCATTTTATAAGCAGCTTGGAATTCGTTTTCTAGTCCATACTCAGACAACAAAGACAAATACGATACCCCCGCATCCATCCCTATTAAAACCCTCCGAGCGATTCCTAAGAGAAATGGATGAACGAACCCAAGCCCTTGATCGATGCAGAGAATTACTAACTTCCCCTTAGCATGGGCATGAGTGCACTCTATTGCTGCACCCACATCGCCTTGCGATTTGGTGAGGAAGTAAAAAACACAATCACAACTTTCTACGCCCGCTAAATCTTGAGATATGAACATTGCGATAGATCCCTGATCCGTATCCACCCGCGGATCGTAAAACCTTATTGCATCCTGCAATTCTTGAAGAACAAAATCTCTCCAGTCAGAATGTTGCCCCCATGGGACAAAATATCCTGCGAGATAACACGACAGAACTTGTTTGTCATGAGATGGCAAAATATTACAAGCATTACCACACTCATTACAAACAAAACTAACCGTACATATATCTTTGCCCCCTACGAAATCAGGAACACCCTCCATTCTTACCTCTGCATCACAGCACTCTGACTTACGCACATTCTCAGTCACTGGTCCCTCCTGTGTTGTTAATCTAGAACTATTTACACATTAACACAGCAATTATAAATTGAAAAGTTTAACTACATGATTGAGTGTTAAAAAATTATTTCCAAATGAATTTCTTGCTAATTATATTAATTAACTAGACCGACAAATGTCCTTGCCTAATTCATGTGTTATGGTTTAATGTGGATACCTATTGGTTTTGTAAAAGAAGTATGGTTATAATAAAAAGGTCGTTTTATTTTATTTAAGATAAAAACACAATGAAAAAATATATAGTAGTCTTTGGGATTATCAGTCTTGTTGTAGTTACCGCACCGACTTTGGCCGGGAATCAACAAAGCGCTCACTTGAGCACACCAGGAACCGAAAGAGTCCTTTTTCTACCGCCTCAAGCGATAGAGAACTCGCCGGTAATCCGTTTGGGTGCAGCTTTTGATCCTGGCAGCAACAGTATGGTTGAAGGATATGCCATTATTCACTATGCGAAGGGAGGTGAGAAAGGTCCGCCAGAAGGAAAGGGTGGTAAGGGAGAAAACCAATGTCATGCTTTCTTGGCAAAAGACACCAAATGGAAGGTAGTTGAAGATTATATGGTTGACACCACTGGGAGCGGACTTAACGATTTGTTTATAAGAGGCAATTTTGCTTCTAACATTGACAAGTGGGAAGCCGCAGCTAGTGCAGATATCCTCGGCAATGAAATCGCAGGAATTGTTGACGGTGCAGATACAATAAGCCCAGATGATAAGAACGAAGTTCTTTTTGGTTCCCTTGACCAAGGGATAATTGGGGTAACTGTTGTCTGGGGTGTCTTTAGTGGAAAACCTTCAAACAGGAGGTTGGTTGAGTGGGATCAGGTATACAACACCTATTACCAGTGGTCTGATAGTGGCGAAGCCAATAAAATGGACCTTGAGAACATTGCCACACACGAATTGGGACATTCTGTCGGACTAGCTGATCTCTACGATGCCGACTGCGGTGAAGAGACAATGTACGGCTACTCAACAGAAGGGGAAATCAAGAAAAGAGACCTGAACACTGGTGATATCGCCGGCATAGCGAAGTTATACCAGTAAAGTAAGAGTGGTTGGTAAGAATCAGCACTACTGATGCAGAAAAACCACCCTTAGTGTATCAAATGGGTGGTTTTTTGTTACATCCCTGTTTAACGATTGGGCTGGAATTATTTCTCACCCTTGAGAATAATTCTCTCATCAAATCCCCCGCGTTCTTCCCTTTTTCTTAACCGCACCGTCTCAATGTCTTTGTATTCATCCAATGCTTTGAGCGCTTCAATAACCTCAAGGACATCCGCTAACTCTTCAAGATCAGCTGTTTCCAAAAATTCTTTAACCTCCTCTTCAAGTTTCTTAATAAGTTCAGATTTATATTCTTCCAGAGAGGCCTCCCTTTTCTCATACGGAATTCCTTTTTTATCAAGAATCTCAGGGATATTGTCTCTCACAAGTTTATTGTATTTTTCCATATGTAAAAGTATAGCAGTTTACACATTACAAACAAAAATCGCCGAGAGCAATTAATTTGCTGACCGTCATAAGCTAGGGCCGTGATCAGTTAAATACTGGAAAATTATTTTAACAATTTTAGTTTACAATTCCGACTCTCTTAGGACTTGTTAAATTAACCAATCTTTCTAAAAATGTAATTCAAATAATTTTTTGTGTTCATCTTGAATTCTTCAAAATAAATAAGTTCAAAATTGTGTTCAAATATGAGTTTCTCGATTTCCTCCTTTTTATAAAAACTGAACCATCGTAGCTTGCCTACCCCAGAGCTTTCCCTATAAAGTTCTGTTTCTCCTTCTATTAAACCCAACCCAAATGTACCACCCGGTTTGAGTACTCTGTGTATTTCCGATAACGGTGTATGGATTTGTCGTTTTGGTATATGTAGTAAAGATGTATAAGCCCACACGCCGTTAAAGTTATTGTTTTCAAATGGTAAATCGTTGAAATCTCCAAGGACAGAGTCTAATCCCCTTTCTGTGGACATTTTGATCATTTCTTCAGAAGCATCGAAGCATATCACATCCAACCCAGCCTTTTTAAGTACCAGTCCATCTCTGCCTGGACCACTGCCAATATCCAAAACTTTCCCTTTCGTAAGCTTTACAAATTTATCAAATATAGTTCTAGGAAATTTATCCCAAAAATCTTTTGTTTCTTCATCATACTCTTTCGCAAGTTGGTTGTATGTATTTATTGTTTGCTGATCCATATTGTTTATGCTCCTCGAGCGCATGTTAATTGATAGTTAATTCCATTTTTAAATGTATCACTTTATTTAATATCTTAAAGAAAC
>SDBT01003357.1_pt1 | contig 27753 bp, 22 predicted proteins | sample 2277101 | NCBI WGS metagenome assembly SDBT01 (sample SAMN10404973, study PRJNA504765) | marine sediment metagenome | isolation source: marine sediment core GS10_PC15, 103 cmbsf | place: Arctic Ocean: Southern Knipovich Ridge | collected 2010 | reverse complement strand
TCTAGAAGAAAAGAAGTATGTGCTCGCAAATTGCGACCACATTTTGGCAAAGGTAATAATGAAATCCCAATATTATATGTAATTCCGGTATTCGATCCCCCATATTGCATAAAATGATGTGATTTTTTGGATAATAAAGCACAGGTATTTAGAATATTCATAAAAAACAAATAGTTAGAGATATTCTTCATTTTTTTACTAACTATAATTAGTAAAAGCGCCTGGTTTTACTAATCATAATTAGTAAAATTGCTTGTTTTTACTAATTATAATTAGTAAAATAACAAAATGAGCAATTCATTAGATCAAGTTTTAAGCGACCAGAACCTGCATTGGGGCGGTAAAGCCTATAAGCATGGTTATGACCGGTTACACAATGAAACGGCAATAAAAGACCTCGAATTTGAGGAAATTCAAATTATCACCGGTATTCGACGTAGTGGTAAATCGACGTTAATGCATGAGCTTATTAATGAGTTATCACGGCTAAATAATCCAAAATCCATTTTGTATTTAAATCTTGACGATCCAAATTACACCGAAATATGGGAAGATCCAAGCAAGCTTTATGAGATTGTGACAGCCGCAGAAAAATTAACCGGCGAGGCAATCGAATATCTTTTACTAGATGAAGTGCAAAATATCATCGCATGGGAACAATATGTAAAGAGTGTTTATGATAGTAAAAAATTCAAAAAAATTATCGTGACTGGATCCAATGCTGATTTATTAAATAGTGACTATGCGTCTTTACTCACCGGAAGATATGTAAAAACCCATGTTTATCCTTTATCTTATAAAGAGCTATTGCTCAATAATAACATTTCAACTCAATTAGAGTTCACACAGCAAAAAGGAAAGGCGCTGAAACTTTTAGAGCAAATGCTTGAATCAGGAGGATTTCCGCGAATAGCAAGGGAGAAAGATGCGGGTAAGCGTATTCGATTATTAAAAAGCTACTATGAAACAATTCTATTAAAAGATTGTGTCAATAATCATAAAATTCGAGATACAAGAACGCTTATGAGTCTTTCGCATTATCTTTTGTCGAACATATCAAGTTGTTATTCATATAATAGCTTGAGTCGAGCATTAGGTAGTAATGAAAATACGATGCAGGAATTTGTTCAGATTTTTCAAAATGCGTATTTTCTATCAGAATTGAGACAATTTTCATATTCCTTGAAAACACATGGAAAATCAAAAAAGAAAATCTATTCTATCGACAATGGATTGATTAATGCTGCAACATTTAAGTTTAGCCATGATTATGGAAAGTTATTTGAAAATCTCGTTTATTCAGAGTTGGTTAAGAATGATTATGAAAATATTAGTTTTTATAATGAGGCGAAAGAATGTGATTTTATTGCATTTCAGGGAAAAGAACCGATTGCTATTCAAGCTTGCTATGATTTAAATTCCAGCAATCAAAAAAGAGAAATCGATGGCATAAAAGTTACGATGGATAAGTTTTCAATTTCCGAGGGCATCGTTTTGACTTATGACCAAGAAAAGCAATTCAATGATCAAATCAAAGTAATTCCGTTTTGGAAATTTTTTGGATTAGAGTACTTATAATATTTGCAACCTTCGTTGAGATAATATATCGTCCAATGTAGGCCTTATCCACCTCCATAGGGGCCTTGCTGTGGCATAAAATTCATCACAATTTTTCGAACAATTATTGAAGAAATAGCTGCCATTGTTTGTAATGCAACCCCCTTTAAACGCTTTGGTAGATCAATGGAAGATACAAAAGCAACTGTCACTCCAACTTTACCAGTATCTCCTGCTAGATTTGGCATTTATGGAATCATTATTATCGCGGCGATGGGCGGTTTATTATTTGGTTTTGGAACCGCGATTATTTCCGGTGCCATTATTTTTATCAAACAAGCATATCAGTTAAAAGCATTCAATATTGAAATCGTTGTTGGCGCCGTTCTATTAGGAGCGGCTATTGGTGCTATTGCCATCGGTAAAATCAGTGATCGTTATGGTCGGCGAAATATATTAATTGCCACCGCTCTTTGGTTTGCATTGGGCTCTTTTTTATCCGCCATTGCAGCCAATGTTGTGATGATTATTGTTGGACGATTCATCGTCGGTATTGCAATTGGCGTTTCATCATTTGTTGTGCCTTTGTATATTTCAGAGATAGCACCTGAAAGCCAGCGAGGAATGTTGGTCATTATAAACACGATAGCAGTAACGAGCGGCATTCTTATTGCTTATATTGTAGGTTATGGATTATCTTTTTCACATAGTTGGCGTTGGATGTTTGGATTGGGAATTATTCCTGCAGTAGCTATGGCGATTGGCTTATGTTTTTTGCCACGAAGTCCTCGGTGGTTAGTTTGTAATGGATTACTTTCAGAGGCAGAACGCGTATTAAAAAAAATTCGAAATTCACTGAATATTGCTGAAGAATTGGAAAATATCAAACACACTATTTCTTGTGAAAAAAAGCAAAATTGGCGAGATCTGTGTGACCCCATGCTAAAGCCTGTTTTTATTGTCTGTATTGGTCTTGCGATTATTCAACAAATCGGCGGTATTAATGTCATTTTTTATTATGCCCCGCATATTTTTTCAATGACGGGGTTTCATAATACATCAGGTCAAATGCTGGCAACAATTAGTTTGGGTGTAATAAATTTAGTCGGGACAGTTATTGCTTTTAGATTGGTTGATAAGTTTGGTAGAAGACAATTATTAATTACTGGCTTGATTGGTATGACGCTCAGTTTGGCGGTTTTAGCTTTTTCATTAAACTTTACTGGCAATTTGCTCATCGCGTACATGGCCCTAATTTGCTTAGTTGTCTATGTTGGGTTTTATGCGCTCAGTGTTGGCTGCTTATTTTGGTTAATTGCTGCCGAAGTTTTCCCATTGAATGTTCGTGGCAAGTCAATGAGCGTAGTCACCGCAATTAATTGGTCAACGAGTTTACTATTATCCATCACTTTTTTAAATTTGATACAAATGATGGGAATTTCAGGTGCTTTTTGGTTATACTCCGTATTAAATTTTCTTGGTTTAATATTCTGTTATTATATGGTTCCTGAAACAAAAGGCATTTCTCTCGAAAAAATTGAAGAAAATTTGCGAGCTGGTAAACCAGCACGGGAGTTAGGATTGAATAGGGAGTTAACATGAAAACAATTAAAGTTGGAATTATTGGCGCGGGTAGAATTGGAAAAATTCATGCAAGTAATATTATATTTTCAATTCCACAGATGCAGGTGAAAGCGATTGCAGATCCCTTGCTTGACCAGGAATGGGCAAACGCTTTGAACATTCCATTTTTATATAAAGAGCATCAAGCAATTATTGACGATGATGAAATTGATGCGGTTGTGATCTGTACGCCAGCGCCATTACATGTTCCACTATCCATTGCAGCAGCACAAAAAGGAAAACATGTTTTTTGTGAGAAACCAATTTCTCTGGATTTGATTGAGACGAAAAATGCAATAAAACTTATCAATAAAACAGGCGTAACTTTTCAAGTGGGATTTAATCGACGTTTTGATCATAATTTTGCGAAAATAAAATCAACCATCTTGGAAGGTAAAATAGGCAAGCCTGAAATTATTAAAATCACGTCAAGAGATCCATCACCGCCACCTATTGAATACATTAAACAATCCGGTGGAATTTTTTTAGATATGTCGATCCATGATTTTGATATGGCGCGATTTTTATCTGCTAGTGATGTTGTCGAGGTCTATGCATCGGGTGCCGTATTAGTCGATCCAGAAATTGGTGCGCACGGTGATATCGATACGGCGCTCATTCATCTAAAATTTGAAAATGGTGCGTTAGGCGTTATAGATAATTCGCGAAGAGCCGCATATGGTTATGATCAGCGAGTAGAAGTGTTTGGTAGCAAGGGTTGCATGAAAGCAGATAATAATACGCCTACAAACACAGCGTTAACGACAGCCGAAGGCGTTCAATCAGATAAGCCATTATATTTCTTTCTAGAGCGTTATGCTGAGTCCTTCATTGCTGAAATACGTGCATTCGGTGATGCAATTATCAATAATACGCCATCTTTGGTTACCGGTGAAGATGGTATGGCACCAATAGTCATCGCATTGGCGGCAAAAAAATCCATGATGGAAAATCGTCCGGTTAAATTAAGTGAAATTATTTAAGGAGTGTCAACATGAAAAAATCAAACATGCAACTCACCAGTGAAACAGCAACAGATTTTTGGAATGATTCTTGTAGTCTTAATGAGCTTCGTGAGGCTGTAGAAAATGGTGCGGTTGGCGCCACATCAAATCCAGTTATCGTGTCAGCTGTTGTAAAACAAGAAAATGATATTTGGCTTCCTGTGTTGGAAAAAATATGTCAAGAAGATCTTAATCAATCGGAAGAAGAAATCGCATGGGAATTGATCGAAAGAATTGGTATAGAAGCCGCGAAAATTTTACAACCTGCATTTGAGAAGAGCGAAGGATTAAAAGGGCGCTTGTCCTTACAAGTTAATCCTATCAATTATCGAAGCGCCGAAAAAATGGTTGCTCATGCAAAACGTTTATCTTCGCTCGCGCCTAATATTGCTATCAAAGCACCATGTATCAGCCAAGGACTACAAGCCATAGAAGAAATGACCGCGCAAGGTATTGTTGTGAATGGAACCGTATGTTTTACAGTGCCACAAGCTATCGCTTGTGCTGAAGCGATTGAACGCGGGCTAAAGCGGGCGGTTAAAAATGGCATTAATATCAATTCGATGAAACCAAACGTTACTATCATGGTTGGACGATTAGACGATCAATTGCGCAGGGTGAAAGAAAAGGAAAATATCGATATTAGTGACACGTATCTTGAATGGGCAGGTATTGCAGCGTTCAAGAAAGCATACAAAATATTTAAAGAGCGAAATTATCACAGCACATTATTATCCGCAGCTTATCGAAATTCATTACAGTGGTCAGAATTAATCGGCGGTGATGTTGTTTTAACAATTCCTTATAAGTGGTGGAAAAAATTTAACGAATTAAGTGTCGAAGTAAATCCACGCATGGACATTCCTGTTGACGAGAAGATTGTTAATGCCTTATATGATGAATTTGAAGATTTCAGAAAAGCCTATGATGAAGATGGCATGAAAGGAGAAGACTTTATTCATTTTGGCAGCACGATTAACACATTAGAGCAATTTATCTCCGGGTACTATGATTTGTTGAGTTACATTCGCTCAGTTCGTTTAGTTTAAGTATTAGGAGAAAAGCATGGCTGATACATTACTACACCACCCAGAACAATATCCATCAGGCTACACGGCTATTTCCGATTTGAATTCGCCAAATAAAAATGCAGGTATCAATTTTGGTATTTTGAAAATGCAAAAAGGCGAATCAAAAAATCTTATTTCGCCATTTGAATCAGCCTATTTATTAATGAACGGCGAAATCGATTTTATTTATGATGGCAAAACCTATCATGCGCATCGTTCTTCCTTATTTGATGAAAATCCGATTGCGATTCATTTTGCGCCTAATCAGGAAGTAATGATTGAAGCAAAGTCAGATTGCGAGCTTGCTGTTTCGCAAGTAGAAAACTCTAAAACTTTTGAAACGGTTTTGTTTGATGAAAATAACATGTTGGAATCGGAGCGCCGAGGTAAAGGCTTATTAAATGACACATCATATCGCATTGTCAGAACGATATTTGATATTCGCAACCGTCCTGATGCAAATTTAGTCTTAGGTGAAGTGATTACTTTTCCGGGTTGTTGGTCAAGTTATCCGCCACATCATCATCCACAACCTGAAATATATCATTATCGTTTTACTGAGCCTCAAGGTTATGGTCATGGGGAACTCGGCGATCAAATTTATAAAGTTACACAAAATGATACCTTGTTTATTTTAAGTGAAGAAGATCATGCCCAAGCTGCAGCACCTGGTTATGGCATGTATTATATTTGGGCGATTAGACACTTGCCTGACAATCCTTATACGATTCCAGAATTTACGAAAGAACATGAGTGGTGTAAGACAACAGAAGCTAATTCGCGAGTTTGGCAGCCCAAGTAATCAAGGAGAAAAAAGTGAAAACAATTCAACTAACTATGGCGCAAGCACTCATTAAATTTCTAGACAATCAATATGTTGGAATAGATGGACAAGAACACAAATTTGTAAAAGGTATTTTCGGCATATTTGGTCATGGTAATGTGACTGGACTTGGCGAAGCGATTCAACACGAGAAACATCAATTATCATTTTATCAAGGGCATAATGAACAAGGCATGGTTCACGCTGCAACTGCCTATGCGAAACAAAAAGATCGATTAGAAATATTTGCATGTACTTCTTCAATTGGCCCAGGCGCAATCAATATGTTAGCGGGCGCTGCAGTCGCCACCGCGAATCGAATTCCCGTGTTACTTTTGCCTGGTGATATTTTTGCTTGTCGACAGCCTGATCCAGTTTTACAGCAAATAGAAGTGCCAACGGATTACAATATCACCGCCAATGATTGCTTCAAGCCCATCAGTAAATATTGGGATCGCATAGTGCGCCCAGAACAATTAATGACAGCATTATTAAATGCTTTTCGCGTGCTAACTGATCCTGTTAATACGGGCGCTGTCACAATATGCTTGCCACAAGATGTACAAGCAGAAGTGTATGATTATCCAGTGAAATTTTTTGCAAAACGAGTTTGGCATATTGATCGCAGGACATTATCTGATAGAGCTATAGATGAAGCCATTAATAAAATAACAAAAGCCAAAAGTCCATTGATTGTTGCTGGTGGTGGCGTTCATTACTCGCTCGCATCACAAGTGCTGCGTGATTTTGCTTCGAAACTTTCAATTCCTGTAGCTGAAACGCAAGCGGGGAAAAGTGCGATGAGTTGGTTAGATAAAATGAGCGTCGGCGGAGTTGGTGTCACTGGTACTCAAGCAGCTAATTTATTACTTAAAGAAGCTGATTTAATTCTTGCTATCGGCACTCGACTATCAGACTTCACAACAAATTCCAAACATCATTTTGGAAATGATAATGCTGAAATATTAAGTTTAAATGTCAGTGCTTTCGACAGCAATAAAATGGATGCAACTTTGTTGCAGAGTGATGCAAAAGTTGGTTTGCTATCGCTTCAAAAAGCATTAATGAAAGAAAACTATAAAACTTCAGATACGTACCAAGCTAAGATTGATCAACTAAAAACAGCTTGGAATAAAGAAGTTGATAAACTTTATTCGATGAGTTGTTCAGCAGGGAATTGTCAAACTGCAATTTTAGGTGCGCTCAATCAATTTATGCAAAAAAATGATGTCATCATTTGCGCTGCAGGTAGTTTGCCAGGCGATTTACACCGTTTATGGCGAAGTGAATTACCAAAAACTTATCACTTAGAATATGCATTTTCTTGTATGGGCTATGAAGTGGCGGCAGGTCTAGGCGTTAAAATGGCTTGCCCGAAACAAGAAGTTTATGTCATTGTCGGCGATGGAAGTTACTTAATGCTGCATTCAGAATTACTCACAAGCATTCAAGAAAAAGTAAAAATTAATATTATTTTATTAGATAACCATGGTTATCAATGCATTAAGAATTTGCAGCAATCACAAGGATGTGAATCATTTGGCAATGAATTTCGTTATCGTGAAGCAGAAACACGACAGTTATCGGGCGAAGTTGTAAAAGTTAATTTTCATGACTATGCAGGCGCACTAGGTGCAGAAACATTTTATGCTAATAATATCGAAGAATTTAATACGGCATTAAAAGCGGCAAAACAAGAAAAGCATTCAACTTTGATTGCGATTAACGTTGAGCCAGGAACGATGAGCGACGGATATGAATCATGGTGGCGAGTTGGTGTGCCAGAAGTCTCAAAAAGTAAAGCTGTTCTTAAAGCGCATGATGAAATGCAAAAAAATATTTCTGAAACAAAAAAATATTAGAAAGGTTTTTTATGTTTACACAAAGTAACGTTAAACTAGGCATTGCGCCGATCGGATGGACTAATGATGATTTGCCAGAGTTAGGTGGAGATATTCCATTTGAACATTGCATTGATGAAATGGCAGCTGCAGGTTATGAAGGCTGCGAAGTGGGGAACAAATTTCCACGCGATATAAATATTCTCTCTCAAGCATTGGAAAGCCGAAATTTGCAGGTTGCGAGCGCTTGGCTTAGTGCCTTTTGTACAGAACATAGCAAACGACAAGAAACAATCGATAGCTTTATAAGGCATATGCATTTTTTAAAAGAAATGAATGCAAACGTTATTGTTGTTTGTGAATGTGGACATTGTATTCAGGGTAAAGATATTTCGATTTTAGGAAATCAAAAGCCAATATTAACCGAAGAGCAATGGAACGCTTTGATTGATGGTTTGCACAATATAGGACGTATTGCCAATGAAAGCGGAATGACAGTCGTTTATCATCACCATATGGGGACCTGTATTCAAACAGAAGATGAAATTGATAAGTTGATGGAGAAAACTGACCCGAAACTTGTTTCATTGTTGTTTGATACGGGCCACATAGAATTTGCTGGAGGCAGTGCTTTAGAGCTTGTCAAAAAACATAGCGATCGTATTAAACACGTACATTTAAAAGATCTTCGCTCTGAAATTTTATCAAAAGTAAAAGAGGAAAATTTAAGTTTTCTTGAAGCGGTAAAAGCAGGCGTATTTACAGTGCCAAGCGATGGCTATATTGATTTTTCTCCAATTTTTGAGGCATTGAAACAAGCGGACTATAGAGATGGTTGGTTTATAGTTGAAGCAGAACAAGATCCAGCAAAAGCAAATCCATTCGAGTATGCAAAGAAAGCGCGGCAATTTATCAAGGAATCAACAGGGTTGTAAAAAATGTGTAGGGACAAGTCTCGACTTGTCCCTACAGTGCAGGCAATATTATAACAGGAACGAGTTTCGCAAAGTGCGAAACTCGTGAGAGGGGAGTGAAATGGCAGAGATGATTAAACATTATATCAACGGCGAATTAGTGTCCGGAACAAATGAACGTGTTGGCGATGTTTTTGATCCCGCAACAGGTGAAAAAACTAAAGAAGTTATGTTTGCCGATCAAGCGATCGTTGACAAAGCAGTTGATGCTGCAAAAAAAGCGTTTTTATCATGGTCGAAGTTAACCCCTTTGCGTCGATCACGAATATTTTTTAAATATAAAATGTTATTGGAAGAACATGCTGATGAATTGATTGCATTAGTCACAGCAGAACATGGCAAAACATTAGATGACGCGCGTGGCGAGTTGACACGAGGCATTGAGGTTGTTGAATTTGCATGCGGCGCACCGCATTTATTGAAAGGCGAGTTTTCTGAGAATGTTGGCGCTCAAGTGAATTGTCATTCGATACGTCAAGCGTTAGGTGTTTGTGTTGGTATCACGCCCTTTAATTTTCCATTAATGGTGCCTATGTGGATGTTTCCGATCGCTTTAGTTTGCGGAAATACTTTTATATTAAAGCCATCAGAGAAAGATCCATCAGCTTCATTGAAACTTGCTGAGCTTTTAAAAGAAGCGGAATTGCCTGATGGCGTTTTCAATGTTGTTCATGGAGATAAAACCGCTGTCGATGCACTTCTTACTCATCCAGATGTACAAGCAGTGAGTTTTGTTGGATCAACTCCGATTGCACAAACTATTCAGCAGAAGGCTGTTGAAAATGGTAAACGAGTTCAAGCACTGGGTGGCGCCAAAAACCATTGTTTAGTTATGTCAGATGCTGATTTAGACCAAGTCACAAATGCTTTGATGGGTGCAGGCTATGGTTCTGCCGGCGAGCGATGTATGGCGATTTCCGTTGTTGTTGCTGTCGGAGATGAAGTGGCTGATCAGTTGGTAAAGCGTTTGAAAGCTAAAATTGCAACATTAAAAGTGGCTGCTGGCACAATAAAAGATGCAGAAATGGGACCTCTTATCAGCCAACAACATTTAGATAAAGTCACAAGTTACATTAAACTTGGCGAAGAAGAAGGTGCAACACTTGTCGTTGATGGACGCAAGTTGCAAAGCAGCAAAGGTTATTTCTTAGGCGCAACATTATTTGATCACGTTAAAACGGATATGCGTATTTACCAAGAAGAAATTTTCGGGCCTGTCTTGTGTCTCGTGCGCGTTCCTGATTTTGAAACAGGGCTTAGAATTATTAACAAACATGAGTTTGGCAATGGTGCAGCGATTTTTACGATGAATGGTGGAGTTGCAGCAACTTTTTCTGAACAAGTGCAGGCGGGGATGGTTGGTGTTAATGTGCCAATCCCTGTACCAATGTCTTTTTATAGTTTTGGGGGATGGAAGCATTCATTGTTTGGCGACTATCATGCCTATGGAGAAGAAGGGTTTCGCTTTTATACTAAATTAAAAACAGTGACAGCCCGATGGCCTAAACTCACAGAAGCGAGCATTGCTGAATTTGTGATGCCGACCGCGGAATAAATTAAGAGCGGCTTTGTTGCAAGACATCTATTTCATTTAATGGGATTTGTTATGACATATCATTCGTCGAAATTTCTAAATCAATTATCCAAACGTGTGCTTTTGTGCGATGGTGGTACAGGGACTTTGTTTCAAGCGCAGTCGGTTGATGTCGACAAAGATTTATTAGGTCATGAAAATTGTTTTGAAGTATTAAATTTAACGCGGCCCGATATTGTTGAAAAGATTCATCGCGAATATTTAGATGCGGGTGCTGATTGCATTGAAACAAATACGTTTGGTGCAAATAAAGTTGTGCTGGGTGAATTTGATTTAGTCGATAAAGTGTATGAGATTAATTTAAAGGCGGCTCAAATTGCGCGACGTGTTGCTGATGAATATGGAGAAAAATTTGTTATCGGTTCGGTGGGACCAGGCACAAAATTACCATCTCTTTCGCAAATTACTTATGATGAGCTTGTTGATTCATATGCGGAACAAGCTCGTGGATTATTGGCAGGTAAAGTTGATTTGCTGTTATTAGAAACAAATCAAGATTTGTTGACGATCAAAGCTGAAATCGAAGCATGTAAAATGGCGAAAAAAGAATGCGGCGATAGTGCGACACCAATCTTTGCGCAAGTGACGATGGATGTGACAGGTAAAATGTTAGTGGGTTCTGATATTGCGAGCGTGGTGACAAGTTTGCAAGCGATGGATATTGATGGCATCGGATTAAATTGTGGCATCGGCCCCGTCGAAATGGCCGAACATGTTCAATATATTTCGCAGCATTGGGATGGATATATTTCCGTGATGCCAAATGCAGGTTTGCCAATGTTGGTGGATGGCAAAACAAGTTATCCACTAGGTCTTGAAGAATTAGCAAAGTGGCAAAAACGTTTTATTGAAAATAATGGTGTGAATTTTATTGGCGGGTGTTGCGGTACAACGCCGAAACATATTGCGGCGATTCGCAAAATGCTTGATGAGAATCCAATGCAGAAAAAACGCGAAGTAAAATCAAATGCTGCGGTTTCATCCTTATTTAAATCTGTTAATTTAGAACAAGAAAGTGCCGTGTTTGCCATCGGCGAGCGTGCTAATGCGAATGGGTCAAAGAAGTTTAGAATACTGATCGAAGCAGAAAACTTTGATGGTATGTTGGCGGTTGCAAAAGAACAAGAGCGCGAAGGTTCGCATGCAATTGACGTTTGCTGTGCATGTGTCGGACGCGATGAAGCGCGTGATATGGAGCGCTTTATTTCACTTTGTCGTGGCCAGCTTTTGGCGCCAATCGTGATTGATTCAACAAATGAAAAAGTGATTGAGGAAAGTTTAAAATTACTCGGCGGCAAAAGCATTATTAATTCAATTAATTTAGAATCGGGGTTCGATAAGGCGCGAGCTATTTTAAAGCTGGCAAAACAATTTGGTACCGCAGTCATTGCCTTAACAATCGATGAAGATGGTATGGCAAAAACGGTTGAGAAGAAAGCTGAAGTTGCAAAACGTTTATATCAATTAGCTGTGAATGAGTTTCACTTGCCGCCATCTGATTTATTATTTGATCCATTAGTTTTTACAATTTGCACAGGGACAGATGACGATCGCGAACATGCTATTAATACGCTGGATGCTATAATTGCAGTACAAGATGCCTGTCCTGGAGCTAAAATCATATTAGGATTGTCGAACGTTTCGTTTGGCTTGAAACCCATTGCGCGCCGTGTTTTAAATTCGGTATTTTTGCATCATGCAATATTGCGTGGCGTCACGGCAGCTATTATGCATTCTTCGAAAATTAAACCATTGCATCAAATTCCTGAAGATCAGAAAGCTGCTGCCGAGAATCTAATTTTTAATCGCCGAGAAAATGACGAAGATCCTTTGCTACATTTTATAAAATTATTTGAAAACATTTTCGAAGAAAAAATTGCGATTGACGAGAAACTTTCGGTCGAAGAAAAATTAAAACGACATATTTTAAATGGCGATAAATTAAATTTAGAAAAAAATCTTAACGAAGCGTTAAAAAAATATTCGCCGCTTGAAATTATTAATGATCATTTATTAAGTGCGATGCAGATTGTTGGCGAGTTGTTTGGTCGCGGTGAAACACAACTGCCCTTTGTTCTGCAATCTGCCGAAACCATGAAAGCGGCGGTAAATTATTTACAACAATTTATAAAACAAAGCGATCAGAAAACGAAAGGCACCTTGCTGTTGGCGACTGTAAAAGGCGATGTGCATGATATTGGGAAGAATTTAGTTTCAATTATTTTATCGAACAATGGCTATTGTGTGATTGACATTGGTATTAAACAATCCATTAATCAAATTATTGAAGCAGCAAAAAAAGAAAAGCCAGATGCAATCGGCATGTCGGGTTTGCTTGTTCAATCAACGGTTATCATGAAAGAAAATTTAGAAATCATGCGAGAGCAGGGCATGCAGATTCCTGTGATTTTGGGCGGCGCCGCGCTGACCAAAAACTTTGTCGAACAAGACTGCCAGAAAGTTTATGGCGATGCCAGGATATATTATGCAAAAGATGCTTTTGCCGCACTTTATGCGATGGAAGAGATTATAGCGCTATAAATCAACAAGTTATCAATTTTTTGTGTCTGGGTGACGCAACATTACGTCACGTTAATTAACGTGACGTAATGTTGCGTCACGTTAATTAACGTCATATAATGCGAAGTAATGATAAGTAAGGAATGGGGGTGACGGAAAATGAAATACAGGCAATTATTTCCTTTGGGAAAAGCATCAGGAGATGCCTTTTGTAATCGTATTGAGGAAACAAAACAGCTGATAGGTAATATTCAAGGTAGTAAACATACGCTGTTAATTGCGCCACGTCGATATGGCAAATCAAGTTTAGCAGAGCGAGCGATTGAGAAAGCAAATTTGCCTTTTACTAAAATTAACTTTCATTTATGTACCTCTGAAGAGGAGATTGCGAATCTTGTTTTGGATCACGTTATACAGCTAATTGGGAGCGCAGTTGGCCATGTCGAGAAAATGATAAATTCAATCAAAAAATATTTGTCCAATCTTGAGCCGTTGTTGTCTTTCGGAAACGATTTGGCAAGTTTAAAATTAGTGCCAAAACAAAAAACAAACCCCTCTGTTGTTATTTCTGAGGCATTGTTATTATTAGAACACTTGTTGAAAGAAAAGAATAAGCGGGCCATTTTATTTTTAGATGAGTTCCAAGAAATTGATCAAGTGTGTCAGCATCGAGGCATCGAAGGTGCGTTTAGAACAGCCGCACAAGAAATGCAGCATTTAACCATTATATTTTCAGGCAGTGTTCGTTCGCTATTATTAAGTATGTTCGAAAATGAAAATCGTCCTTTATATAAACTTTGTCGAAAAATAAGACTGATCCGAATATCGGCAATAGATTATGAAAAACATATCCAACATATTGCAGAGAAAACCTGGCATAAGAAGCTAGACACGAGTGTTTTTGAATCTATGATGAATGTTTCAAATCGACATCCTTATTATGTTAATTATTTATGTGATGTTTTGTGGGAAACTTGTGAAAAGTTACCAAGTAAATTAGATATAGAAAAAGCCTGGCTCAAAGTTGTCGAAGAAGAGTGGAGCGATGCTTTAAAGGAGCTTTCTGATTTGCCGCTAGGCCAGAGGCGATTATTAAAATACATTGCAAATAACAAAACTAAAAGCATACAAAGCCAAGAAGTTTCCCGGCAATTGTTAATGCCGCCTAGTTCCATCGGCGCAGCATCACGCGTTTTGATCGAAAAAGATTATATTGAGAAAACAGATAAGGATTATTTTGAAGTTATCAATCCATTACTATCTGCAGTGTTGAAAGGAGCTGGCGATTCATGAGAAAAAAGCGTGTCTGATATTAGGTAACCCAGTTAACCTGGATTCCAGATATTAACAACTTATGCACAAATTTCCATCCAGTTTAACTGGGTTACCTAATGTCTGACACCTTTTCGCTGAACTTGACTTATATGAGGATGTTCTCTAAAGTTCTCTTATTATTTCACTATCGAGGATAACCATGAAAATTCGACATTTTTTGACCATAAGTATTGCCAGCGTTTGCTTTTTAATGACAAGCGTTATTTTTGCAGCGCCTGTTTTTAACTCGACGCAAACAGCAGCCATTCAAAAAATAGCACATGATTATATTGTCCAAAATCCTCAAGTGTTAGTTGAAGCATCTCAAACACTTCAAAACCAACAATTTGCTAATATGAAAGTAAAAGCAATTGCCGCAGCAAAAAAAAACGCTGATGACTTACTAAGAAAGAAAGATGATCTTGTTTCGGGCAATGTTAATGGTTCAGTGACATTAGTTGAATTTTTTGATTATCAATGTCCTGCTTGTCGATCGATGGAGCCAACGATTGAAAGTATTCAAAAGGCAAATCCTGATCTTCGTATTGTTTATAAGGTATTTCCGATTCATGGTGCTGATTCTATTTTGGGTGCTGTGGCTGCTTATTCTGCATATAAACAAGGAAAGTTTTTGGCATTCCATAACGAAGTGATGAAAACACAAATTCCTGTGAATCCACAAACAGTCCAAACTTTTGCGAAAAAAGCCGGGCTGGATATGAAGCAATTTAACCAGGGTTTAAGAATTTACAAAGCGACAGTGACAAAAAGGATTGCAGAAAACATGGCGCTGATTAAGAAATTACAATTAGGTGGCACGCCAACTTACTTTATTGCAAAGACCAATGCGAATACGAATTCAACGTTTGAATTTAAATTTGGTGGCATGGCACAAGTTGATATGCAAAAGATGATTGATACGGTTAAATAGAATTATCGTAGGGGGCGCATATCATGCGCCCCAACATTCGTTTCCTACATATCCAAAATTTCCCAGCCTTCTTTTGCTGCGATTCTTCTTAGGCTTCGATGTGGTGTTACAGCAACTGCTTTTCCAACCGCTTCTAAAATAAATTTATCATTGATTGAATTACCGTAAGCGACACAGTTTTTAATATCGACGTGATGTTTTTCACAAATTTCTTTCGCAAGCTTTAATTTTTCAGCGGCATAAGGATGCTGTGTTGGCAATAAGTGTGTGAATTGTCCAAAGTGATGAACACAATGCGTCGCACATACTTCAGGAATATTTAATTCATTTGCAAACTCACTGGCAAGGAATTCAAGTGAGCCAGTTAATAAAATTAATCGGTCACCTGCAGCGCGATGTTCTTCAATTCGCTTTCGAAGCGCCGGCCGAATTTTTTTAATTAATTTTTCTTGCACAAACTTTTTTGCAAGCTGTGTTGTTTCTTCAGTCGAGAGCCCACAAAGATAAGCTTTGTTTTTGATAAATGCATGCAGTTTAAATTTTGGCAGCCATTTGATCATACAATATGACGTGATAAAAAATTGATGTAAGCCGATATAGCCATTCAATAATAAATGAAAGAAGAAGGCATTCTCAGAACTAATTCCCTCGAGAATCGTACCATCTAAATCGAAAAAAACTATTTTTTTACTGTCGTTGGTCATTATAATGCGCAATATCTTTAGTTTTGTTGCCAATTTTCATGCGCATTTTTTATGTGTCTCCGATATGCTTCTTTTAAGGACGCTGTAAATACATCCCTGTACGCTCTGGGTTCGCCATCCATGGCTCACACAGCCTTAAAATAAGCATATCTACAACACATACAATGCACATTAAGCTTGCCGGTCGTTCAAAATTTTATATTAGCTGCCATAATAACAAGAAACCAGTACTTTGAGAAAAATTTATTCGTAAATTTGAGTAATATTAGGATATAATAAAATCAAATTCTGATTGATAAAGTAAAATTATGCGATTTAAACCAAAATACGATGTCAAAACATTCCAAGGGCTGATTTTTGCGCTCCAAGATTATTGGTCAAACAATGGTTGTGTCATTATGCAGCCGTTGGATCTTGAGGTTGGCGCTGGTACTTTTCATCCCGCAAGTTTTTTGCGAGCGATCGGCCCGGAACCTTGGCGTGCAGCTTATGTCCAACCTAGTCGGCGGCCGACAGATGGTCGGTATGGCGAAAATCCGAATCGCACCCAACATTATTATCAATTTCAGGTTGTGTTGAAGCCATCGCCAGATGATATCCAAGAAATTTATTTAAATTCATTAAAAGCAATCGGGATTAATCCAAAAATACATGATATTCGCTTTGTCGAAGATAATTGGGAATCACCAACGTTAGGTGCTTGGGGTGTGGGCTGGGAAGTATGGTTAAATGGCATGGAAATTACGCAATTTACTTATTTTCAGCAAGTTGGTGGGTTGGAATGTCGACCTGTGACGGGCGAATTAACTTATGGTCTCGAGCGCGTTGCGATGTATTTACAAGATGTTGACAGCATGTTTGATTTAGTTTGGACGACAGGGCCTATGGGCAAAGTAACTTATGGCGATGTGTTTTTACAAAATGAAAAAGAAATGTCAGCCTATAATTTTGAGTTTGCTGATGTTGATTCGTTATTTTCACAGTTTGATAATTATGAGCAACAATCACAATTTTTATTGGAAAAAGAATTATCTTTGCCAGCTTATGAAATGGTTTTAAAGGCATCTCATGTATTTAATTTGTTAGATGCCAGGCATGCAATTTCAGTCACCGAACGTCAACGATTTATTTTGCGTATTCGCGCACTCGCAAAAGGCGTTGCCGAAAGGTATTTTAAATCGCGCGAAGCGTTAGGATTTCCTTTAGTGAAAGTCGAATCATGAAACATAAAAAAGATTTTTTATTAGAAATACATACCGAAGAATTGCCGCCAAAAAGTCTGCATAGATTTGTCGAAGACTTGTCGCAGGGTATTGAAAAAGGTTTAACCGAAGCGGACTTAGACCACGGTGAAATGGAATTGTTTGCAACGCCAAGACGCCTGGCTGTCATCGTGAAAGATCTTGCATCAAAACAAAGCGAACAAACAATCGAGCGTCGTGGCCCAGCAGTTTCGTCTGCATTTGATAAAAATGATAAGCCAACGAGGGCCTGTGAAGGTTTTGCGCGTTCGTGCGGCGTATCAGTTGAGAAATTAGGAAAATTAAAAACAGACAAAGACGAATTTCTTTTTTATAAAGAAACCAAGCCAGGCAAAACCGTTTTAGATTTGCTGCCAGATATTGTCAAACAAGCCATTAAGTCGATGCCGATCATAAAACCAATGCGCTGGAGCAAACATGCTCATGAATTTTCACGGCCGGTGCATTCGTTGATTTTGATGTATGGCAAACAAGTGATCCCGTGTGATATTTTTGGAAAACAAGCAGCAAAACAAACTCGCGGACATCGTTTTCATCGCGAAAGAATTTTAACGATTCGTTCGCCAGAAAAATATGAGCAGGTGCTGAAAAAACACGGTTATGTTATTCCTCGGTTTGCCGAACGCCGAGCAAAAATTTTAGAGCAGATTAATGCGCTTGCTGTAAAACATGGCGGCGAAGTGATTTATGATGAGGCGTTATTAGATGAAGTAACAGGAATTGTCGAATGGCCCGTGGCGCTTTTAGGCCGTTTTTCTAAAGAATTTTTAGAGGTTCCGCGAGAAGCATTGATTTCTTCAATGCAAGATCATCAAAAATGCTTTCCTTTAGCCGATAAAAAAGGCGATTTATTGCCACTGTTTATTGCGGTAAGCAATTTGCAAAGTTTAAAGCCGAGTGAAGTTGTTAAAGGTAATGAGCGCGTGATGTTGGCGCGATTATCTGATGCAAAATTTTTCTTTGAAGCAGATCAAACGCAGCCATTAGTAAATTATCGCGAAGAGTTAAAAGCAGTTGTGTTTCAAGCACAGCTGGGCACGCTTTATGACAAAACAGAGCGAGTAAAAAACCTGGCGACGCGTATTGCTGAAAAAACTGAAAGCAATGTTAAATATGCAGAACAAGCGGCCGAGCTTTCAAAATGCGATTTAATGACAAGTATGGTGGGTGAATTTCCAGAGCTTCAAGGCATCATGGGATATTATTATGCGATGCATGACAAGTTGCCCGAAGAAGTGGCGGTCGCATTAAAAGAACAATACATGCCGTTTAATGCGACCGCGCCGTTACCTAAAACGCAAACCGGAAAAATTTTAGCCCTTGCTGATCGTCTCGATACTTTGGTTGGTATTTTTGGCATTAATAAAAAACCAACAGGCGATAAAGATCCATTTGCACTTCGACGTGCAGCGCTTGGCGTGATTCGCTTGTTGATTGCAATGCCAGAGGTGAGCTTAAGTAGTTTGATTATTCATTTAGAAAAAGATTGTTATGATGATGGTGTGTTGACGAATCAAAAAGGGTATCAAGATGTTATCAGCTTTATTTTTGAACGATTAAAATATTGGTTATTACCACAAGGTTACACGGCGAATCAATTTGCGGCAGTTAACAATGTCAAGCTTGTCGATAAAGAAATTCCTGATTTCATCGCGCGCATGGAGGCGGTGCAAGCATTTTCAGATTTACCCGAAGCAGAAAGCTTAGCCGCAGCAAATAAGCGCGTACAAAATATTTTAGCGAAAGAAAATGTTGCCGAGAATGCGGCAATAGTTACTGTAATGCCAGATCGACAGTTATTAAAAGAAGAAGCAGAAATTAAACTTGTTGCAGCGATTGAAGAGCAAGAGAAAAAATCCTTTGAAAATTACACCGAACAATTGCAATCGCTTGCATCACTACGCGAACCTATTGATGAGTTTTTTGATAAAGTGATGGTGATGGCTGAAGATAAGGATTTGCGATTAAATCGTTTGCGATTATTGTCGAGATTACAAAAATTATTTTTAAACGTTGTCGATATATCACTATTATAACGGCAGCATATTGTGTTGTCTGCTTGTAGGGGACGCATACTATGCGGCCCCTACAAGTGGTAATAAAAATTATTGATTTTTCGAGTATAAAAAATTTATGAAACTCATTATCTTAGATCGCGACGGCGTTATCAATTACGATTCTGAAGATTACATCAAATCGCCTGAAGAATGGCGGCCAATTCCTGGTAGTCTCGAAGCGATTGCAAAATTAAATGAAGCAGGATATCACGTCGTCATTATCACTAATCAGGCAGGCGTTGCAAAAGGTTATTACACTTTAGAAACGTTGCAAAAGATCCACGAGAAAATGCTTAAACTAGTCGAAGAGGCTGGCGGAAAAATCGATAAAATTTATTTCTGTCCGCATGAAGATAAAGACAATTGTGATTGCAGAAAACCAAAGCCGGGCATGTTTCTACAAGTCAAAAAAGATTATCCAACCGATTTATCAGACGTTTTTTTCATCGGTGATAAATTCAAAGATTATCAGGCGGCCATCGCGGCTGGCTGTAAATTTATTCTAGTCAAAACTGGCTACGGCGAGGAAATGCTTCTGAGACATCCTGAGCTCAAAGAAAAAGTATTAATCGCAGACGATTTATTGCAAGCTATAGGCATTGTAAGGGTCAAACCCGACTAGTTTTTTAAAAAAGCTTTGTAATCAACGAATTACAGAATTTAACTAGTCGGGTCTGATCCGACTAGTTGAATTCTGTAGGTTGTTGATCATAAAATGTTTTTAAAAAACTAAACGGGTTTGACCCTTGCTGAAGATAGCCTGTATACTCAATAAATACAGTTATAGTCGAGTTGCATATAGATGATAAAAAGAATTTTTATAGTACTTTTAGCGTTAGCCATCATTGGTGGTATTTTTGGCTATAAGCTTTATCAGAATGAATTGAAGAAAGAAGCACAAGCAAACTTCACGCTACCACCTGTCACCGTTTCTGTGACTAAATCTCAATCAGCTAATTGGCAGCCTTTTATCAGCAGTGTTGGTGCTTTGGTTGCCAATGAAGGGATTGATGTAATGCCGCAAGTGTCGGGCATTGTTTCTAAAGTTGATTTTAATTCCGGGCAGACAGTAAAAGTTGGCCAACCGATTATCTCGCTGGATACGAGCGTTTTAAAAGCACAGTTAGAAAATGCTGAAGCTAACATGAATATGAAAAAGGCGACGTATAAGCGATATCAAACATTGCGAACGAAGCAATATATTTCTGATGAGACTTTTGATTTGGCACGTAGCCAATATAATCAAGTGCTCGCAAGCGTCAATGAAATCAAAGCGCAAATTGCGCAAATGACGATTTATGCACCGTTTAGTGGGAAGCTTGGTATTCGTAATGTGAATCTGGGTGAATATTTATCGCCGGGCACTGCCATTACGAACTTGCAATCAGTTAATCCGATACTGGTTAATTTTACAATTCCATCACCACAGCTAACCGAATTATATGTTAATCAACCGATTTCAATTACATCAGATGCCTACCCAAATAAAACATTTAAAGGAAAGATTGTTGCGCTTGATGCAAGAGTTGATAACGATACGCGAAGTTTGGTTGTGCAAGGTGAGATTCCAAATCCAACAGGTGAATTATATCCTGGATTATATGTTAAAGTTGAGGTCTTGCTTCCGCAAAAAAATGAAACCATTGTGATTCCGCAAGAAGCAGTGACTTACACGCTTTATGGCAATACGGTTTTCTTAGTGCAGAAATCAAGTGATGGCTCTAAAACGATTGCAAAACAACAAACCATTACCGTTGGAGAGCGTCGCGGCGATCTCGTATCAATTACAAAAGGATTAAAAGCCAATCAAGTCGTTGTCAGCGAAGGCCAACTAAAACTACAAGATGGTATGTCAGTCAAAGTCGCTGATCCGAAGGGGCAAACTTCATGAAGTTTACTGACATTTTTATTCGACGCCCTGTTTTATCGACAGTCGTCAGTTTGTTAATTTTGATTCTAGGCATTGCTTCTTATTTTACTTTGCCTCTTAGTCAATATCCCGCCATTTCAAGTACAACGATTACGATTACAACAACGTATCCTGGTGCCAGCGCTAATTTGGTTAAAGGATTTATCACAACGCCTTTATCACAAGCGATTGGTAGTGCCGATGGCATTGATTATCTAACGTCCACAACCACCTCCGGGTTGAGTGTCATTACAGCTTATATCAAACTAAATTATGATCCAGGCGATGCATTAACGAATGTCACATCCGAAGTGAACTCAGTTGCTAACCAATTGCCGACTGATGCAACGCTACCTAAAATTCAAGAAGAATCCGGCGATACTTTTCCAATCATGTTTTTAGGCTTTAGTAGTGATTCGATGACGCCAGAGCAAATCAGCGCATACTTAACAAACGTCGCTATGCCAAAAGTATATAGTGTTGGCGGTATTTCTGCACTACAACTTTGGGGCGGTAAAGATTATGCAATGCGGATTTGGTTAGATACCAACAGAATGTCTACGCTTGGCATTACGCCGGATGATGTGAAGAATGCATTAACAAGCAACTCATTAATTTCAGCGCCTGGACAGTTACAGGGTAAATATGATCTTTTAAATCTTGAAACAAACACAACATTACACACGGCCGATCAATTTAATGAGCTGGTTGTGAAAACAATTAATGGTCGTTTAATTCGCATCAAAGATATTGGCAATGCAGAGCTTGGTTCAAAAGATTATACAACGCAAGCCGAGTTAAATGGCAAGCCAGCCGTCTTTCTAACCGTGCAATTAACGCCAAGCGCTAACCCGCTTGATGTGGTGAATAAAATTCGTGATTTGTTGCCAAGCATTACAAAAGCCTTGCCAAGCGGCCTTAAAATGGATGTGACTTATGATGCAACAACTTATGTTCGCGCATCCATTAAAGAGGTTATGCTGACAATTTTAGAGGCAATCGCCATTGTTGTTTGCATTATTTTCTTGTTCTTAGGCTCGCTGCGTGCCGTCGTCATTCCCATCATCAGCATCCCTTTGTCATTATTTGGCGCCTGCTTTCTGATGAACTTGATGGGTTTCTCAATTAATCTTTTGACGCTATTAGCCATGGTGCTTGCAGTTGGTTTGGTCGTTGACGATGCGATTGTTGTGCTGGAAAATATTTATCGTCATTTGGAAGAGGGTCTGGCGCCATTTGAAGCGGCGCTTGTTGGCGCAAGAGAAATTGCTGTGCCTGTGATTGTGATGGTATTAACTTTAGTAGCTGTCTTTGCACCCGTTGGTTTTATTGGTGGTGTGACGGGTTCTTTGTTTTTAGAGTTTGCCTTTACTGTTGTTGCCGCTGTGGTTATTTCGGGCGTCATTGCGCTGACTTTTTCACCGATGCTAACGTCAAAATTGATCAATCGCGCCGTGTTAGAAAAGCCCCTTGCTCATAAGGTCAATCAAATATTTTCGTGGTTTCAAGATAAATATAAAAATACATTACATCATGCGCTAAATTATCGTGGCGCAATATTGTGTATTGCGGTGATCATTTTAATTAGCTGCTATTTTATGTTTATGATGATTCCAAGTGAGCTTGCGCCACAAGAAGATCAAGGCATATTAAAAGTTGCTGCCAACGCACCCGTGACGGCAACATTGGATTATCTGAAGAATTCAGGAACGCAACTAAATAATATTTTTAATGCAATTCCCGAAAAGCAATCATCTTATTTAGTTTACGGTTTCCCGTCACAAAATATCATTTTAGGCGGCGTTAATCTCAAACCTTGGGGGGAACGTTCGCGCACAGAAATGCAAATGGTGCCAGGCCTACAACAACAAGTTAACGCTATTCCTGGTTTGCAATCAAAAGTATTTGAAATGCCGCCTTTGCCAGGCACGCCATTTGGTCCGCCGGTGAATTTTGTGCTGAAATCAACAGCAGGTTACAGTTCACTTTTTGATGCGGCACAAAATTTAATTAACACAGCACAAAAAAGTGGTTTGTTTTTAGCAGTTATCAGTTCATTGCAATTTAATAATCCTCAAATAAATATTACGATCGATCGATCAAAAGCGGCAGATTTAGGCATTACTATGTCGACGATTGGAAATGCACTGAGTACCGTTATAGGCGATGGTTTCGTGAATTATTTTACTGCACAAGATTATGCGTATGAGGTTATTCCACAAGCGATTCAAACAGATCGATATAATTTGAATAATATTAATAGCATTCGTATTCCGACAAGTAGTGGCAGTATGATTCCGCTTTCAAGCATTATTAAGATGGATTATTCCACGGAGCCATCTGAGCTAGATCAGTTCCAACAATTAAATGCCATCACAATTCAAGGTGTGCTGGCGCCAGGCGTTACATTAGGCCAAGCATTAACGTATTTATCACAAACTGCGAATACGACATTGCCGAGTGATATTAGTTATGATTACGGCGGCGCTTCACGCCAATTCATGCAAGAAGGTCAAACCATTATGTATGCATTTGCATTGGCAATTATTATTGTGATTTTATTATTAGCGGGAAGATTTGAAAGTTTCCGTGATCCATTTATTATTTTGATTGCAGTGCCGATGTCAATTTTTGGTGCGCTCTTGCCGTTATTTTTTGGTGCAGGTACGCTGAATATCTATAGTGAAATTGGATTAATTACGTTGATCGGTTTAATTTCAAAACACGGTATCTTAATGGTCGACTTTGCCAATACTTTACAAGAAGAAGGGTTAAATGTACGTGAGGCAATTGAAAAAGCGGCTTCAATTAGATTGCGTCCGATTTTAATGACAACTGCTGCGATTGTATTTGGTGTGACGCCACTCATCATTGCAACGGGCGCGGGTGCCGTCGGTCGAAATGATATTGGAATCGTTGTTGGCTTTGGTATGCTGATTGGAACGTGCTTTACATTATTTATGGTGCCAACGCTTTATTTATTTATCAGCAAACCACGCGGACAAGTCAAGCAACAGCCAATGGCTACGCCAGATGGAGAATCAGAATAAATAATTTATAAATTGCCATAATGCCAGGACCGATAATCCAACCGAGCACGCCCGTGAAAATCAATAAAATCAAAATAACAAATCCATAAGGTTCAATTCTATCGTAATAGTAGAGCCACTTCATTGGGATCATTGCTGCAATAACTCGACTACCATCGAGCGGCGGAATCGGAATTAAATTTAAAAACATTAAAACTAAGTTAATCATGATGCCCGCTTGACCCATCAACATGACAGGCAAGCCGGCTTTTATACCATGGCCCATCATAATAAGGCCAAATTTCATAATAACAGCCCAGATGATTGCCATCAAAAAATTAGATAATGGTCCAGCAATAGACACTAGCGCCATATCGCGTCGTGGATTTTTAAAATTTCGCGGATTAATCGGGACCGGTTTTGCCCAGCCAAAAATAAATCCACCGAGAAAAAGTAAAACCAACGGAACAAGCACTGTGCCGATCATATCGATATGCTTGAGCGGATTGAGAGTCAATCGGCCGAGAATTCGTGCAGTTTTGTCGCCGAGCTTTTCAGCGACATATCCATGAGCAACTTCATGAACCGTAATAGCAAAAAGGACAGGCAGCGCCCAAATAATGATTTTTTGAAATAGTGATAACTCCATCATCTTTAGATTATAACCATAAATGACGCAGAGCGCAGCACTTATTAATCGTGATATCGTTCAGCATATTGATCGATTAAGCTTCTAATCATCTTTTGATATTGAGTATGATGCTCTTTTGCTTGTTTTTTAAAAAAAGTTAAACTACGTTTTGTCAGTGAGATTGTAATTTTCACTGTGTCATCTTTTAACACAAGCTTTTCTGGGCTTGGTAAAAAGTCTTTTACAATTTTTATTTCGCCAATATCTTCATCGGCATATTTACGAGTTTTACGCTTGTTCATAGATTTTCTTCCCCTTTCTCCAATAACCTGCTCCGATAATTCTGATTTTATTACCTCTATATGTAAATCGTACAGTTATTATCATACCGTCAATTTTTCCAAAACAATAATATCTTTTTTCAGCATTGCTATGCGACAGATCTTCGGCAATGATACGGTTAGGATCTAAAAAAGCTTTTTGGGCTTCAATAAAACCCACATGATGCTTCTTGCGGTTAGCATAGTCTTTCGCTATATCCCATTCAAAGTTACTATTATTCATTTCTGCAATATATCAGCAATAAATACAGATATCAATACTAACAGCCATATTTTTATATGTATTTTATGGCTTGTTCGCGGAATCATATTTCACCACGCTGCTTCTGGCGCTGGAGGGTTTGCCCTAGCCGACCTGTTGGCATATACTGAAAAGGTAGATTTATAGGGGCAAGTCGCCCTTCGACAAGCTCAGGGCAGGCAGACTTGTCCTTACTGAAATTATTCAACGGAGTAACTAACAATGCGCAAGATTCTATCTATTTTTATCACCACACTAATCATCTTACCAGTCGCAGCTTATGCAACATGGCAAGTCGCAGATCCATTTCATGGCACCAAGCTTCACCCTGATTTACAACCGGCTTCTACGATTAATGCGAGCGATGTTCCCGTCGTTTATCAAGGCAGTTCACAATATTTATTTACAACACAAAAAGCCTGGTTGACAACCAATCTGACTAATATGGCAAGAGCATATGGTTGGCGCGTTAATTGGAAAGCTAATCGAAATTATCATGTGTTGCTTGCGACCAAACTTTCAGGAAAAAATTTCCCCGACATGGCTAAAGAATTATTGAGCCATTACTCATTAAAAGCTTATTTTAATCGCCGCACTCGTGCGATGACAGTTATCGACACGCATCATTCGAAATATATTTATAAATAAATTTATCAGTTTTTCTCAGATGTCTTGCTGATTTTTATCAACAGATTTAGATGAAGGCTCGGCCGCTCTTTTGAATTAACGATTTTTTACAATTTAATCTTGTATAACATACTCTGTATAATACTTTTGCATCGTGCTTTTAATCACAGGATTAATAATTCGATAGTTTTTATTTTTAAGTCGCTCAACATAATCAGCACTTTCCAAAATTTTGAGTGCTTGTGTAATGGCGCTGCCGGAAAGATTTAATTTATTTTGCACAGCTTTCCCGGTTAATTCCGTGACTTTGCCGTTTGCAATCATTGCCAATAATTTTAATTGCCCAACACTTAAGCCTGAAAGCTCTTCTCTTGTTTCTTTGTTAATATCAGTAATATAGTTGTCCCAACATTTTGCAATTTGATTTACAGATGGAAGTTTGTTTGGATGCTCTCTCCAAATATAACTACAAAGAATATAAACACAATTTGGATGCGTCTCAGTAATTTCCATTATCTTATCAAAAAACGGTTGTTTTATCGGTTCACACCATGTTTTTTGCGACACATAGTTTAAATATTTTTTGTAATAATCCGGATGAATACGATCCAAGTTCAATCTATCACATAAATTATAAAGAGGTCTTGTTCTATCACCAAACATGCTTTGTAACATATGACGATTACTGCCTGAAAATATAAAAACAAGATATTTAGACTCTTGTGCAAAATGCCTGATTGCGCCTTCAATAGCAATCCCTTCTTTAATTTTGATGATTTCCTGAAACTCGTCAATAAATAAGATAGCTTTTTTATTTTGCTTCTTAAGGATATATTCAAGTGCGTTGAGCGCATCTAAGATATTTTCAGCTATTGAAGAATCATCATTTGGCTCTAGTTCTAGATAGAAACCTTTAACGCCTATAATCCATTTTTTATTTAGTCGATTAAAATAATTTCTTAATGTTTTAAACCATTGTTCTGGAGTATCGGAAACTTGTTGAATAAGGTCGCGCACACCCTTAAGCAGCTTATGCTCGATTGATTTCCCATCGAGCGCCAAGAAAAAGTCTGCTTCACAATAGGGATAACTAACGCGTTTAATCACATGTTTTGCTAAGCTGGATTTACCATATCTTCTCGGCGAGAGTATTAAAGTATGCTCGCCTTTTTCAATATTGCCAATTAATCGTTTAATTTCATCAAGACGATTAAAGAATGATTTTTCCTGAGCGATGCCCTTTGGGAAATATTGTTCCATTTTTTCTCCTAGATGTAAGCCGTTGCTTAATAAGCTGTCTCTTAATAAGTGATAGCTTATCAGTTATTGGCGCGTCGAGCCAGATTTTTTCGTTTGTAACGCAGAAATTGGGCTATTGGCGCAGTGTTTAACTGGTTAAAAGCCCCGAACTGGGGGGTTATAAAAGCTTATTTCAATCGCCGAACTCGTGCGATGACAGTTATCGACACGCATCATTCTAGATATATTTATCGATAAAATAAAGAGTGCCAGGCTTTGCTAAGAGCGAATCAAAACTCATAAACTAGTGCAAGGTTTGTTGTCGTGTCGGTATTGTAATTGTTTTTAGAGAACTTCGGAATCTTTGAGTAATGTTTCAGAGAAAACGCAGCCTCAAGACTTAAGTTACCAATAATTTTTGTAATGAGTGCTGTTTTAGATTGCGTGTATGCATTGCTATTA
>SDBT01003356.1_pt1 | contig 27762 bp, 60 predicted proteins | sample 2277101 | NCBI WGS metagenome assembly SDBT01 (sample SAMN10404973, study PRJNA504765) | marine sediment metagenome | isolation source: marine sediment core GS10_PC15, 103 cmbsf | place: Arctic Ocean: Southern Knipovich Ridge | collected 2010 | reverse complement strand
GTAAGATGAAAGAAACAGGAATAATAATGTCCGGGGACCATCCCCGGAAGATACTTGACCTTCTTAAAACCCAAACTCGGCGAACCTATGGCCTTGAGAAGATAAACGAGAACCCAGACCTCTGGATTAAAGCTACTCCTGTGAGTCACACCGACCTATGGAGATTTGAAGGCAAAGACAATGAACTACTTATTGTCAAATGCCCCTATGGTCAAGTAGGCTCAAGGCTTTGGTGCAAACAAAATTACTTTATCCTTGATGAATATTTACTTGGGGAATCCGACATCTTGTATCGCTTGACGGATGATAGAATATATGCTATCCTTACAATGGAGGTACAAGATGGAAGATATAAAACTGACAACTGGAGTCCTTCTCAAGCCTATCCCAATCTCCCCCAACGAGGATTACATGGCGGGGTCGGATGGTCAAATCTACTCACGAACAAAATACAAAGGCTTTGGGCGGAAGGAATACGTGGACTGGTATCCGCTTCAAGGACACAGCAATGGCAAGGGCTATCAGAACATCTCGATGTCTCATCAGAACCACAAGGTAACTCAGAATGTTCACCGCTTGATATGTATGGCTTTTCATGGGATGCCACCATCCCCGTCATCTCAGACACGGCATTTAGACGGCAATCAGGGAAACAATCTACCGAGCAATCTGAAGTGGGGAACGCAGGAAGAAAACTGGATGGACAGAAAGATACACGGACACGGGAACGAGGGGGAGAAGCACCCGATGGCGAAGCTAACGAACTTTCAGATGAAAGCTCTCAAGTGGGCAATAGAAACAGGGTTAGTGAGCCAGAGGAGAGCAGCGAGAATACTTGGGATGTCGCAGGCTGGCATCTCCGCAGTTGTCCATCGGCAGTCCTTAGATTAAAGCCCTCAATCCACATGCCCCGGTGGGCTTCACGGATAACCTGTGAGATTACTGAGGTTAGAGTGGAGAGGGTGCAGGAGATAACGACTGAGGGTTGCTATGCTGAGGGCGTGTCTTTCAAGGGTGACAGTATCCAACCACCTAGAGACGCTTTTGAAGCTCTTTGGAACTTCCTCAATGCCAAGCGTGGCTATGGCTGGGACTTTAATCCCTGGGTTTGGCCAATATCATTTTAGTAAGTATTCTCCGAAGAAAGAGGAGGTAAAAAGTGACCATAGACGAAGCTATTAAACTCAAACAGAAGTATCAATACATACTTCAAGACGCTTCTTTGCTAGAACTTATTGAAGCCGACAATCTAAGCATCGAAGCCCTGAAACGAGTAAAGGGTAATCGGTCTACAGTGTATCCCCTTATATCCCCAGCGTTGTCAGGAGAGACCAAAGACTAAAAGAGGAGGTAATCTAAAGAATGATCAAGAGAGTATTTAGTAGGGAGACTTTCAATGGCTATCACATAATATCTCTCAAGGGTGAGGGTGAAGATGAGAGCGGTCTATTATTGGGAAAGAAAACAGACGAGAAAGACGAGAGTGGTAGCTATATGGTTGACTCGAATGATTTACCAACTTGTCCACACCGGGGAGAGGTAAATACAATGGCACGCCCTTGGGGCGAGTATATTATCGTCCCTTCGCTTTGTCAGAAGTGTATTTGGTTATACCGGCAACCTGATAGTGAGTATAACTGTATTTTAATAACTATGGATAAGAAAATTAGAGCCTTTGCCTTAGTTAACCCCAAGGGGTAAAGCCAAGTATTCCATAAGGAAGACTTTAAATGTTATGTGGCCAGGAATGGTATGAAAAGCATAAAGATGATTACACTGAGGAGGATATAGCCGCCTTGTGTATAGAGATCTCCATGGATAAAAGGAAGTACCCCAAAATCCTCCAGGGTGGTACAAAAGGCATAGTGGGGGAACTTCTGAATATAAATAAAGGAGTTAGCAATGAAAAACCAGGCTAAACTCAAGAAGATGGGGGTGATGGGGGAAGAACGATACTACTACATGAAATTCGGAGAGGGAGCTTTGAATGTTCCTGATGGCTTCCTTGGGGTGGCTACTATCTGCCTAATTCCCCACAAAGGGGTGTTAGCCCGGGGAATTGCCTTCTGCAGTCCACGGGACCAGTTCAATAAGAGGCTGGGACGTAACATCGCACTGGGGCGGGCTATCAAGGCTTTGGAGTGTACTTATTCAAGTGAAACAATCCCTAAGGGGACGCCGGCAGGAATTCTTAAACATCGGTTTATGGACTTTCTCTCTACATACAGCCCTAAACTGACTGACTATGAGCAAAAGCTTGTGGGCAACTCTGTAGCGGATTAAGCATTCTTCGGGGAATGATAGGAGGCAAAAGTGCCAGTATTGGATAAAATATTAGATTTTATATTCCCCCCATTTAAAGATGATGAGCGTCATCCACCTTGCACTAACTTATACTGGACACTACCTGATAATTGGCTGTCAAGGAGAGGAGGGCGGATGAAGCCGGTATGTCATTTGGGATTAAAAACTAAACCCACCTGTGGGGGGTTTTATGTAGAGGAACCAACTTGTGGAAAGTATTCCTCGAAGAAGGCCTGACCAACAATAAAGGAGGGAAGTGTTGATGGCTAAAAGGAAAGCTCAGTATCTAAAACAGAAGATAGCCACTGTTGGGGATGGTTCGACCAAGTTCACTCGCAGAATGAATGCTCTCGCAACCAAAATAAGCCTAGCAAGGGCAAAAGCAGGAGGACGGATCTTGCATCCTTTGGTTATGGTGCGATAAGAAGTAACTATACATTTGGCTCTAAAAAGTATTCTACAGAGAATACCTAGTATTTCTCAAGAAATAAAAAGGAGGAGAACATGCCGAAAATTGACGTAGAAATAATAGTCGAGGTTAAGGAATGCCCAATTTGCCATTGTAGTGAAACAATATCCCAAAGAGCAGCCAAAAAGCTAAAGGAAGAAGGGAGACTGCCCCAAGAAGTTTTTACCTCTTTAACTCAGTTGAAAGTACCTATGCTGGATCCCATGCATGCTTTAGTTGTGCCAACCCTCATGGTTTATCAGGATGCCTGTGCTGAGTGTGGTTTCGCCCGCACTACCAAAGCGGAGACTTATAATGCGCCCGTTACAGTTGTGATGCAGAACAAACAGCAGCCCCAGGGATTTGATTTTAAGTCTTAGTGTATTAGTAAATAGGTCTTAGCCCCCTAGAAAGCGATTCTGGGGCCGCTGAGGAGGTAATATGAACAACTCCAAACTATTAGAAAACTACTCCAAGAGGCTAGGGAGCACTGGAAAGACCCGGAACCTTTACTTGCGCTTTGCCGGCGAGTTTTTGGATTATGCCGGCGGCAACCTCAACCGAGAGGCGGTTGACAAATACATAGCACGCCTTAAGAGGAAGAAGTATTCCGATGGCAGCATTAACCTTATCTTCCGCATTATCAGAACCCTCTTCAACCGGAACGATATCAAGTGGCCATTCGGTCGAGGGGAGTCGCCCCAGATAAGGGAAGACAGGATACAGGCACCGGCCCTTGACCCCGATATCATCGGTGAGATGATTAAAGCAGTCAAGAAAGATGGTGAACCGGAAGAGAAGGCTTTCCTTGCTATATCCACAACATTTGCCACTAGGCGCATCGAGATGGTGGAGCTCTCAACAGAGGATGTTAACATCACTGACAGGATCATCCACATTGCCACCGCGAAGCACGGCCGGGAGCGAACCCACATGATACCAGAGGAAATAGTGCCTTACCTGGAGCTATATGACTTTGACAACGAGATGAGCGAGTCCGGGTTATTTAATTTGTGGTACCGCCTCGAGTATTTAATACGGCTGGACCATACCAACCAGGTCGGCTGGCACAGTGTCCGGAGAACCATCAATACACTCCTGCTAGATGATCTCCCCGAGGTGACTGTTATGAGCTTTATGCGGTGGAAGCAGCGAACCTCCTCCCACATGCCCTATCGATACTCCGCTCAGCGCTTCGTCGGTCGGGAGGGCATGTCCACTAAGGTCGTGGGCGAGGCTCGGGATGTCGACTCAAAGGTGTTTGCAGTACACCCGTTTCTGGAGTTTTGGAGGTAAAAATGCCACTTGTATCAGACCTAGAAATCACTGAAAAAGATGTTAAGCGCATATTGTCTAAAGTTATCAAAGATGTTAATCCTCAGGGTTGTTGGGGCTGGACCGATATTCTCTCAAAAGATGGCTATGCTTATATCAGCATAGGTGGGCGCAAAGGAAAAAAACTTCTGGCTCACCGGGTGTTGTATGAGCTTTTTATCGGAGAGATTCCTACAGATATGGATTTAGACCATTTATGCAGAAATCGCTTTTGTGTGCGTCCAGAACATCAGGAGCCTGTAACAAGGCAGACTAATCTTTTGAGAGGAGAAACTTTAACTGCCCTTCATGCATCCACTACTCATTGCCCCCAAGGTCATCCCTACGACATATTCAATACTCGTATTACTTCTGACGGGCGCCGAGTATGCAAAATTTGCAATAACATTATTCACTCAAGAGAGAGGAGGGCAAAATGTCTCCACTGCTGAACTACACAACTTCGGTGCCGGCGATGAGAACTATTGGAGTGGTCCAAGGTAAGCTCGTTGAACATGGTGCTAAAGCAATTGTGATGAATTACGAAGACGGCCGCGTTGTCTCTCTAGCCTTTCAGGTAGATGGTCCAGCTGGCCTTCTGTCTATTAGGCTACCGGTCGACCTCAAGGCGATTCTTAAAGTGATGATCGAAGACGGTCTACAGCGACGATATCTTACCGAAGACCATGCTTATCGTGTCTCCTGGAGAATACTGAAGGACTGGATCGAGGCTCAAATGGCTCTCCTCGATACCGAGATGGTTAAGATGGAGCAGTAAGGGGGCAGCTCAGGATTAAAAAGATTGTCTCTAGACATAACCAGGGATATTTCTCCGCGGCGGACCTCGCCAAAGAGTATAACTGCTCTTACCATCGTATTCGCCTAGCACTGGCTGCCGGGAAGATAAAAGGATGTTATGACCGAAGCCGGAACCGATGGCAGATTGACCTCAGTGAGCTCACTCCGGAAGCGAAGGAGATCCTAGCCAGACCAAAGCGAACCTACAAGACCTGCCCTAGTGATCTAGGTGACTACTATACCCGGTACGGATTGTGCCGGCGTGTTATTAATGGTCGGGTAATGGCGGTCGCAGCGGTGTAGTATTCCTTATAGAATACCTGACCAACAATAAAGAAGTTTTGTTGAGATGGGAATGTTTAAGTGTATAGGTTGTGACAATCAAATACCCTGGGATGGCTTGGGCTTATTCTGCTACACCTGCCCCTGTGGAGCTAGTATCTTCTACAACGAAGAAACTGGTCAGGTAACTATGCCGGGCTCAGTAGTTATCGGCATCAGTATGGGAAGGACTACTCCTCACCTTGGCGACCTTGTTGGCGAATCAGATTATATCTCTCCTATCAAGGAGAGACTCATAGCTGAATTACGAGAAAAGGGATTCATCCGAATGGATGAGTGCGAGCAATGCCAGAAGGACGGCACCCTGAAAAGAAAGCAAGATATGGAGAAACGCCTTGCCTTAATGGAGGCCGAAAGAATAATTAGCCAGGACCAATCAACAAAAGGAGGGAATTGTTGATCGATAAGAAGGCTAAATATTGTGACGATGCCGACTGTGCGAACTTTGGCAAGCCAGAATGGGGAGATTGCAGTATTGGTCTTGATGTAAAATTCCGTGTCCCTAATGGATATGATGATATTCAGAGGGATAATTGGGGATATGTTCGTCCTGCTGAATGTAAGAAATTGATGCGCTTAAAAGCTAAACAAAAGTGAGGTATTGTTGAGATGGAGAATAAGTATTGTCCGATTTTATTAAATATGTTCAGGGGAATTACGACCGATGAGCATGGCCAGTGTATTCTTCAGCGGTGTGAGTGGTTCGGCCATGGCTGCCCGGCTTACCCGGACAAAGCAGCAGCGGACAAAAGGCTCCCGGAGGGGAAGCTAGCTCAACAGAGCTGATGAATTGTTGAAAAGTATTCTACGAGGAATAGTTGAGGGAGACTAGAATGGTTGACTCAGCCTTAGATATTGTTTCAGCAGAGGAGCTGGTGCGTTTCGACTTAGGAACAGTCGAGATCAACCACACCACCTACACGGTCCTGACCGGCTATGAAGGCACGGAAAGAAGGTGCTTTTGGTGTGGGGGAGAGCTCACCGGTAAGTTAAAAAGATATTGCTACGGCCACATGAAGCTGTATTACCAGCACTTTGAGTGGGGTAGTGCCAGGGCCTGGTGCTGCGAGCGCCAGAAAGGAATATGTGCCAACTGCGGCTGGACGCCTGTGGACTATGGCGATGGTAGTGATATTTACTACCATTATAGTCTCGAAGTGCATCACATAATACCCCTCGAGGGCGCCCCGAGGTATTTCTCAGCTTACAACCTACCCTGGAACCTAATAGGCTTTTGCCACGAATGCCACCTGGAAGTTAGAGATGCCATGAAGGAGCAGCCCCCGGATATATTCGACCTGGCCTTTGCCCAGGGTCAGGCGGTAATGGAATTTTGCAGGAGGGCCACAAATGAAATGCCCCGTATGTAAGTCCTCAACGGGGGGTTATTATTGGCCACCAGAACAACGGGATGACGCAGTGGAAGAATTAGTTAAACAGGGCTTGATGGATCCCAAGGCGTTATTAACAGAATGGCACGATATGCCTCTTTACCAGCGGAGCTTCCCCGGGGAGCCGGAATACATCTCCCCGCGGGACTTCCAATGCTACAATAAGGCAGAGAGAAAGACAGCAAGAAAACTACTAAGGAGAGAAGCTAATGACCAGTGAATGGAGAGAGGCCTTTTGCCCTATCTGTGGGCGGACTATGGGAATGAAGACTGTTTACCGTGTACCAGGTAAACCCTACATGGGCATCGAGAGGCGAGAGAACCGCTGGGAAAGCACACAAGAGTTTACCGGTGACAAGCCCTTTGGTGTGGTAAAGTCCAGTATGGGAAGAGGTAGTCTGAAGTTTGAGAGGTATTACGAGATAGATGAAGACGCTGAAGGGTACTTCCCCTTGATGAAAGCTCGGTTATTGGCAGTAGTAGGAGAGTGGCTGGACAAGGGCTGGATTACTCGGGAAGAAGTAGACAAAGCCCTCTCCTAATATAGTGGGTATTCCCTCCTGTCCTTCCTGTCCTCCTTGTCCCTCCTATCTGTTCCCTACCTTCTATGCTTTACGCTAACGCCCTACGCTAACGCCCTACGCTAACGCTTTACGCTTATGCCTTTGCCTATCACTCTGACCAAAGCAGAGCAAAAAAATCACAAAAAAAATTATCAACGCCTATAATTGAAGGCAATTTTTAAGCCAGCACTTTTTTGACCGCCCAGCGTCCAAAAACGCCAAGACAGGCAGTAACTGACTTCAGTAAATCTTTCTTTATAGAATACTTGACAAGCCCTGTTTTGTGTGGTATATTTGTATTACATCTTATATTTGTGAACCTTAAAAAATATTACTTACCACACACGCCAAAATCCGGTATTTTGTGTGTGGGCAAACTAACAAAGTGAATAAGCTACACTAATCCCACTTGAAGGCTGAAAGCGTGCTAGCTAGTGATTATAATGAGTTTCAGAGTCTAGTCTGGGGGGGCTGTTTATGGAGTGTGATTATATATGAAAGCTACCCCCCAATACATCAAAAATCTCTTACTTCCCAACGCCAAAAGCCCTAGTGCTAGGCGTGTTTGGAGTATTGACTTAGAAACGGTATGGCTACCGTTTCTAACCGCTACTAATGTAATGGGCGATACCGCTATCCCAGCAGACGCTTTAGGCTCTCCGATTCGCTTGGCTTATGACAAAGATGGGCAAGTTAAGTTTTCCAAAACTGGTCGCCCAGTTTCCAAGATAGCCAAGCCCATAGCTGATAATGTTACCCTAATCCGTCAAAACTTTGTTGCTACACTTCAGCAATACACAGAGCAAGTAGCAGAGGGCAAACAAGAGGAATACCAGAAGCAGGTTGAGATAGCCCATACCGCAGGCAAGCCGATTATAGCCCACGATAGAATAGAATTGGATAAGGCTATCCAATTACAGCTTGAAGAAGCCATCCGCCAAGCCGAAGCCGAAGCCCCTCCCGAAGCCGAAGCCCACCCCGAACCAGTTAAGGAATTAGTCCCCGCCTGATTTGTCCTGACAGGCATAGTCTAAAATAAATTAAAGACACCCCCCCCACACTAGGCTCTGAAACAAAACGAAGGGGGGCTACACAATGGCAATAATCCAAACTTCGCCAAAGTGGGCTAACCCTGACCGCAGGAATTATCTTGTTGAGCTGTTTCTGTCTAGTGGGGGCTTTTGTGTCTATGGGCATAAGAAGTGTCAAATTCCAGAGCATCACTATTACCTATATTCTGAGTTACTTATTAAAGACTGGAAGCAACTGGACACAGAGGAAAGCCAAGCCGACTGGAAAGCTGAACGCCAAGCGTTACACTTTACAGGTGAGAGGCGTTACCCTACTAGGGGGCAATTCTCTGCTATATCAAAGGACATATTCGCAGAAGCACAACCCCTTTATTACCTAGACGGTCAGAGCATAAGCGGTTTAACTTTTACGCCTTTTGTTAGAGTTCGTATAGCGTCAAGCTACATTAGGCTATATGTAGATTTGGGCGAAGCGTTAAGGCAAGTTAGCAAGTCAAAAAGGCGTAAAGCTATACGATACGGCAAGCCGTTACCGCCATCAACAAAAGTAGCTATTATGAGGAAGGTTATGGAAGCGGTCAAGGATTATTACACCCACTAAAGCATAAAAAACAAAAGACGCTTCTTATATGGGGGCGTCTTTTGCCTTTTAGTCGGATAATTTACAAAGGAAAGACGCTTCTTATAAGGGGCGTCTTTTGCCTTTATACCCTTAGTTTACCCAGCGGGTGATACGAATAGTATTGCCCGCCTTTTTATGGAGATTTTTATAGAAAGGAGGAAGGAATTATGCTTAAAGAAGCCCTGGACGCCGCTTTGACCGCAGAGCAAAAGGCAGCCGGCTTATACCTTGAGGAACAGCCGGACGTCTTGTTCTTGTTCAAGGGCAGTAACCGACTAGCTGTATTTCTAGCAAATATGGCTACCATATGCGAAATCAGGAAAGAAGCCGACAAGTATCTATAGAACTGAATAACAGGAGAGTAAGGTGAAATTAAAGGTTGTTGAAGACCCGGGTATCAACTGGACGTGGTTCAAAGTCCAGAACGGTAACCTAGTTGCAATCTTCCGTCTGCACTACGATGAAAAGCTCCTGGCAGACTTCCGGAAGGCAGAAAAGAAGATGACTAGGGTTAAGGATATCAAGGTTCCCTGGGCCACCTGGAGAGAAAAGTGCGACTTGATAGCAGACCACACTACCAGGCTTGAAGGATACGCAAAACCAGAGGTAGTAGAAGCCTTCAGCTGGCTGGCTGCCCTGTTAAAGGGAGCCGCCGGCCAATGGGAATTAGACCAGTGTGAAAAGAATGTTATAAATCACTTGTGGTTTCACGGCGTCGCAATATGCCGAGTAAATAAATAAAAGGGAGTGAGTATATGACATACAAGCGAGTAGACGGGCAATGTGGAACCTGTCTCTTCGCCAAAGAGTTCAGCTCCGCTGATTGCCCATCGGGTCCAGAAGACGGTGTTCACTGCATCAGTATTGAGCACGCCAACTTTAATGATAAAAACGAAGGCGGAAACGGAGACAATCGCTGGATGAGTGAGCTGACCGAATTCGGATTTATGAGTATGTGGCGACTGGAAGCTTTGGCTGAAAAAAGTTGCAGATGTCCTCACTGGCTTTCTAAAGAAGTGAAAGTCTTTGAGCAGATGTTGCCCTCAGCAGACGAAGCACCACTGACTGACTGCCCAGGGTGTGGCAAGGAATATAACATTAGCGAAGAAGACCGCGATGACTATGTGAAAGTAGCACCCCATATCTTCCGCCACACCTGCGGGCAGTTGATAACTTTCACCGGCGGAGGTTAGCGTGAAAACTTATTCAGTTGAAGAAGTCATAGCCGCAGAATACACCCTTGAACCAATGGAGTGCAAATTCTGCGGTAGCTTGGAAGTAGTCTTCCTCCAGTATGTCGGTGATGCCTGCTGCCAGGAATGTGGCAGGTGGCAATTAGACGAGGAAGAAGGGGAGAAGGGTAGATATGGAAACTAAATATAAGATAGTCAGATATTACGCACTTGACCAAAACAAGCGGAAGCGCACCATCAGCACAGGGCTGACGCTTGAGCAGGTAAAGGCTCATTGTAACGATCCTAAAACTCGCAAAGAAGGTATGTACTTTGACGGCTATGAAAAGCAGAAATGAATAAAAGGAGGGTAAGCTATGTCCGAAGAAGACCAGAAGAGAGCCAAGGAGCAGGCAAAGGCTCAGCTCGAGTCAATAGTCAATATGATGAAGAGATTTGAGCACTGCCAGAGTTGCGACGGCGAAGACTGCGACCTGACTGATGAGGAAATCTACGATGGCATTGACCTGTATTACAAAGAGGGGGATGAAGCGACAGAAGAGGAACGCCAGCAATACCACGACGAGGAGGCGGCTAGGCAGAGAATTCAAGAAGACCCCCTCTCGGTTGAGGTTCGCTCTGCCTGGCACACGCCAGGGGAAGATGAAGCACCGACAGAATACACCATATTACTTTGCACCGGTGGACCAGCTTGCCGAATCATCGGCGACCTAGACGAGCGTCAGCAACCTGATACAGCAACACTAGAATATCAGGATTGGTTCACACCCTGGACACCATACAGCGACACTAACATTGACGAGGACACAGCACTATTAAACTATGCCGGAGAATTCTACTTTAGTAGCTAAGCCAATAAAATAAACAAAAGGAGGGGACACATGGTAAGAGTATTTGTCTATGACGGGAGAGAATTCCCGGACCCAGACCCGAGTATGTCAGTGGAAGAAGTCAGGCAATCTATGACCAGCTTCTTCCCCGAGCTCGCCAATGCCGATACTAAGCAAAGCAAGCGTGGCGACGATGACATAGTTGAGTTCCAGAAGCGTGTAGGCGTCAAGGGGTAAAAGTGGGCGAGCCTGAGAATATTGAGAGAGTCATCACTGCTTTAGTGAAAGTGCCACCAAAAGACCTGCTGATAATTGAGCTGGCCAATCGCTTCATGAAAGACGGCCAGCTGGACTACGACGCACTGGCAGAAGCTCAGCCGGAAGTAAATAGGGCTATCGCTGAGGCTAAGATGTATGGAGCTTACACCATACGGGCGGTCAGCACACTAGAGCAATTGGAGGCTATACCAGATGTGGGACCTGGACACCCTTCGCCATCTGAATGAGCAAGCCTATCTCAGTTCCCTGAAGATGGTCAATGGGGAGGTAAATAGCACCGCACCACCCAAACCTGAACCGGTGTTCCCGCTTGCCTTGCTGGCAGCCAAGCTCATTGTCGGCCCGCCATCACTGGTTCGGCTCATCGACCTCATCGAGGCCTCCGACTCAGTCGCAGAATTCCTCGGCCTGGTGAGGGAGTTTCTTCCCGACCACGAGGCCGAGATAATGGCTGCCGTTGATGATGGATACCGAATCGAGCGCTTTTGCCACTACTTTAGCAACCAATACTTCCCGCTAGAAGACACGGAAGGTTTCTACGCCGACTATACAATCGGGGATTTCATAACTCATATTCCCGTCAGCCTGATGGGTTTTTCGTGGGATGATTATGAGCAGTTTAACGATTTCAGGGCGGGCTTCATCCTCTTACTCTCTATGGTTGAAAGCCCCTATGACAATGATGAGCGAGTGCCGATCCTCGAGCGCGTGAAGGAGCTGGTCGGTAAAAGCCTGGTGGAGTTGATACCGCCTAATGGTTGGAGCCTGGATGACATTCACAGGATGTTTGAGGGTTCGGAATACGAGGGGGTAGTTGCTTTTGCCGATTGGATCCACAGTACCACCGGCTGCTTGCAACTGGATGCCAATTACAGTGAATACGGCCCGGAAATGTGGAGTACGGGAATCGTTAATGGTCTTACCCACGAGTGGCCAACGGTCATAGACCTTCAAGAAAAGATGCACCATATGCATGAGTGGCTTGAGGAGGACATGTACCACAATTTCGGGAAACTACTATCAATTATGCTAGGCAGAGAAGTGGTTTCTCCACCTGTGGCCAAGGAACAAATGCCTTTTCCTTTAGATGATGACGGACAAGTAATTAGAAAGGAGGTGATACCCAATGGAGAAACGCCGCGAGTATGCCGAGGGTGAAATCATAACCTGTCCAAAGTGCGGGAGCGATGACCTTGACTGCGAGGAGGCTCCTGACCAGGCAAAGTGCCTCACCTGCAAGCTGGAGTTCACCATCAGGCAAGTAGCTGTCTGGAAAGAGCAGAAATGAAAGGAGGAGAGAGAGAATGGTAGAAAACTCCGTTCAATGGGCTATCCCTTCCGAGCTGGAGGTGCCGGCAGATCCGCTGAGATGCAGACTGGATTTCCACCACCAGGCAGTAGTAATGACCCTCTTTGACCCGGAAACAGTAGAAAGAAGGATAGTCTCCGCCATGGATGTAAGCCATGCCCTGGCCAGTGAATTATCCTTCGGTTCAGGATTGCTGCCGCCTCAGACTCTCTGGTGGGAGAACACCAGGAACGGACCAGTCTTCGCACTCTACGCTGAGCCAAAGGTGCGTAAACTCGCTCTCCAGGAATTGGCTACCAGCGCGCCGCGCCGATTCACAATACCGCTGCCTGGCTTAATCTTCCTGTGCTCACCCGGTAAACCGCCGTGGGTTTTTGCGGTGAAGAAGAAACCGACTAAGGAATCGGACATTGTCTATAAAGCACCACTCTGCAATGTCTACGATAATGGCAGGTCCTGCCCGGGTAACCATAGATATCCAACCAGAGTTACTGACATAGTGGAGTCGTTCTTTGTATCGTTCTTCAGCGCAGCGGCCGATGTGCGAAACAGGTCGGTGAAGTTCCCGGAGAATATAACCCATCTGTGGGAATATCTGGATAAAAAGAAGAGCTTCCCAAACCCCGACCTGGTCAAGCATGGCTATGTGAAGGATTTGATGCAATATGAGTAAGCCAGTCGGTTATCTGATGAATAACTCAACAGGACTCTCCGGAGAAAGAGGTCTTTACTATGACTATATCTTTGCCTCCAACGGAGTTTTCATCGAGGCTGAAAGTCCGCTTATTGCAGCGAGAATACCGGTTGCCAATTGTGATATTAGAGGTCTGGCGCCCATTGAGCCGAAGCTATCGCTGACTTACGGGAGCATTCCGCAGCGGTTCTTCGACCTGGCACTTGACTTGTTTTTATCAGATAAAGAAACCGAGCAGTATGTGGCAATAACGGGAGAGGGTGGATACCAATTCTACATACCCGTGCAGGACAAGAAGGCAGGCAGCGTTGTATATGAAGTCGGGAGAGCTGTGGTCCTTGAAATACACTCCCATGGACATATGGGGGCGTGGTTCAGTGGAACGGACAATGAGGATGAAACAGGCTTGAAGCTATACGGAGTAGTGGGGAAATTAGACTCTACCCCTATAGTGAAACTCCGAATAGGAGTTTATGGCTACTTCAGGGATCTGTTTTGGAATGAGGTCTTTGACGGCTCCCTGGCTGGAGCATTGGAATACGAAGAAAAGGAGGTGATAAGCGAAGATGACCTACAGGATATCGTTGCGGGGGATGCAGGAAGACAAGAAAATCCTGGTCGTTGGCTGCGGTGGGACCGGCTCTTTCGTCGCTGAAGGTTTATGCCGGCTGCTTATTGGTTGCGATGACACTATCATCCTGATAGACCCCGATCGCGTAGAGCCTCATAACCTGTTTAGACAGCAATTCTTCCCCGGGGACGTGGGTAAGTTTAAAAGCCAGGTCCTTGCTGAGCGCTTATCACGCCAGTATGGCCGTCCGGTCGCCTACACTGTCTACCCCTTTATGCACGACCTTATACATAAAGATTGGGGTGGGGGGTTCCATACTGAAGCAACTCGAGGCATCATCATCAGTTGCGTGGATAATGTGGCTGCCCGCCGCGAAATTGCCGGAACCATGAGTTTTGGGAACTGGTGGGTCGATGTAGGTAATGGATATTCTTCCGGTCAGGTCCTTATTGGAAACACCAATTCCAGAATGCAACTTGAAGGGTGTTTCGATGAGGAGAATCAAGTGGTGACTGCCTTACCGCAACCATCGCTCCAGCTCCCAGCTCTCCTGTCTCCACCAACAAAGCGAGTTATTGCTGACCCGGATTGCGCCGAAGCGGTGGCGGCCGACGACCAGAGCCCTGTAATCAACCAGTCCATGGCGGTATTGGTGCTGGAATTTATACACCGCCTGATGCACCAAAGATTGACCTGGATGGGGGCATACCTTGATATGGAAGCCGGCACTCTGCAAACCGTGCCGGCAGAACCACAGATAGTGGCCAGAATGCTGGGGGTGAAGGTCGACACCCTCATTAAACCAATTTCCAAAAAGAAGAGGTAAGATGATGACTGAAAAAGAACAAACCGAGACAACCAAAGAAGAAACCCCGGAAGAGGAGACAACGAAGCCAGAAGAGACTGAAAAGGCGAAGCTGTCGAATGAGCTCAAGGTAATTATTATCATCAAGGAAGACAGGATAATGATTGGAGCTCAATCACCAGAGTGCGACCCGGTATATGAGACCCTCACCGGCTCCCTGGCGGGTGCCTTGAAACGGATTCCGAAACTCGTTTCTGGAGCAAAGGAGAAGTGGCTTACTACTCCTCGAAATCCGAAGGCAAATCTGCCTAAGCCGGCACCCGTTTCAACTCCTGCCAGAACTCCAACAACTCCGAAGACAAAACCTGCCCAACCGAGTTTCTTCTAATATCACCGGCATGCATCGGAAGTTGGCCATCCGATGTGTAAATTTATGGCCAGAAAGGAGGTGAGAAATATGGAAATACAAGTAGCAAGGTTCAGGGATACGCTGGAATTGCTGAAACCCGCAGTAGCCCGTAAGTCCACTATAACGAGCATCAAGCACATATTACTCAAGGATGGGAAAGCTGCTGCGACCGACCTCGAATCTTTCGTAGTAACTGCACTACCCGAAGTTGACCTCACAACCCTGGTTCCCTTTAATGATGTGGTCAAGGTGCTGAAGTTCACCCCCGGCAGAGAATTACTAACGATAAAAAGCAAATCTGGCAAGCTGCTGTTATCATGGGCAAATGGCAGCGCAACATTCCCAACAGAGGATCCCGAAAACTTCCCTGACATACCGGAGTTCGTCCCCGAAACCGAGGGGAGTATCAACACCGATATCCTCATCCCCGCTTTAGTCAGGGTTCTACCTTACGCTGCTACCGATTCCACTAGACCGGTTCTTGCCGGCGTAACTCTCGTTCTCGGAGACCCGGTCAAAGTGGCAGCGGGAGATGGTTACCGAATGGCGGACCAGGTGCTACCTCTTTCTTTTCCCAAGGACAAAATAGTAATCCTTCCCTCCAGCTCTGTAAGAGTTCTCAAACATCTGTGGGAGAAGACACCCCGCACCCCCCCCCAAACCGAGGCGTTGGTTCCAGCCCTACTGGCCAAGAAAAACGTCATGGTGGGTTATGATGGCAAGCTGGGACTAAGGTTCCAGTTTGCCCAGGGTATTACCTCTATCATCAAACTGGTCGACGGCCAGCCACCCGATTGGCTAAAACTGCTTCCAAAGGGAGAGCCAGTCCTGAAGATCCACCTCATGGCAATGGAACTTGAGGTGGCCGTTCGCCGAGTCGCAGCAGTATCCCAAGCTGGGAAGGGGATTGTCCGTATCGCTTTTAAGGAAGATAAGGCGACTGTATCTGCCACGAGCGATGGCCATAAGATTGAGTCCTCGTTCCAAACCATGGAGAAAACGGAAACCCCACAGAAATTCGGACTCAACGTGAATTATCTCCTCCGCTATCTTGACGGCAAGGACGGACTAATCTCCCTCACATGGACCGGAGGCACTTCCCCCGTAGCTCTGCAGAGCAAGGATGACCCGAGAGTTCTTATTATGCCCATGAGTATAGACAAGTAGTCATCATCTTCGGGGGGGTGTGGGTCATCGCCCCCCCGTTGCTTGTTCAGAAAGGAGGTCAATATTGGTAAAGAAAGATGAAAAATGGATTGGTGAGCTGGTCGGGGCTCTCTGCGACCCTATTATTGTCATGCCTGGTGGTTGGGGTGATAGTCTTCCCGACTGGATAAGGCCTGCCATTACCCAGGGACGCCTGATTGCGAATATGGAAGGTATAAGAACAGGAGAGATGATGGCTTGTGATGCCGAAGTCTGTGCTTACCTCTTCACTGCTAGCTTGACATTTCCCCCGAGCTCCGACTGGACCCAAATCTACCTCTATATTGCCGGAAAGGCCATGAACCAGTGGAAAAAGACCGAGATGCCGAAAGACATTAAGGTTGAGGATATTAGCTCATACCAGATGGACAAGCTGAATCACCTTAAACACTGGATTTATGATACCCGGGTAAAAGCCAGGAAGGAAAAAGCCCGGCTGGAGAAGGGGGAGAAGGCGGAAAAGGAAAAAGAAGAGCTAGAGACTAGCTCTCAGTATACATTCAACCTCGGACTGGAACCTGAAAAGGCTAGCCAGAAGGGGGCTTGACAATACAGGTATTATATGGTATATTAGATATATTATGACTACACAGAACTCAAGGACACAGCAACTCAAGAACTCGGACGAGGCACTTTGGAGGCAGATCAAGGCAGCGGCAGCCTTAGAAGGCACCACTTTAACCAAGTGGGTTGAGAAGGTTGCACAGGAGAAGCTAAACTCGAATCCAAAGTAGCTTTGCTGACGGCTGACGTCAACAATATGCCATTTTACACAGGAACCCCTGTTATAGGGGGTTTTTGTGTCTTAATGTGATGTAAAGTGCCTCGTCTTGTCAGAAACGTAGTAATAATATTAGCAAAAAGCTAGGTCAACTTTTTGGTCAACTTCTGATGGTAAAATGACAGCAAAAATAGTTGCTGGGCGGCTTGACAAACCGCCAAAAGGGGTATATAATCCTGTCACTCTATCTGGGGGGGGGTGTTACATGGAAATCAGAGTAAAAACAGATGACCTGATGTCAGTGGTGGATGCAGCAAAGGAGCTGCGGCGCCCAAGGATTACCATTTACCGCTGGATTGAGGCCGGCAAGATTATCGGCATCAAGCTCGGCGGTATTTTATTTATTCCCAAAAGTGAAGTAGAGAGGCTAAAAAACGAACAAAGCCACCAAGGAAGCTGAACCTGGTGGCTTTTGCTAAAGGAGGCAACCGAGCCATGCAAAAACTCCAATTGCCATTCTTATTTTACCACCCTAACCACCTCCTGTCAAGAAGGGAGGTTAACTATGGGCAGAGTTAGACACTGCGAGGGTAATCATGGCTAACCAATACACGACTGGCCGAGTGCAAAAAATTGACCCGTTGGTGCGCTTCTGGCAGAAGGTTAGAATACAAGCTGATGGTTGCTGGCTTTGGAATGGCTGCCTCGCTCATCCCCAGGGGTATGCACGACTTAGCATAAACGGTAAAGCTGAATACGCTCATAAATTTGTCTACGAACGCCTCTGGGGGCCTATCCCAAAAGGCAAGGAGGTAGACCACCTGTGTCGGAATCGTGCTTGCGTAAACCCTTTCCACTTGGAAGCTGTCACTACTCAGGTAAACTCTTTGAGAGGATACAGCCCTGCCGCTGTAGCTCACAGAAAAGCAGCAGGGCGACCTCATTGTATACATGGCCATCTTTGGACAGCTGAAAATATATATTATCGGGAATCGGGGGAAAAGGAATGCCGCACTTGTCACCGAGAGCAGGAGGGAATAGCTCAAAGGAGAAGAAATGGGCAGAATTCGTAAATGCAATAGCCGATGCCACAATGCTAAGGGGACGCGGTGCCGGTGTTGGTGCGGTGGCTCCTTCCACGGAAACCAGAGTGCTTCTGCACGGGCTACACTGATGCTTGCCCCATGGGCGATGCCACCCCAGTTCAAAGAAGGTGACACGGCTTACATCGAGCAAAAGAGGCTGCCCCTGGAGGTAGCCTAATGCCTGAGATGAAGGTCTTGGCCTGCCGGCCAATATCCTTAGAGGGCCCTGGGATCCCAGGCAGGCTGCCTGACAAGTGCTCTGAGTGTGGGCAGGCTGTGTGGGTTTCCCCGAGCTCCTGGCTTATCATGCACGATAACCCCGAGATAATAATCTTATGTATGCCTTGCGCCATCGCAGAAATGAAAAAAGACGAGCAGATTAAGGTTCAGGGTTTAACCCCTGCGCAGGCCGAGGAGATTGAGGAATACCTGGAAGGAAAGTGAGGAACCAGTAGAGTAATACTGAAAAGGAGAGAATATGGACATAGCAGCCTTAATGCGGAACCTAAGAAAAATAGACCCCAAAGTCCGAGTTTCAGTGAATATCAAGAGGGGTCAAGGAGCGAAGCTAATCATTCCTATCCTAAGACGTACAATTAAATATGATGCTACTGGGCGCAAGATTTCTGATACTATTACCAACCTTATCACCAAAACTGGGTAAAACAGTATGACCATACTGAAAGGAGACTAAATCAGAATGAGAAGACAGCTAACAATGGTCTTGGTTATTGGCTTCGTTGCTCTAGTAGCGTTTACCTTTGCCATCGGCTACTACTACGACCAGGCTCTCGACACGTCTCACAGGCTCGTAGCTCTAGCCGAGAGTCAACAAGAACAACTCCTCGAGCTCTTTGAGATAGTAGAACAACAGAAGCTGGCCCTCGATAACTACGAGGCATTACTTAAGGAGAGCATCACTATTGAGGTAAAGCCTATACCGGGGAAAATATATTGATTAAGCGTATTATCATTAAGGGATTGACTTTTCTCGAGATCATACCACTGAAGCTATGTTTGAAACAATGGTGTTGGTTATTACATAAACTGGGAAGGATTTAAGATAAGTATTCTCCCAAGAATACCTAAAAGGAGACTAAAGTGAAGATAGACAAAGCCATTGAAATTCTAGAGAAGCAAAGGTACTCCTTTCCTACCAATGAAATGAGGGTGATTAATGATGCCCTCAATCTCGGCATCGAAGCCCTGAAACGTGAAGCTAAAAATCGGGTAGGCACATTTACTACACCCCTACTAGGTGAGACTGAATAAGTATTCTATGCAGAATACTTGACCAACAATAAAGGAGTTTTGTTGAGATGGCTGAAGGGGAAAGAATCTGTAAAAACTGCTGTATGTGGGATTGCGAAGACCATCCCTGTAAAGATAACAAAGCCTTAAAGCCAGATGGGACTGATAGCTGTATAGCTTGGGGTTACTTTAATCAAGGTGAAAAATTAACGGATGGGAAGAGAGTCTACCAGTATGGGAAAAGGACTACTGGGGTTCAACAAAACTGATGAATTGTTAAAAAGTATTCCACAAAGAATGTTTTACGGAGGTAAAATGGAGACTGGTCCAGAGGCAAAGCAACGATTGATTTTTGAGACAGCAGCAAAAGGTCAGTTAGGTTTAAAACTCTGTGCAAGGCATTATTATGCCCATGCGGAAGGTAGCGGTGAATGTATCATTAGGACTGCCGAACAATTAGGTGAAGTCCTAGAAGAGCTCGATGAAGAGTTTAACAATTTTGATAATCTCCTTGACGAACTTGAGGAGATAAATGAAGTAGAGAGTTGAAAAAGTATTCTACGAAGAATAGTTGAAAGGAGAATGAACATGACAGTAAAGCAATTTTTGGCGAATTTACCTCAAACTCCAGTAGCACTCAATATGATGATGGATCTCTTAACCATACTAGACGAATTCGACACTGAGAGCTGTTCAGTATTCGCCGGTAAAATTAGAGCTCATCTTGACGAAGCCAAGAAAAAGAACGACGAATTAACCGATGTAGATTTAATAGACCTCTGCTCCTACCTTGACAAACTTGATACGACTGGTAACCAGATATATGCTATTCAGTTCAATGAGCGCATCGAGGAGCTGATGAAGTCGACTGGGTTATCTATGCCGGAGATCAAGAATAAGGCTAGAGAGTACCGCGGTAATAGATAAGTATTCCTATCGAGGGAGGTGCATAGATTATGACAATGTCTGAGGCTGAAATAAGTGCTGCGAGATATGCTGCCAGAGACCGAGATTTTATTGCAACAGTTGGTCTCTCTACTAGAGTTGAAGCTCTACCTTTGAAATCTGGCAAATGGAGAGCATACCTTACTGATTTTGTGACACCTTGGTCTCCAAGAGGTCAAGCAGCAGAAAGTAAAGAGGTAGTCAGGGATGACTACGGCTACATCATCACGGAGCCAACGCAAGAGCAACTTGTGGCGAGGCTTCGTGAGATATATCCAGGCTGGAAGTGGGGCTGACATAATGGCTGCACTTCCCTCTTCCTATCGGAATACTTAAAACGTCATGTTAATAAGTTAAGAAAGGAGGGAATAATGAGAAGGATATTCAGCAAGAATACTTACAACGGTTATCGCATCGTGACACTTTCAGAGGAACCTGACACTGGCTTGTTACTGGGGAAACCACTCGCAGAGAAGGACGAGTATGGTTTTCTATGTGATGAAGATGATATACCCAAATGCCCCAACCCTAGCGTAAATACAATGGGCAGACCCTGGGGAGAGTTTATCATCGTGCCTTCACTGTGTCAGAAGTGTATCTGGGTATATCAGACACCCGACAATGACTATAATTGCCTGTTAATCACAAAAGATAAGCGGATACGACCGAGCGCCCTTGTGAGAGGGATCCCTTAACAGTTCAGCTCGAACTGTTAAGGGAGACTAAAGAGAGATGTTGTTGATATGACAGATATGGAAATACTCCGGAAGGCATACGAAAGGGAGAACGATAGCCGGGATCGCCGTCACCCAGGTCTGCGGAATTGGGAGTACTACACAGTCGGGGCATCGAGGAATGATATCGCTCGGCTACTTGATGAGGGGATGATAGTGGTATCAGTAAAGACCAGTAGTATCACGAAATACAAACTGAGTCAGAAGGGGCGGGACTTCGTCTGGGCGACTACCATGGAGAGGGAGTTCACAAAGATAGAAGCTAGCTCAGTTCTCGAGGCTATGGACTTGGTAGTCGGTTTCGAGGATGTGAAAGAGTCCATAGCCAGGGCGATCTCCTCACGTCGTAAGCTAAATTTCCTGCTCGAGGGCCCGCCAGCATGTGCTAAGAGTATTATGTTGGAGGGAATACGGTCCTCGGTTCCAGATGCTTACATAGCCTTTGGCTCCCGGACTTCTGCGTCCGGGCTATCCGATGCACTCTTTGAACATCAGCCTTCCGTTCTCCTGATGGATGAGGCCGATAAGATGCACAATGATGTCTATTCCGTTCTTCTGGGACTAATGGAATCCGGAGAGATACTTGAAACCAAAAGCCAAAAGACTCGCGGCATAAAGCTTGACACTATGGTTTTCGCTGCCTGTAATAGTTCTGCCAAAATGCCTCCGGAATTCCTGTCTCGCTTCGCTCTTCACCTGCGCTTTCCAACCTATACCCGAGAGGAGTTTATTAACGTGTGCGAGGGCTTTCTCTCTAAGGTAGATAGTTGCGAACCTGCGATAGCAGAGCTCATTGGCCAGTATGTATATGATTACAATGTAGGAGACGTCCGCAAAGCCCGGGGCGTCTGGCAGCTTATGACGGAGCCAACGGAGAGTGAGATACAGCGGGTCATCAACATGATGCTTAAATATAGTCCTCAAACCCAGCGAAAGCGAAAAAGAGCTATCCAGGAAAGCCAGCGGTTACTGTAATTCAACAATAGGAGATAACTATGACCATAGACGAAGCCATTAAAATACTAACAGAAGATACACAACACCCTACTGCTGGTTTTATGCCTGAACTGAAAGAAGCTGAGAAGCTAGGCATTGAAGCCCTGAAACAAATAAAGAAAGACCGTTTTATGGCTCACCCTTATTGCCTTAATCCGCTACCAGGTGAGACCAAAGACTAATGCTAGCGGTTGACTATGAGAAAGGAAAGGAGGTTGTGGAGATATGTGTTTGTGGGAAGTGCGGCGCCGGCTTAACCCTGGCCTGGGGGGGGAAGTGGGGGATAGAGTCCTATGTGCTGAAGTGCACCGAGGATATCGACCACAGCCAGGTCGCCAGGCCGGCCAGTTTAGGGCCGTACGAAATACCGGGATTCAACCTATTTAATCTAAAGGGAAGGAGAAAAGATATGGAGCAAAAATACGGACCCGAGAAGACCAGGGCGCTGGCCAAGTATTTCACCACCGCAGTCATGACAGCGCCCATCGCCACCGAGATTGTCAACACCCTATGGGGGGACGCACCAGCGGTCGAAAAGACAAAGTGTATCCTTATCTGCCAGAACTATCAGCTTAACCCCTTGATGAAGCACCTCTACTTGATCGGCTATAAGCGAAAAGATAGTAACGGCAAGCAACTCACCGACACCCACGGCGTCTTACTTTTTAATTGGTCAATCCAGATCGGCATCGGCGCCACCCGCTTGATGGCGCAGCGGAAGCACAACTACTCTTACCTCGACCTGAGCCCGAGAAAAGCCACCCAGGAGGAAATTGATAGAATTCTTGGTGATACGGCCGACCCCACCTACATCTATGGTTTCACCCATATTAAGGATATGGATACCGGCGCTGAAGCTTTCGGACTGCGCGGTATCGGGAAAAACGAAAATATCAAAGGCAGAGATAAGGGCAATACCCACCTTAATCAGGCCTGTATCCGCTCTGAGAGACTGGCTCTCGACCGGCAGTATCCGGGTGAGATGCCGCAGGGCGTTGAAGTCATCGACGAGCGATACGTTGACGCAGACTACCGGGTGACTGAGGCGAAGGCAGACCAACCCCCGGGGGGAGGGGACGGCCCCACCTTGAAAGGTGCTGGAGAAAGCGGCGAGCTGGGCGAGGAGGAAGGGAGAGGGGAGGATGCGACTGGCGCGACGGGTTCAACAACAACGAAGAATAACCTCAGAAAAAATCGAGCGTCCGCCGACCGCGACCCCACCACCATTAAAGACCTCGGCCAACTATTCCAAGCCCTCCTAGATGATTTTGGCCTATCCAAAGAAGAATCCCTGAGAGAGCTTAATGCTACTGCAAAGGAAGATCTAACCGAGCTTCCCCGTGAATCCTACATTAGAGTAAAAGCAGCGAGACAGAAACTATAACTAGCAAAATAAAGGGAGGTAATCTTATGCCTTATAGATCGGAGACTGATTATGGCTAGACCACACAAACAGACAGTGGATTACTTCCCTCATGATACTGATGCCAGTGAGGGCAAGACGCTGACTATCATCCAGTCAAAATATGGGAATGATGGCTATGCTTTCTGGTTTAAGTTACTCCAATTACTTGGCAAAGCCTCTGGACATTATTATGACTTCAATAACCCTGCTGACTGGGAGTTTCTGTTAGCAAAAACCCACCAAAACGGTACAGAAAAGACTAAAGACATTCTGGATACGCTTGTTGTACTTGGTGCTATTGACGCAGAGCTCTATGCCCACGGCATTATCTGGTGCGAAAAATTTGTCGAAAGAGTAGCGGATGCTTATAACCGGACCGTCGAGGGTGCTCCCCAAAGACCCGACTTTTTAGTTAATGTAAACGATAACGGGGTTTCTGTATCAGGTGATAATGTTTCTGTTAACAGTAACTTGGGAAAGACTGCAATAATACCACAAACTAAACTAAAGGAAACTAAACTAAAGGAAACTACAGATATAGACTTGGATAACCAACCATTAATCTTCGGCCAGAAAGTTACACGGGCTATTAAGATTGTGCAAGGAAAACTTGAAGCTAACGCTAGAAATAAAAAAGCATACCGAGAAGAATTAGAAAGGCGCGGCATTAAATGGGAAGAATGGCATGAAGATGAAAATTGAGGTTCCGTTCCTACCCCCAGATGAGTATAATCCCAACTGGAGAGGTAATGATAATTAGTTTACATAGTAACACTAAGAGGTATTGTGGTAAAGAATGCTCATACAGGAGACCTAGAACTTTGAATATGTATAGCAGGGGGAAAGGTGGTAAGCGAGGGGATCTAGGGGATGTTTATTTCCGCAGTAGGTATGAAGCTAACTATGCCCGTTATTTGAATTTTCTAATATCTAATAGTGAAATTGTGAAATGGGAATATGAATCTGATACCTTTTGGTTTCACAAGATAAAAAGGGGTGTTAGGTCATATACCCCCGATTTTAAGGTCTACTTAAATGATGGGCAAGTAGAATATCACGAGGTAAAAGGCTGGGATTATCCTCGGGGGATGACGGCGAGGAAGCGGATGGGGAAATATTACTCCCATGTTAAATTAGTTCTGGTAGGTGAGGAGTTTTTCAAAGCGGTTAGGGCTCAGGGTTTTCATAGATTAATACGTAACTGGGAGTGAACGAGCCCCGCTCACCATAATTGAACTGGAGGTTGAATGATGGAATTAGAAAGAGCTCAAAAGATAGTTGCTGAGGTAATCTTCCGGCTCTCCCCTTACTGCCAAAAGATTGAGGTGGCCGGCTCCATCCGGAGGCAAATGCCTTTCCCTCGGGACGTGGATATTGTACTTATCCCCTCTGACCTCTGGAATCTCGAGGGGGAAGTGCTAGGCTTAGCTCGGCCCCACCAGCCCAAGATGAGCGGCAGCAAGTTGAAGCGTCTTGACTACAACGGAGTCCAGATTGACTTATATTATGCAGACCAGGACACTTGGGCAACGCTGCTGCTTATTAGAACCGGAAGTAAGGAGTCGAATATCCGCCTATGTTCGTTGGCCAAGAAGAAGGGGTGGCACCTGTCAGCGTCAGGTGCAGGACTCTTTGATGACACAGGCAAGAGAGTCGCTGGTGATACTGAGGAGTCTATTTATGTTGCCCTGGGTTTGGCCTATGTAGAGCCTTGGGAGAGGAGGTAGTGCGATGACTGAGAAAACTGAGAGAAAGTGCTCGCCTCACTATTTTATAGTAGATAGCTCTAATGTTGGTCGCTGTAAGTACTGTCCTGAGGTAAGCGACTTTGGTGAGGCACTAAGGCGGAGTGGGGTGTTTGTGGCAGCCGGAAAGCGTGGCGCTAAAGCTAGACAAGCCACATTGGGAAAGAAGGGGAGAAAGAAAAAGAAGGAGGAGGCCTACAAATGAACTGGAAGAACTGGCTAAACTACAGCATATACAAGAAACTTTGGAGCATAATCGGGAAACGGCCCTGGACTTGGATATACAGGGATATCTGGCACAAGCTAGAATGGTTTCCCCAGATGCAGTGGGCAGCTACTGGTATTGGTTTTGAGTATCTGCGTCAGTTCTTAGACTTTCCTTGGTGGAGTCATTTTATATGGGTAGGCCTTTATTCCTATGGATATATCAATGGGCATTTTTTTTGGGGGAAGAAGTATATTCCGAATCAACAACCCAGGGAGGGCGAATAAAATCTAAAATAACAGTACTGGATTACTTACTGGCTATCCCGGTTGCCGTTTACTTCTGGTGCGCGGAGCATTTGGGTAGGGCTGAAAGGTGTAAGAAAAGCCCAGATGGTACCTGTTTCTATGTTGTCAAGGATTTCAAAAAACAGTGTCGGTGGTGTGGTAAAATAGAGGTGCCACACAACGGATAAAGCAGGAGCAGAAATGAAGATCAACTGGGCTCTATGTCTCGCTATAGCCTGTTGGTTGTGGGCGATAGCTTATCTAGGGGCGTGTTTTGTAGTAGGGGCTTTAGATTGAAAAAGGAGGTGATACAATGCCTGAGAGCGAATTGGCTAAAAAGGTGACTAAATTTATTAAAGCGGCGGACAAGCTTATCCAAGACTTGGCGAAGGATGCTGAGAGACTTCGTGAGGCGGCGAGGGAGCTGAAGGAAGAAAAACCAGGTGAACCAGAATGAATGGGACAAGGCTAATGGGGTAGTTTGTCCTGCCTGCGAGCATGAGTCGCTCAGAATGATTAACGGTATCTGTATTCAGTGCTACAGGGAAGGGGTGGCTGAGGAAGAGAAAAAAAAAGAAGACCGAACGGAAAGGCGCTATTATAAAGACCAACTAAGGAAAGGTACTATCAGCCTTACCCAGATGAGGGGGGGGCGACTGTAGTAGGGCACTCCAGTAAGACACTATTATTTTCCTCATCAATGCGTATCGAGCACTTCTTACCGTCCTTGTAGGCCGAGGGAACGGCAGCATCACCAAACTGCAGAACCTCTTTTCTGAACTTTTCAAACCCATCATCGGTCTCGATGTCAATGAGTTCAATTTCGTTTTCGCCGGTGAACTTACCTTCTTCTATGAGACGCTTAATTCCCTCGCAGGGGACGCAGTGCTTCGCTGTGTAAACCCTTATTGTCATTTCTGTGCTCCTTAAAATACCGGGGCATACAGTTTGTCATTTTCTCCTGAAGCTCTTTCTTTGATATCCCCTTCTTTATACCACAGAACTCCAGGGCATCCAATAACTTCCGTTGCTGGGGGAGCCTCGGGTATTTCCCTGGGCGCTTCTTCAGCTGATATCTATTATTGCCGCTTGTCTTTTCCATAACTTAATACACAAAGGGGAGGGCCACTTGACCCTCCCCTACCTTTTTCTTGATTAGTTCCGCTTCCGCTATTTCCTCATCTTCGGCCCGACGCACTCCACCATCTTCTTCTGAAGATCGGCCTTTGAGATACCCTTGGTGATACCACAGTCACGGGCAACATCCTTTACCTTTGCCTGTTGTCGTGTCAGTGGATAGGGGCGAGGTCTGGCCGCGATGTAGTATCCGTTGTTTCCGCCGACTGCGTAAGCTGCATCCCTGGCCTTGTAAGCTATTGGTCTGCGTTTCGGATTGGAGTAACCGCTTAGTGAAATTAAAGCCATTTTACTGGTCTCCTTAACGGTTCCCTGGTCCTTTTGGCCTTCAACTGACCTTCCTGACCTTGTCGACCATAATTACCATACTACGTTTCTGGTGAAATGTCAAATGTGTTCCAGGCCTTGCATTTGGAGTTGGTGCATTTGATTTTAACAACCCCCCAAACAATGGCCTGATAGCCGAGGAAACGACCGCAACCCTCACAGTGCATTTCCTGGAGGGGGATCATGCTCTTGTCCCCCACCTTAAGGGCGAACCGGCCAGCCTCTTCGTTGGTCTTCGATTTCTTTTTTACTTTGGCGCCGGGCATTGACACTCCATTAGGGCGTTGGTTACTGCGGCGCCAACGCTGTTGATATTTAGTGCTTGGTTTTTATAAGTCGCATTTTCTGTTAGGAGGGTCACAACACACTCTGCCAATGTTAGAACTGACTTTTCGCAGGACTGCCCGGTGCTTCTTTTCCCCTTAGAAGCCCTTGCCGGCTTCGGCTCTTTGGGCAATAGGCAAACTTCTTTAGCGTCCTCTTCGGTTTTGCTTTTTCCGGAGCAGAGTTTTGCACCGATGCAGAAACGAAGCTTTCGGTCTGGACCTCCACCCTTCATGTGAGGTATCATACAGGAATTATACTGTTTACGGTCCATACTTTTTCTCTAACTTTTTGCCTATCCTGTTTATTATTAAGAAGCCAATACCAAGGCCAGCGCCAGCTAAAATACTCCATAGGAATGTTTTTCCAGCTGGTTGGTTAGTATCAACTGTTATATTCTCAGCTTGTCGTTGTCTGTTCATATTATCACCCGAAAGGTCTCTTCGCTATTAAAAAGGTCAAGAGTCCGAAAAACCCGACGGTGAGCAGAA
>SDBT01003355.1_pt1 | contig 27766 bp, 24 predicted proteins | sample 2277101 | NCBI WGS metagenome assembly SDBT01 (sample SAMN10404973, study PRJNA504765) | marine sediment metagenome | isolation source: marine sediment core GS10_PC15, 103 cmbsf | place: Arctic Ocean: Southern Knipovich Ridge | collected 2010 | reverse complement strand
CGGACGGAGAGTAGGGAGAGGTACTGGAATTCGCCAGGGCCCTCCCCCTGTCGACCGACACTATGACTGTATCGTCCGTCAGGACTGAATACGGCAATCCGGTAATTACCTGAATCCTGGATGTAGAAGAATCCTGCCTCATCCATCAGTATTACGGATGGTAAGTACAGGAGGCTTGCGGTCTCATCTTCAGTTTGTTGAAGTGTAAGTACCTCCTCATAGGAAAAGAGAGGATCTAAGTACTTCGGGCCACCCTTGTTCAATGCGGTGAGAACACCGTCAATCTCGTCAATAGTGAAGGAGTGGCGCGACTCGGGGATTGAAGCACAGCCTGACACTGTAAGGACCAAGATAATTTTGAAACAATAGGGAGTGAACCTGTGCCACATATGGATTCTCCCGCCTGCTATAAATATGATATGGATTTAATCAGTGTAACTGCCGAAACTACAGATTAGTTGTCAACAATTCTTCAGTTGATGTCCTTCTGTGAAATGATCAGAGCACTTCCAGTGAATTACATCCTGATTCAGGGGTAATGGAGGCCCGATACGGCAGGCCTGATCCGGTAGGCAGCGATGGTGATCTCACCCGTGTCGGAATCCAGTCTGCGCATCGTGAGCAACCCACGGGTCAGCCTGATGCGGGCATCCCGATCGATCGGTAGACGCGTGATCCCGAGATACTCCCCATCGGGATTGATAATTCTGCAGAAAACCGCTGATTCCTCGTTGAGATCGGGATCCATCGACCAGGTGGGAATCGTGATCCAGATATAACCACTGTCATCCAGGTGGATATCCCGTGATCCGCTTTCGCCCCAGAATGCCATATACTCGGGGAACTCGAGGTTTTCAAGACGCCTCTTTTCGAACTCCCGCTGTCCTCCACGTGCTTCTGCAATCTTTTGGTGGTAAGGTTTCTCGAATCTCCAGATATCCTCAGGGGTAACCGGCTGCACAGGCAGATCGATCTCGATCCTGAGCCGGTGCTGGCCATCGACAGTGTAGATGTCCAGAACTGGTTCCCGCCCTGTGGTGATAACGAAACCGAGTTCCTTCCGATAGTCGATAACAGGACTCGGATCGAAAGCAACAGTTGAGTACATCCCCATCGTCATTTCGCCCTGTTGCCACTGCACCGGCAGGCCTCCCGTGATGGGCTCACTCCTGATACTCCAGAGTGAATCCCACTCCGATGAGTAGGCAGTAGCGACTGCCGTGGTTCGTATTCGTTGATTGGTCGTAACATCTATTCCTTCCAGGAAATTGACATTCCGGGTGTTACGCATTGTTACGAAGAGATCATCCGGCAGGCGGCGCCATCTGGACCATCCACTAATGGGGATCGTTACGATATCCACCAGGTTGCCCTCAACAGTGAACCGTGAAATACGTCGCAGGTGGGGATCGTACATCTCGATTGTGCTCTCTTTGAATCCGAGAATGTCAGGGTGCTTCATGTCACCCGGCCCCTCCCCCGGCTGCCCGAAAGCATACCGAAACACACCAGTTGAATCGTAGACCACAATGCGTGAAGTGGAGAGGTAGTCAGAGGGGCTGGAATCGGGGACGTAGAACCACCCCCGTGCATCAACCGATGGTGGTGAACCGCGGACCAACAACGATTCCTCCCGCTCGTCCTCCTGCAGTACCACGATTCGCTCATACGTAAACAGCTCATCCTCATACCTGGGAATCGCTGAGGAGCGTGCGATAGTTACACCATCCTCGATCGAGATCCCGAAGGTGTGCCCGATAGCTGAATCATCAGGATTGGAGGCGCATCCTGTCAGGGCACTACCCAGGAGAAGGATCAGGAAAGAGTAGCGAGGGAATGATTTCATATACAGCCCTCGAATTCAGACATACCGAAGCAGATAGGGAGGGTAGCTTACTGTATATACTTCACCGTAGCTGGACTGGTTCAGACAAATCAGTCAGGGATAGACAAAATCATCCGCTACCGGAATGAGTCGCCAGACAGTCGGGACTCTCTCATCCGTTTCAGGATCAGTTACGATGCCGAGCAGGAATCCATTTATGATGCGGCCGCTTCTGACCGGCAGATCTGCGATCCCCAGATAGCACCCTGTGGGATCGATCACGTGGAACTTCCATGGATCCCCTTCATTCCGGGTGACCTCATCAAGTCCATCGTGCAGCCACAGATACCCGGCATCATCGACGATGATCCTGTCCCAGTAGGCCGCATGGTCCGGGAATGTTGGATCAGGCATCGCAGGAGGTTCGACGCCTTCAAATTCTGCTTCAGTTTTTCGCTCTGCCCGGTCTTTCTCCCGGTAGCGACTGCGCAGCTCAGAGGTGACTGGCCGCGGTGCCATTTCCAGCCGGTACCTGCTTACCAGGCGGCCGGTCAGATCATACCAGTCAATCTCAGGTACAGTTCCCTCGGAAAGTAGAACACCTCTTCCGGGTACATACTGCAGCACCGGGATTGCTGTAAACGGGATTCCCTGACTGCGCATCACGCGACGTTCACCTACGACTGTTTCAATGAACATGCCGACTCGTGACTGATGAGTTTCAATCACGGCGACGGTATCCCCTACTGATTCATGAAGAATTGTCAGGCGCTCCCCCATCAGGAATGTTGATGCCTCGAAGCTGTTAACCGTGGCGAGTCCGAGCAGTACTCCGCCGGGATCCCGGGCGAGTTTAGCCAGCAATCCACTGAAGGGAGACTTCAGAACATCGATCACCGATCCATCAAGACGATGGTAGGTCGTGCGCTGGAGGTCGAGGTCGAACAGGGCGAGCGTATCGCCTCTGAGCGACTGGAAGGACATCCATTGATACTCCCCTGGACCACTCCCACTTCGCCCGAAGGATCGTTCATACTCTCCCTGCTGATCGAAGACCGCTACGCGCAGATCTGCTGTGTCGAGTACATAATACCGTCCGTCCGGGCCCAGGAACGGCGAGCGCGGCTGATTGAGAAGGCTTTCTGGACGATTAATATCTTGCTGGAGGGTTATTACTTGTTCGCATTCGACAAAGGGCTCTGAATACCGGGGTCCACCCGTTGTGAGGGCCACCCTGACGCCATCTTCCTCTATTACACGGAATCGATGCCGTTTGTCTTGCATCCCTGTACAGGCAGGTAAAGAGAGGCACCAGATCGTGAGAAGACAGAACCACACTGCTGCTGTGATCTTATTCCCCAGAGTGTAATTCCGGATCACGGATACTTGACTCCCCTCTCTGAGATCGTAATCCCGAGTCGCCGTGCGACTTCCATCACTCTGAATACGTGGTCCCGCGACTCAGCACCTTCTCGAATCAGGACCACCAGGGAGAGGTCAGGATTGAGTTGCTGGAGTCTCCTCAAGGTTCTTTCGAGTTCACGCTCGGATACGACTGCTCGGTTGATCAGAATGTTACCATCGGTATTCACCGTGAGGACCGCCTGAGACGGTGATAGCAGGTCGGCTAGTAGGGCCTCATCCAGGTTGGCCATTGCTCTTTGCTCTATCCTACTGGGCAAAAATCTGATCGTTGGAGAGTATTGCCACCACCTCCACTTATCTAGACTGATATCAAGATCTAGACTGATATCCAGAGTTAACGGATTCAGCAAGAGTGATTGAGTCAGCAAGGGCATTGCAGTCTCAAGTGAAGGAACAATCAACTGGTTGAGTAAAAGAGTCTGATTAAACAATAAGCTCTGGTTTAGTAGCTGAGCATGCATCTGTAGTGGCGGCGTAATCCAGGCAGTCCATTCTTCTCTATTCTCCAGCGCCACGACCCCCGTACCGGTTGAGATAGAATCAATCCCCAGCGCATCCATCAGTGGTTGAAGCATCTTAGTCCTGAAGGTGACTGGATTGTCAGCATCGGGCCCGACCACGAATAATGACCTGAATTGTCCTGTTTCGCCGAGACTGTCCAGTGCCGAGGCCAGGTCTTTTAACTCATCGAATCCAAACTGGCCAGGAAGAAGTGGTGTGCTGAGATATAGGTCCTGATTCAGCGTCAGGACCAGAATTGTATCAGGCACGGCCTCCCCTGATGTGATGGCATATGCCACCGGAGTGAGTCTAAATACGGCTCTGATGGAATCTGGTGCCCCGAATGGATTCCAGACGAATGTCTGGAAGAGAATGGTCACTGCGACGGTTCCGGCCGCAAGCGCACCCCTCCGGAGCCAGAGATTCCCCCTCCAACCTACAGGTTGACTCCCGCGAAGCTGTCTACCCCGAATGCTCTCATCGAGCCTGATGAGCCCCATGGTGTCTACCACAAAAGCCGTGGATAACTGCGGATCTTCCCAGGCTCCCAGATGGGTTTCAATCGCTTTTAGTTCCTCATACTCCTGTGAACAGGAATCGCAGGTTTTAAGGTGTTCCTCAATCTCCAGTGTACGGTCGGGTGGAAGGGTTCCCCTTCGGAAATCAACTAGCTCGGTTGATATTGGATGGTTCATCGAAATTCACCGTCCTCCTTTGAAACGATCAGGTTCCGTAACCGTTTCAGGGCGCTGTGCATGCGGGATTTAACTGTCCCGAGTGGTATGTCAAATGTGTTCGAGATCTCCCGCCAGGAGAGATCGTGGTAGTAGGCGAGGATGACGACTTGTCGTTCGGCAGGCGGAAGCGATTGCAGGGCTGATTTGATACTGGCGATCGATTCTGAATCAGTCACCGGATTCACGGCATCGTTTGATGTTTCTCTTTCGAGCTGGGCAACATATTCATCTCTCACAGCTCTCCGTTTCCGCTGTTTCAGTGCATCAAGCCCGGTATTGGTGGCGATCCGGAACAGCCAGTTTCGGAACTCTCCCCGTGACGCATCATATTTTGACAGGTATTTGAATGCCTTCAGAAATACTTCCTGAGCGAGATCTTCCGCATCGTCCCTGTCAGGCATGAACCGATGCAGGAAGCTGACAAGAGAGCCTGCATGACGATGGACCAGCACCTCAAATGCCTCCAGATCGCCATGCTGGGCCTGGTGCACTATCGCATCATCACTCATGTATCCGCTCTCAAGCTTGAAGCTGATTGTCCATGAATCCGCATCCTTAACGACACCGATGCCGCTTCTGTTCGTAACAAACGGATATAGATCAAAATCTCTTTGTCTATCTAGAGAGAATATCGAACCAATGAGATTATTCGTCTGCTTCCATCTCATGTAATCCGCTGATAAAATCCCGACTGTATCTATTACAGGAATTATATGGAGCCATCACAATGAATCGAATTTCCGTCAGCATAATAGTCCTGTTAACCACATTGATCCTGTGTTCATGCTCGATAAACGATCAAGAGAGCATCTCACCGTCAAAATGCCTTCTAATGAACTTTGAGGGAGAGTTATTCCTGCACGAACCGGCTCATCAGTGATGCGACTGAGCAATTATCTGAATCAGCACAGATTTCTGCTAAACATAAAGTTCCTGTGGCGGTCTATTCCTTAAAGTTGAGATACCTGAAGGGCTGGGTTTCTGAAGAATAATCCCTTTGGGAGATACTCATTATCCGATAGTCAGGATTAATGGAATTGTCCCTTATCAGACTACCAGCCCAATTACTGATATTCATTATCTGTGTCTCATGTGCGACTGAATCAGACTACGCAGCGCCTGGTTATGTTTTCAATCAATACAATGAAGATGGAATATCCATCGCCTACTCCTCAGGGATACCCAGATATGAAGAAGAGCTCTTTTTCTACGAGGAGTGGTATATACTTTCGGAAGATGAACGAGAAGAATCCCTGCTGGTTCGTCCTGAGCCGGGTACTCTCGATGAGCGGGGATTCCTCTTCGTACCTGACTCCTCTCCATCGGACTGGCCATCGGTATCACGCATCTGTGTGTACGATTCATCCGGTATCTTTCAATATGCCTTTGGTCAGCCCGGACAAGGTCCGGGAGATATGTGGCATCCGGATATCCATCAGATCGAGAATGGTATTCTGGAGACCTATGATTTGGTCGGAGGCGGTCGCCGCTTAACCCGGTATCGAACTGATGGATCGCTCGTTGATATCGAGACTCTTCCCAGATCAGCTACAGTATTCAGAGCCTCTCAGTTTTATCGTATTCCAGATGGACAATACCTATTATTCAGGCGGAGTGCTGGTCAATACGAGGATCACATCACCAGTACAGGCCATGCAACCGCGTACAGTGCTGATTGGGATTCTCTTTGGAGCGTGAAGACTGATGAAGTTGCACGATCGATCAGGTATGACCTTGACTTGGGTCGAGGTGTTAGCAGGGTGAGTCAAGCCATTCAATTCGCACCTAATCCTCGCGGAATGTACCATGATCGCATTGGCATAATTCTAACGACTGGACTCGAACCGATACTCGACCTCTTTGATCTCGATGGACATCATCGTCTGCAGATCCGGATCGATCTACCACCTCAGCCAGTGACGGCTGAAGACCGGATACCTGAGGAGACTCGCCTGAAAGAGGGAATGGAATCTTCAAGTGGGGTGCTCCACAGATTATACAAGGCAGAACTCGAGAACCTCACATTTTCGGAATACAAAGCGTACTGGGGGGAAACATGGTCAGGAACGATTGAAGTTGACGATCATGGATTCATCTGGATTCGGATTCCTGCCTATTGTGAGAGCCCTGGTAATGGTGACAATCGTATCCGATACCGAATCATCAGTCCTGAGGGTCAGTATCTTGGCCTAACTCAATTACCTGCAGGCAGCCGTCGAGGTATGACCAAATTGACTAGAGGATGTCTCGTAGTTGTTGAGAAGGATCCAGAGACAGGTGAAAAGACCATTAGAGTCTATCGTGTGAGGCCCACATTCACCATCAATCCAGTCCGATAATCCATATACTATCTTCGCTAGGAATATGCCTGCAGCAGGCTGGCATCTGCCGATTTCCGAGAATACCGCCCGTGCAACTTATTCTGACATTGAGAGATACGACGTTCAATTCGTCGTGTACCCCCGAAAAACTCCGTCCTTTTTGAACCGTAACGAATTACACGTATTCTGCCTCTTCAGTCGACCGAATCTTGTCGTTGGAGGTATGGCAAGAAAAAGGGTTCATATTCTTCGAGATGACTCTCTATCGACTGGGGCACGATAAAGGTAAACACATCGAGTTCTATTATGCTGTTAATGTTTGCATCGCGTGTGCTGACAGCCTTAAGCCTTTGTAAAAACCCAAGATTTACCTTATGGATTTCCTCATACATGCCCCGCAATCTATTGAGTTTCCAGTCCGGCTGTTGACCGTGTTTTTCCAAAAAATACTGGGCCGTTAAGTACATGGAAACAGCCTTGAAAGAGGTTTCTTTCCCGTCGGCCAGAGGCAGGTGTGTGAGCAACATGGGTCGTAGCGGTTCTAAGTGGGGACATTTGCTGGATGCCATGTAAATGCCCATTAGAGATCTGAGAGCATTTTGCAGTGTAGTCTTACTAGAATAATTCCGGCGTTCAGTGCGAACCTCAAGCGCCACTTCTTCGTAGGAAATACGGTCCCCGAAGGTCTCAACAAGATCGAACAGTATCTCAGCAAGCGGGCAGTTTGCTATCTCGGTGGACGATAGTGGGCAATTCTCACACTGATGAAAATCCAGCGTAACCCAATGGGGGTACGATTCCTGCGGTTCAAATATGTACTCGAGGGTTAACGGGTCGAGCCGTACTTCAGAAACAACAGTATCGCTCCCAGAAAAGTCAAACGTGTAAGTAATGGTCAAGGGCTTCTTCATCACGGTGCTCTCCTGATGCGTTCGCGTTTGAGACTTATAAAGAGCGTGCAATTCAGCTTCATCCAAACAATCTAATCTATACTTCGCGTTCTCAGCGATCCATAATCCGTCCCGCCCGAAAAAGTCCTGTCATTCGCCAAAACCTCATCCGGTCTTACTGACTCTATGTTTGAGGCATTTTAAGCAGCAGACCTGGTGTTCGATATTCCCCGGGCATATAGGGAGTATATTGATCGATTGTGAGGAGTATACATATCTGATCCCGGAGGACTCACTTCCAGATGTCCATATATATCGAAACAAGATGTAAAACTTACAACAGAAGATTATCAACTGGTGAATCTCGGCTATGGAGCCAGCTTCTGAATAATCCGTCGCTTGCACTCAGCCAGCTGGCTCTCTACCGCGAGCAATCGTGCTGTTACCTACACTCTTGGGCAAATCATGGCCCGATTAAAATATTCTGGCGTACCCGAGAAGCTGTGTGATGTTGAACGCTAGTATAGAAATGCTTGAAATCATCTCCTGAACGCTACTCCTGAGTCTGAGATAGGTATACAACCAGGAGAGGTTATTCTATTTGTAACTCGTTGTAGTTCAAGGAGGATGGAATTATTCGGGGGGACAGGGGTTGAGAGTTGTTCCAATACGCCACAGACTCTTTCGAATTCAGCGGGCTCCTTCTGATTCTATGGACATCTCTGAAAAGGTGTTTAACAAAAGTCGGTAGGCCTATAGGCCCAGTGGCAATATGACGGAGGGCAGGCTATTATGATAAACACTCTCATGCGCCTGCAGCCACTTCACACCAATGTATTACGCCCCGGCCAACCGGCTTCAGCGTTATTTCTTCTTGATTATACCATAGACCAATATGATCAGTCCAATTGTAGTTGCTCCAATCCCAATGTTGAGTTCCTGTAGCGCCATCAAAACAAGACCCGCGATAGCGATTACAGCCCCAACTATTACAGTGAATATGTTGATCTTTGGTTTCTTGACTTCGGCCTTTTCAGGTTCAACCACCGGAGCTTCCTCAACTACAACTTCTTCAGCAGGTTGAGCCTCTTCGGCAACGGGTGTTTCCTCGCCAGCAGAAGGTTCTTCGGTAGTAGGAACTTCTTCTTCCTTTGCTTCAAACGATGTGCTGCAATGCTCACAAATGACTGCATCCTCCTCAATCTCATTTCCGCAATTAGGACACGCCTTCATTGTGCTCCTCCATTCGATATCATCGGTCGTTTGAGTTGGATCTAGTTGTAGGATTAAACCGATTTCTCGGTCGCCGCCATCGCGGCATTCTCTGGTCGGCCAGATGCTTACTCAGATCGTTTTGGACATCGAGGATCTTCCCCGAGAGGGCTTCCAATCTTCTAGCTACAAGGTTGATCGGACCGCTCGTAGCAGGGTCGCAGTCCTCAGCAAGCTTAACCAGCGTCCCAGTGAAGATTTCCAGCTCTTTGTGTATCGAAGTGAGTCGGGCCACCACCTCATGTAGATCAATCGTTGTGGTGTTCATGTACTCACCGCCAAAAAGTAACTTTATCGGCTCTATGCCGGCGTATGTTTAAGAACTTATCTACGGAAAAAGTGGCTGATACGGCCTTCCTTTCTGCTAAGTTCCTGTAATGTAGGTGATCCGCTCGTCATGGGTTGGGGTGGTTCCGGCATAGCCATGAAAATGTCTTCCAGAGACTCAAGCGCTGTAAAAGCATCTGCTTCCTTGATTAGGTCGAAGCTCACCCTGTCTTGGAACGCTATTACCTCAACCCGCTTACCGAGATTCTGAGCTGTACGCACTAACGGCACGAAGTCAGAATTACCTGAGGCCAGAATAATTATGTCCAGGTTTCCGGACTGGGCCAGCACTTCGATCGCCAGCTCCATATCCATATTTGTCTTGATCCGACCGTCTATAGAGCGAACCCACTCCTTTTCAATAACCTTAAACCCGATATCGCGAAGTGCACTGATAAATCCCTTTACTGGCTTTAGATTCCCCGGATCAACGGCAACATAGGCGTTACATCTGAGTAACTCACGCTCTTGTGAGACAAAGTCCCTCAATATACGATAGTTGATTGATGCTCCATCCTTACGATAAAGGTTAGCTCCATCCACATATAATCCCGCCATCAATGTCATTTCCGCTATCCTCCTACTCTCCAGTGCCACAGATGCCTGTAAGCTGACGACGGTAATAATTCATGAAATATACCTCAGGATCTTGGAGAGATTCCCCCTTTCAAAGCTAATTCACCATGCTTCTATAGTAGTCAAGATCACGCTGGCTTCAGAATAACCGGATGGTTAGCTGGACTGTATATGGGACCGCCCATTCAGCAGGCTGAAGACTTCCTTCTCATCCCATAGCGTATGCTATCACACTGATTATCGAAAAGCAACTTGAAGGTAATGTAGTGACCGTAACTGAACTGGCATTTCTTCCGGATTTCATACTCGGTGCTCTACATGTGTCAGTCTGCAATAATCTGCTGCACTTTAATCTTGTGACAGGGTTTCAACTATCTGCTTTAGGACTCTACCAATGTGTGTATCCGGTAGAGTCTCCAGATTCTTCACGACAGTTACTTTGGCGCGTACGACTCCGTGCTGTTCAAAAGCTACCTCGGCGTTCAGGATTCGTAGAAGCCGCATCATACGTTCGTTCTCTGCAAGGATATAGCCTTCGAACGACTCGATGCCACTATTCAGGGCGGACCAGTAAAGCGCACCGATAAGCAGTGTGCCGATCCCACGATGCTGGAACTCATCTATGATTGTGACTGCTGCCTCCGCACACTTGGGATTCCTGGGATAACGGACATATCTCGCAACCCCGATCCCCTGGTCGCCTGTCGGCGCCCTTCTAAGAACACCCCACGCCATGTGGTTTACGTAATCGATTTCAGTGAAGAACTTGAGGTCATCCTCGAGCAATGCAGGTATGGGCCGCATGAATCGTAGGTACCGCGACTGTACTGATAATTGTTCAAAGCCTTCTGTGAAATATGGTTTATCTTCAGGTACGATGGGGCGAACCTGAATGGGAGTGCCATCACGGAGATTCAACTCAAGGGATTTATCAGGTGGAATAGTGTCCATCTATTCACTTACCAGTCCGATTTCGTTGCGATGCGAATGAGAGTCACAAATCCCTTTCACAAATCCATTATACAGATAATAACGAGTATAATGGGGGCCGACAGGCTTTACTCCCCATGCCTTGGGCCAAGGACGCTCTCATTTTGACAGCTATTGTATTATTCACCCCTTCCAAACAGGGGGTATATCGAACGATTGTGAGGGGTATATATAGTCGGGCCCGGAGGACCCACTTCCAGACGTCCGAATCACATCCCGACTATGAATGAGCCTGCAACAGGCTGGCAAACGCCGATTTCCGAGAAAACGGCCTCAATAAGCTATTCAAGTATGGAGAGATACGACGTTCATATCCTGGGCCCGCTACATATTAAACCGTAAAACTGCCTAATGGAGTATTGGCGAATGCCAGGTAATAAGGAGCTTGAAACAAAAGAGGTAGTATATGTGTAACTCATTACGGTTCAAAGAGGACGAGATTTTTCGAGGGTACAGCCACGTGTTGGAAGTTGTTACATATCATTTGTCCCGCTTAAGTTGCTCTATCCAATGCTCCCACTGCTCATAGGTGGTGTATTCCAGGACGCTCAGCTGAACCAGGAACTCTTGTGCCGTTTGCCTCGTCTTCTCATGTTCAGCTTTCAAGTAGGCCAGTAGAAGCTCAGCATTGTCACTCAGTAACTCGCCGGCAAGTCCTGGCGGAACATGTGTCCGCCGGAGCAGATCAAGTGTTTCTGTGAAAGCGAACAGGTTTGTCCCACTCAGCAACCACCTCAACGAGCCTGCTGCCGACTTCCAATCAACCTCTCGCGGAACATACATCGAAAGCGTGTACAGTACATCCCGTGCAACGGTGCATACTTGTGCATCAGAATCTCTAAGTGCATCAACCAGGCGCCACCATACCAAGTCTGACTCGGCATGATTTGCAAGCAATGCTACTGCTATAACGCGATTTGTTACATTACCATCATTCGTGAGCGTCCAAAGAGCCAGTTCTTTATCCTTCTCGCGGCCGCGCTCCTGCAGGAATCCCCATAGCGCGTTTACTTTTTCAAGATCGGCATAATCTGCAAAGTCAGCCGCCATAGCATGAGCGCTGTCGGATTTGCCAGCTAGAAAGTAACCGTAGAACCGCAATCCCATATGAATCGCGCTCGGATTATCCTCGAATATGCTGATTGCCTCCTGCCACCCGGCGACCGGTGCCATCGTATCGCTTGGCGCCAGCAGATACCGCACTCTGGCGGAGTTATCCGGCTCAATCACGGTGACTATGGTGTACATTTTCCCCTCACCGGGATAGATGATCACAGATGCATCTGGAAATCCAAGCTTATCTATAAGGACGGCCGCGCACGCATGTAATGATCTATCGGGTTCGAGGGCTCTGAGTGTGTCCACAAGGCTTGTCACTGTCCACTGTTCCAGGCCGATAAACTCGACCTTACCTCGCTCAGTTTCAACGACCTGTCCCCGAGTCGGCGAAGCCGCCAGAAGCAAGAGCACACAGGAGAGAATGATTCGCATGATACTACTCTTTCTTCAAAGGTCAGGGATAAGTAACTCAATTTCAGAACCGAGTATAACATCTCGCTTGAATTCCGGTCAATTCCACCGATGTGACCATTTCAACGCTGTCCCCCCTGAATAATTCCATCCGATCAATCACGTCGCTTTCTGTCCTATGCGGGTGGATGGAATATTGGCGAGGGACAGGACGAAATTATTCGAAGGGATAGGCCTATGAAGTCGCCAGGATCGATTCCCTGGGTTTTTAAAGTTGGTGTATAATACTACTCGGGAAACACATACCTAACAGGACCTAGTAACAAGCTACTCAAGAGGAGCAACAACCTGAAATGATTACCAAGATCTACGGCAATGACTTGCCGATGCCGGTACGTCTTACTCTTCCTGAAGCGTACCAACCATATCTCAATCTCAGGGAATCGGAAGAGGCAATACGTTTCATCAAGGCAAATTTCCAGGACCGGCTGGCCGCTGAACTGAACCTCTCACGGGTCTCCGCACCTCTAGTTGTTCTCAGTCGAACCGGGATAAACGATCACCTTTCCGGCTTAGAGAGGCCGATCACGTTTGGCCTCCGGCATATGGATGAATCGGCCGAAATTGTGCAATCGCTTGCCAAATGGAAGCGTGTTGCGCTGGGGGACTATGGTTTCGACCACGGTGAAGGTATCTACACCGACATGAACGCCATCCGGCCGGACGAGACCTTAGACAACTTGCATTCGATCTACGTCGACCAATGGGACTGGGAGCGGGTGATCGAGCCCGAAGAGCGGAATCTGGAATTCCTCACCTTTATAGTGAGAAAGATTTTTAAGGTCGTTAAGGAAATAGAGGAATTGGTATGCGAGAAGTATCCCCAGCTACCAACACCGTTCCTCCCGGATGAGATTCACTTCGTGCACAGCGAAGAACTGCAGGCGGCGTATCCTGAACTTTCTCCCCAGCAGCGGGAAGATGCCATCTGCCGACGGAAAGGAGCCGTGTTCATCATCGGCATCGGGGCAAAGCTCGTAGACGGAACACCCCACGACGAGAGGGCAGCAGATTACGACGACTGGATCACTGAAACCGGGACAGACAGGAGAGGCCTCAATGGAGACATCCTGATCTGGTACCCCATGCTTGAATGTGCGTTCGAGCTTTCATCAATGGGAGTTAGGGTAGATCGGGAATCCCTCCTTCAGCAGCTGGAGATTAAGGGCGAGGGCGATAAAGCGGCGCTGTATTACCACCAGAGAATTCTGGACGGTGAGCTCCCGCTGACTATTGGTGGCGGTCTAGGACAGTCCCGACTGTGCATGCTCTACCTGAGGAAAGTCCATATAGGCGAGGTCCAATCGAGTATATGGCCCGACGATATGGTAAAAGCACTAAAGGAGATGGGGATATTGCTGCTGTGATTAAAAGAGTCATGCGAATCTTTCATTATTATCGAGAAGAACGGCAGAGCTGATAATAGCTGAAAGTGTTGTCGTTCGCCAAAACCTCATCCGGTCTTACTGACTCTATGTTTGAGGCATTTTAAGCAGCAGACCTGGTGTTCGATATTCCCCGGGCATATAGGGGGTATATCGAACGATTATTCGGGGGGACAGGTATATATATTCGATCCCGGAGGACCCATTTCCAGACGTCCGAATAGGGTTGAGTGGAGATTTAACTTACAGCACCAGATCATCAGTTGGTGAAAATCGCTGCCAACTCTACCCTTGGGCAAATCATAGCCCAGACAAGTATTCTGGCGTACCCGAGAAGCTGTTTGATGTTGAACGCTAGTATAGAAATGCTTGAAATCATCTCCTGAACGCTACTCCTGAGTCTGAGATAGGTATACAACCAGGAGAGGTTATTCTAGTTGTAACTCGTTGTAGTTCAAGGAGGATGGAATTATACGGGGGGACAACCCGCTAGGTAGGCCAAAGCCCACTGAAAAAGCTTGCGTTCTTTCAGGCGCTGAATGAGAGAGGACATTTGCGGATGTCTCTGCTCAGAGGGGCTGGACTGGAGCTGCTACACGATGCTATGCTGAGTGGAGGGGAGCAACGAGAACAGCTGCGGTACACTACCAGTAACACTTATCGGTTTCTGTTGCCCGTGTAGGTGGGCTTTGAAATAATGGCGTCTACGGAAGAACTGATGAGGCGGGCGTGATCCAGCTACCTGGCCCCATGCCTTGGCAGTTGCGTTACGCGCAGACTCACCTCACCTCCCAGGGACGGGATAGGGCGCAGAGTGGATCGAGGAGAGAGGAGATCGAGATGATATCATCGGTCAGGGATGTCGAGTATTTCTCCATTGTCGTTACAGACAGACCGGGCGAAGCCAGGAAATTCCTTGAATTCCTGAGCGAGAAGAGCGTGAACCTGCTTGCCCTTACCGCCTTTCCCCTGGGTGGAGGGGAGAGCCGAATCGACTTCTTCCCCGACGACCCGTCACTGTTAAGAGAGGCGGCTGAAGACGCCGAGGTGTCTATGGCCGGACCGAGGAAGGCCTTCTTGATCCAGGGGGAGGACAAGATCGGAGCGTTTTACGATATCCATCTGAAGCTGTCCAATGCTCGCATCAACGTTCACGCCTGCAACGGTGTCGTGGACGGGACCGGCCGGTTCGGATACGTCATCTGGGTCGATCCCGCCGATCACGAGGAAGCCTCAAAGATCTTGAGAAGCAGTGATTGGAGGACGATCCAACCTAGCCGCCGGAAGTAGGTGTACCTGTCCCCCCGAATAAATCCATCCGATCAATAACATCGTTTTCAGTCTTATACAGCAAATCAAAACTCGATGCTCCACGGGGAGGTCTTTCGACTCCTAATTATAACAGCATATAAGGGCCTGAAACAGAAGAGGCAGAATACGTGTAACTCGTTATGGTTCAAAGAAGACGGAATTTTTCGGGGGGACAACTCAATAGAGATCTTTCCAAGAACTATCAACGGTTCGGAACAAGTTGATGACGCTCAAGGGTTGGATGCTCTGTCTTCCCTATCACGTAGACATGATCTCCTCGAACATAAAGAAGTTCACCCGGCGATTCTATATTCCCCTGCCATCTACCTGATTTGTCGAACAGATCATATATATAGGTGTCGGGTGGCCCAGCTTCCCATGATGTCTGACTCCGGAGCACCCAGATTCGTCCCTGATCATCTCCGAGCAATTCATTGAAGAATGGCTTATACTCTGGATAAGGAATCCTTTGGAGTATCGGCTCATAAATTTCCTTCAACTCCCCTGACTCATCGGACAAGAAATGTTCCTTGAAAATCTCAATGTCACTACGTGTTACTGGCTCCGGATCACAATCTAGAACCGCCGCGATCCATTTATCTTCCTTCATATTGTAGAGATTTAGCCGATATTGGTCTGATAAAGCCCAAACCAATGTATGTTCGCCCGTGTAGGTCCAGTAGTAGGAAGGAGTGAATGGTATCGACAGACCATACCCGCTCTCATCCTGATAGAACCCTTTGGGTTCCCACGCTGGAGGATGCCATTGAGGAGCAGTCATTTCCTCATCAATTACAAGTATCCGCGCCTCCCTTTCCCCGTCCGGACCAGGTTCCGACCTACTCCACCCTGTAACCAGCTTCTGTAACTCAGTATTCCAGCGTATCCCCCCGGAGGACTCACCGGATATGTTGGTACTAGTTGTAAAGGAACGGAAATCAAACGAGCGTATATAGCTACCTGTCTGATCGAAGACACGCAGACAGGGCATGTCCTCAACGGCTATATAGCTCTCTCCAATTATATGGATATTAAATTGGCCCCAGTAATTACTGTTGAACTCACCTGGCCCATTTCCTCGTCGACCAAACCGATGGATAAAGGTGCCATCTGAGTTAAATATTCGTACCTCGCCATCAATTTGACATGATATATAGATCTGTCCATCATCATCCTCAGAGACAGAGTCTATATACCTAAACATGTAAGGTTCTTCCCCCTCTGCTACTCCGATAATGAGGTCGCGCTCAAGACGAAAGGGAACTGGCAAAGACTCAGTTGGCGGGACATTTGTTACAAATAGTGTGTCACTTATCGTGGAATGTATAACCCTCGCTCTGTCACTTGATTTCCCGCAACTCACAGCCAATACTAGAGCCACCGGAAGGAATGAACGTGAGAGAATGAAGCGAAACCGCTGTGGATTCGAAGTGCTAACGCCCATGGTGCACTCCCGAAGGTAATTAGTTACAGTAAGTCGGTGGAGAGTGCTTAGAAACAACCCTATCCAATTATATTTTCAAATGAGGGAAATGTCTATTGGTCGATAACAGCCCCTGACTATATGGAGGCCACACAGGAGACACGTGAGTCCCTGAATACCCCCTGATATACCCCTGAATATGCGTGAGGGCCTCCGAGATACATCCGAGAGCCTCAGAGATATATTTCCATACCATTTCGGGATATCCGAAAAGTATTCAGACTTTACTAACCGCTGCCGATCGACATAATGAACACTTTTCCCTGCCGGCTGGTGAGCCGCCATGCAAAATCGAGCCTCAGGGAGGTAAAGATACGCCCAATTCCAAGTCCCACTTCCCAGTGCGTCTCTTCGACAGGTTTATCTACATAGGTAAATAAACCGTCCTCTGGGAAACGGAGCCCGCACCAACCGGTAGCTACTCGTATGAGGATGTCGATGTCCAGCAGGCCTGTGGGGCGAATGCCGATGGCTCGCAGTGGCATCGACCTGAAGTTGTGCTCCACCCATAACATGCCCATCCGGTCACCTGCAAACTCACGGGCATCCAGAGTCATGAAGGATTCCGGTTTGTAAAATTCACTTGAACCTCCAACCAGGTCGAAGAGTCGTTGTGGAGGTAGCCTGCCGGTCGAGGTGCCACCCCGCAGTACCATTAGCATGTGGCCTGATCCGAAAGTGAACTGGTGGCGACGGATCGACAGCATTGTTCTCCTGAAATTAAAGTCGCTTTTCCAATTCACTCCCTCTGAGATTTCAAACTCACCCTGGATATGCCAATAGTTGCTATCTTCAAGCGGAATTTCAGCACCCCCCGTGTTGTAGAACTTACGGGTGTCTAAATCCAACATAATGCTGGCGCTATGTAGACGGCCGTTCTGTATTGGAGAGTTATCTCGGTATTGCTCTGATCGATGCAGGAAACTTCTATCGATGTGTTTCTCCACACTTTCGTGGAGCTCATTCCGGTAGCGCAGCTCTAGCCCTAAACTCCACCATGGCCTGGCGCGAAGCCAGGCATTCCAACCCCGTCTGGCGTAGTAGTCGACGGGATCAATATTTTCAATAAGTGTATAAGCTGTGATCTCGCCGGGCGTGTATACCTCCACTCCCTCCCGGTAAGTAAGGACGTGTTCGGAGACAGCCCCTACGGATACCTGAGCTATCCTGCTGAGGATGCGCTCCACCTCAATTCCATACTTTCCCTGCTTGTCGGCGAATCCGTAGCCTGCTTTCAGCGTAAAATTGGTTCGTGGAATCGGTTCTTCAAGAGCCAGTCCAGCACCCAAGTAGAATCCCTCTACCCGGTTGAAGTGAAGAAAGTCGGAGAACGCTGTGAATTGCATTTTGCCGGTGCCAATAAACCCATTTACGAGGGAGAATATGAATCGTCCGAATGGACCGATTTCTTCCATATCTTTTTCGATTCGTTCGTAAGCAACTGTTTCTTCCTCGGTTAGGGGAAGTATCTGTAAACCCTGCCAGGCGGTGGAATCAGGTTCGTCCGCAGTTGGTTCCACCTGCAGCGTGTAGCGGCCGAAGATACCACGGGGCAGTTCTTCGTTTATGCCGTAGTCGTAGAGCACGGTAATCATCTCTACTTGTATCGGCATATTGACTCCCAGGTCGATCTTGAACTGGAAGAATGAACTGATCGGGAACCAGTACTTATCTTCGTAGGATGTGAACTGCTGTTGAAAGTGCCAGTCGAGGAGAGGGCTAACATTCATTGTCTCGTTGCCGCTCAGGTCCACCTGCATCAGGAGAAATGTCTCGTCGGCGATGGCGATAGTACCCCTGAAAAGAGGGCGGTTCTCAAACTTCGGTTCGACCTCCACGCGATAGATACTTCTGCCATCGGTTACGGTGGTATCGACCATGGAGTACGAGTAGTATTTCAGTGCTGAGTCCGCTAAGGGTCCAACAACATTGTATGAACCAACGATGATTCTGTCCTTCATGAAGTTGGGGAGCAGGCCGGCTGTGAATATATTCTGGGCAGGTGAAAAGGTAGCCGATTGCCGGCGGGCGATGATGGTTTCCAGATAATTATCGGGGGCTTTCCAGTATCCACGCGTCTGGGTTTCTAGCAGGCCGATAATCTCCGGCTTTCTCATCCCTTCTTCCATGGTTTCCATCCATATCTTTGTGCGCGTATAGGCATCGAATCGATAGGTGTACAACTCCTCAAGCATTGCCTGCTTGCTGGCAATCGCCTTGCGTATGAGATCCTCGACAGGATTGCTCGTCTCCGGGAATACAATGATTACGGGCATTAATAGGGTTGCCTGCTCCAGATATACATCCCTGAGAACTGTTTCCTCGCCGAGTGATACCTGTAACGTGTCGGAATTGAATCCCATGCAGCTATAGATGATCCGGTAAGAACCTCCAGGAAGAATCAACAGGTAGCTGCCCTCAGCATTGGTAATGGTTCCAAGGGTGGACTTAAGCACCCGAATGTTCACCATAGAAAGCGCTTCGTCGCTTTCAGTGGATCGAACTGTTCCGACTAGCCTTCCCTGGGGCTGGGCAAGCGCCGATGAGGGTGCCCCCCATAATGTTAAGCATACACCAATGATTGCCCACAGCGGTGCGCATCGCCTTTTCAACCATGTGAAGGTAATAGTCATTACCTTGAAAACTGTCTAAGTTTTCTCTCCTTCGAGTAGTGGGAACATGAACCAGACAACATAGAACTGCAAATACTATGCCAGCAGCAGTTATTCTCATTCTATGAGACAGTAAGTGACATCGCGCGCCATCTTCAAGGCTGAATATCTTTGGATTGAACCAGGATTGTCCCTATATGAGGACATTAAGTGTCCTCTCAGAAAGACATCTTTGGTTATGGGGGATCTGTTTCTGACTTCACGGAAAGCCACGGGAGACACGCGAGCACCTGAATACCCCTTGATATACCCCTGAATATACTCGAGGGCCTCCGAGATATTTTCGAGAGCCTCGGAGACATATCTGGAAAGTGTAATAAGAATTATAGTAATTATCTCAATTTTCAGTTCATCTCTTATCCTTGTTCCTTCAATGATTTTCAACGAACATTTTGCCTCTTGGTGATGTTTATATATTAGGATCATTGCTCCTACATGAGAATATATGGTCAGTTAATAGTTCTGTTTCTTTATGATAGAAATTGCGAGATGTTCATCTACGATTACCTGATTGTTAACCTAGAGGAGAGGATTAATTGAAAGCTTTCGGTATGTTTTTATTATTGCTGTACAGCACATCCTGCAGCACGCAGGAGAAGACCTACACTGTCGAAATGATAGACGGCGTGAAATATATCCATAATCATGCGCCAGTGTGGGGAGAAACATCGAAAGTGAAGTTGGAATTCGTACGGAAATACGGTGATCCAAATGAGACAGATTCCAACTATCTATTTTACAAGCCTATGGATATTGCCGTCGACCGGGAAGGAAATCTATTGGTACTAGATTCTGGAAATTTCAGGGTACAGAAGTATGATCAGAACGGAAAATTTCTGACGACTATTGGACGCAGGGGGCAGGGACCGGGCGAATTATTCGATAGCGCCGACAAGTTAAGTCTCGATAAACAAGGAAATATGTATATCACCGGCTTGATGTGGGGGATTGTTTTAAATGAGAACGGAGAGGAAATCCGCCGGTTCTACTACGAAGGCCAGCGGCTGGACGATCTTACCGTTTTGTCTACGGGAGAATATGCAATCGTTACATATGCCGATGAGGACGATGAAGCATTGATCGGAATTTTCGATGAAAACCTCAAATATATACGGGCTATCGGAGAAAAAGTGAATAGGGATGCAGTGGTTATGGGGGAATACGGTTGGTTGGAAAATGTCGTTGACTTTGTACTCGATAAACAGGACAACTTTTATCTGTCGCATATGTGCGTGAACCGTGTAGCTAAGTTCAACCAGGACGGTTCACCTATCTGGAGTTCGGATCGACCGCTGAAAATTAATATTAAGAGTATTTCAGTCAGCGGTTTCTCTTCTCCTCCCCGTGTATCGTTAGGAATTGGTATTGATCATAAGGAAAGGGTGTGGATATTGACAATGAACAGACTTGTTATGGAAGAAGAATATAACGTGACAATAGACGATCCGGATCTATGCGATTACCACATTTTTAATGCTGAAGGTGTTTTTCTCGGATCGATCCCATCGGACAACAAAACATTTTTTTATCCCGGTGGAAAAATGAAAGTTGTAAGCGACAGATTGTTTCTTATCGATGGGGGAGAAATGAGCATCATTGAATATAAAATCGTCGACCTGGAGGAATAAATGAAAAGCTTCGCCCCCCCCCCCCCCGAATAATTCCATCCAATCAATAACATCGCGCAAAAACAGGGTTTTTACTGATGAACTGCGGCAGGAAGCGCAGGCGAAATACCGCCACGAACACCACCTAGGAGTTATTGATCCCTCTACTGCCTCTCCTCGAACCAGTACCGCGACCGGATCAGGAGGGGCGAGCCGTCCTCCGCGACCTCGCTCCGCCAGAGATGGTCCTGTCCGATCGGCATCCCTCTCAATCGCCGGTCGGCCAGGAAGGCTCGCTCGAATACACCCTCTCCGTTGAAGACATCGACCTGGACGAAGGGTGAATCAATCCAGGCGGTCTGGAACACCCACATCTCATCGTTGTCGGTCCAGTTAATACCAGCTATGGCTGACTGCTTGGGCGGGAGCCTCAGATACCATATCTCCCCCTCCATCTCCATGAACGGCTCTGACTCATACGACTCCCGGTAGGCAGCCGGGAAATCCACCAAGTCATATTCGCGCCGGACCCGCCAGTGGTCCTCTGCCTCCAGACCGAAAACGTCGATCTGGTACGGAAAGACACCGTTCACCCAGGCCCGCCCCCGGTCATCCACGGCCAGATTGACCGGATTCTCCTGGTACATATAGGTATACCGGTTGCTTTTAACAGTCGACACGTGCTCGAAGGAATCTGCTTCACTGAATCGGAAATCCTCCCACCCCACCCACACTACATAGTAGGCCGTATTCATACCGTTTTCGCTCGATCGTGACCGGTGTGCCAGCAACCAGAAGTCCCCGTTGGGGCAAAATTCCATTTTTGAGAAGTGCTGGGCCCAGGGCACCTGATCGAGGGGCCGGTTCCGGGAGAAGCTGCCGTCCTCCCTGAATACGATCAACCGGTTGAGGGTCGGGGCATTCACAATCCAGCCAATACTGGGAACGAACGCTGGTCGATTGGGGAACCTGAACTCTCCCGGGCCTTCTCCTGAACGACCCGCTTTCCACAGAAACTCTCCGTCAGGCCTGAAGACACGCAGCTCGGGAGGCTGCAGTTCAGTGTATCCCACCTGACCGTTCGGACCACCCGCGACCAGTCCTCCGGTCGTCTGTGCGGAGAACAGGTACGACTCATCCTCCCTGCCCTCTCCGATCACGACTTCATCCTCCAGGCGCATGATCGGCAACTGGCCGGTCCACTCCCTGGGATAAGGCCCGTTCTCCACTACTCGCACATTGTCCGGATCTATAGACTCACTCACCCATGAATCTCCATCTTCACCACAGGCTGAGAGAAGAGATAGGCTTGCCATTATCACAACAGGTATCACAAGAAGATAGCTTGTACGGTTTCGCATAGATTATTTCTCTTCCTTTATCCCTTTGATACTCTCCCTTAATCCGAAATTCAGTTATTCATACTCGGAGGTGGTAGTAAACTCCTCTGTTCGAACAGTAATAACTGCTCGCGGAGCTTCTTCAATTCAGCCTGTTGAATTGCCATCTCCAACTCGGCTTTGATGAGGATTATCTCATCCACTTCTCCTGCTTCGTACATCTCGTGGATGCGATCATACTTCTGTCTGGCAATCTCCAACAGACTCTGGGCCAGTACCAGCCGGTTTTGCGCCTGAATCTGCACTCTGCGCCTCGCTGATTCCTCGGCTCGTATAGAACCGGCCAAGAACTGGTTGCGGAGCGCTATAAGTAGATTGATGGCACTGGCCTCTCCTGTTGCTCGCGTTACTTCCGCTTTAGCTTCAAGCACGCTGAGTTGAGGTATCAGACCGGCGTCGAAGCGCCTGATGGTTTCCGTGAGGTTTCTGGTGGCCATCGCTTCCTGCTGCCGGGCAACCATCATATCCAGCTTCAGTCTTTCACCGACGAAGTCGCGATCACCAATCATAGGAGCCGTAGTCTCGTCCTGGGGTGGCATGCCCGATATCTGTACTTCTTCGATCCTCAAACGTATTTTGGAAAGTACAACATCAGCAAGATTTAGGTCTCTCTCAGCACCCTCTATAGATTCCCGGCCAACGAGTCCTGCATTGAAACGGCTTCTCACTTCCTGGAGATACTCTTGTGCTAGTGATAGCCGAACTTCGGCCAGATCCACCTCTGCACGTAGCATAGTAAGGATCTGATCTTTCTGCCTGGCTTCCTGCAACTGTGCAGTCGCAGTGACACCGACTACGCCGAAGAGGACTGACAGGCTCACCAATAGTGCTAGTTTCAGCCTTGTATAACGACCATGCCCTACCGGTTGGGCGAAATTCTCCTGCCTTCGCAACTGCGACAGAATCTGCCACTCCAGAAACCTGCGATATTCATCAGTGGATTCCATCGGGCCATTCATAAGTTCCCTCCATCGATCTCTGGGATGCGTTCAAGTTTCTCCCGTAATCGCATTCTCGCGCGACGTAATCGTCCTTCGACTGCCTTGTCCGTTATACCCCACTCCGACGCGAGATCAGCCACACTCCGGTCTTCGAGATAATAGGCCTGGAGCATACTTGCCTGACTGGTCGGTAATTGAGCAAGTGCCCAGTTCACGAGGTAAGCGATCTCTAGTGAATCTGTCTTATATCCGTCATCGACTACTGCTAGAACCGTCTCGCGGGGGATGGAGTGCAGGGATGTCGGTTTCTTCCGTCGGAAGTGATTCAATACGATATTTCTAGCAACACAGATGAGCCAGGCGAGTGGATCATCTGGCACTCCCTTTCTCGACCACGAGTCGAGTGCACGGAGCCAGGTCTCCTGGGTGACGTCCTCGACCAAGGTCCGGTCACTGGCACACAGCCGAACCACACTCCCGAAAAGTGGTTCAAACGTTTCGTGGTAGATCCTCTTTATGTTCTTCTCAGAGAAACCTGAATTCATCCGGATGCCTCCAGAGTGTTATAACAAGGACACCTAAGACGGATGAAACCCTCGCACAATCTGTCCTGTTGGCGACCTTCCTTTCGATTTTACGGTAGATACATGGGCCAGGTAGACTCTCATTTTGCTAGTAATCCCTTCCGCTACATAGGGGGTATATCGAACGATTGTGAGGGGTATATATATCTGAATCCGGAGGACCCATTCTCAGATGTCCGAATAGGTCGAAGCGGGAGGTTTAACTTACAACAGTAGATTATACGTTGGTGAATCTCGCTGCCAACTCCACCCTTGGGCAAATCATGGCCCAGATAATAATCCTAGCGTACCCGATAAACTGTTTAATCCTGAATGCTAGTATAGCAATGCTTGAAATCATCTCTCAATTACTGCTCCCGAGGATGAGAAAGGCATGCAACCAGGAAAAGATATTCTATCCGTAACTCTTTGTGATTCAAGAAGGATGGAATTATTCGGGGGGACAGCTCTTCGTAGCATTTACCGAAGATATCCTTTCAATTCGCGATTTCTTGCTTCCTAGAGATCCACGTGTCGGGGATTCCTGGGCTGGCTTTCCAGACAATACATATGAAGTTACAAATACTGATTCAATCACGTTCGGGGGACAGTCATATCCATGTATTAAGGTTCGATTCGACCATCTGTCGGGCTCTACAGGAGTCAGAAAATCGGGTGATTATCTGCAATATGAATGGGCGCTTGGCTTAGCTCTATATTCATGGACAGAGCGATTACGTGACTATGGTGGTTTCATTGTTGCGGATAGTAACCGGAGAATCCGGTACACCCTAATAGGTATCACAAATGAACAGCACGACAAAGAATAGGACTGACAGTCTGTTTCCATCATGTGAACACTCGGCTTCCGGTGCCGTCTAACTTCTGAATTCCGGTATTAGCTATATATTGAGGTGTTGGCTCATGATCGTGAATCTACAATCATCAGTAATTCTCGCTCTAATCACTATTGGTATAGTTACTATAACCGCTTGTGATGGATTATTTAGCCCAAGTGACCAAGATGATTCTGTGGTATTCAGAAGTTCCTTCGAGACTCAAGGGAGTATCAACGCTTGGCTTGGGGGAAATAGTATCGACCGAAGCGATGAAGCTTGCCCCGGCGGCGGCAAGCACTCGGCTCGCGTGTCCGACAGGAATGAAACGTGGTGTTATCTTGATTTATCCAAATCAAAAAGTGATCGTTACTTAACAATTCGATTTTGGGCAAAAACTGTAGGATTTGGAGGAGTTGTTTCCTTTGCGATTTTGGGAACTCAGCAAGACGAGATCTGGATCAACATTGTTGATACCAACTGGACTCAATATATGGCTACCGACACCCTGTATTGTCCTGCAGGCCATACTCCACGAATTACCATGGGCACAGGAGATTTAGTGCACTGCAATATCTTTGTTGATCTTATGGAGGTTGAGATAGTCCAATAGCGCCAGTTTGAAAACGGACTGGATATCCGATTTTACCTTTGTGTCCGCAAGTGAATGATACGATGTATTCTAGCAATTACTTGTGCTTCTTATACTTGGATACCAGCGGAGTCAATTCCTCTAATATTGTCGCGGCACTAACCAATTCTGCATCGATCGAATCAGGCACACTCCCCTCCGTGAGTGCTATCCAGACCCATGGTCCCCCCATGGGATAGTCTATAAAGTGATCTTCGGGCCGTCGGGGGATTACATAGAAGTGAGAATATCCATATTCAACTGCCAATTCAGCACACCCATATTCGAGGAAGACAGATTCCGCCTCTTCTGGTAGGTGTTTGCTACCAACAAATTGAATCCAATACACATTCTTAGATCCCTGAATCTCTAGGTATCCTCCCAAGGACCATTGATATGCAGCGTGATATGAAGCTGCTGTAGCACAGCTAACTACAATTAGCACTAATCCAAGTGATAGTGTGCGAGTAATTTGGAGTCTCATGATTTCAATTGTCTCTGCTACTATGGGTTCTTCGTATCTATCAGACGTCCAGCCTTTTGTCGTGTCTATGCTAATCCCTGTTTCGCGATTTCATTGATAGAAAGGCATATCATTGAAAAGAGACTCTATATCCGCTGCTTCTCTTATGGATACTTCAATTCTTCCACGGCCGGAATGATGCGAAAAAGAGAGATTCTTGGGGCACCCGTCTCCACATCCAAATAGCAATAGATGAGATACCCGCGGCTGATGTAATAGCTGACATCCATACCCTCGATACGCGGAAAAGAAGTATCCCCCAGGTACTCTCCATCAGGGCTGATGAAACGAGATGAGTATGCCCAGGGAGGATCGGCGAAAACATCGAGTGGTTCGGGTGCCCAGATGAATCCGAACTCATCGGCTCGTATATCGCTTGTGAAGCCTTTGTATTCGGGGAATACAATCTGTTCGAGACGTTCTGCTCTGGCTTGTTTTAATACAGCTTGTTCAGTTTCGTCGATTCGCCCTTGTTGAACTTCCCGCGCCTGTTCGCGGTCTGCTGCAGTGACAGGTTCCGAATCGACATCAATTCGAACTGTGATTCTTTTTGAACCATCGAGATTGTACCAGCTCATCAGTGGTAGATGGCCATCCGCCCAGAGAATGCCCTGACCATGCTGATAATGAACCGATCCTTGCCCTTCGAAGGGGAATGGCAATCGAGATAAGGGTGATTCGACGGCGAAGATAAGCTCTTCACCTGAAGACACCAGACCAATCCGATAAGCAGATTCCATCATGTTACTGCCCGGGGGACGCTCTAAGGCCTGCTGTGCTACTACTAACTGGCTTGCGTTGACCGGATACACAAAGAAGGTGCTGAATCTTAACGCAGATTCAGACGGAATCTGGGGATAGGGAATGGATTCTATAAACTGACCATCAAGGGAGAACACTGCAACTCGACGAAGGAAGAAATCACTAACCAGAACTGAGTCACCAGCCAGTTGGAGTCTCGAGATCCGGTTGAATTCACCAGGTCCACTCCCCTCGCGGCCAAAACTGAAGCAGAAATCACCTTTAAGATCAAACACCACAATCCGGTAATTTTTGTTATCCCGGACATAGACCAGATCATTCTCACCTACATATACCTCTCCAGCAGTCCCCAGCATGGTCTCCAGTTGCGATTCTTCCTGTTTCAGGTGCAGTAGAGCGGTGTACTGGAAGATTTCTCCCTCGTACTTCGAACCCCCCGTTGTCTCTGCAATCAATTCACCATCTTCATTGAAAACTCGGAAGGAATGCGATGAACGGCTCTCGCTGTCTCTTGAGCAGGCGCTGCCAAGCAACAGCAGAAGCAATATCATGAGTCGGTGCATATGCGAGGTCTCTAAATATCGGAGGAGGATCATGTTGAATTTATTCTAACAGAGAATTCGAGCGCATGAAAAAGGACTTAGTATCTGTTTAGGATAAGCTGGAGATATTGCTGATTCTGGCGGAGGCATGTAAAGCTGTTACAGTAACAGAACGTCCTATATACCACCATCAAGTCTCCAACCGTTCTCCAGGTGGAGACCGATCCCACTCTCACCCTGCAGTCGGAGGGAACGTAGTGGTTGTTGTTTCCAGAGTGCACGGGTTCTCCCTCCTTTTCATCCTGCTGATGATCGGTTGTGATCAGGCAGCGGACAAGCTCACCAATCCGGGGGACACGGTCCTTTCTTCAGCCGATGACAGCGGAATCCCGCTTGAACTCAGGGAACTCTACTGGCGTGACGCGACCATCCTCGCCGTCAGATGGATCAATGAAACCGGAGGTACTCAGAATGAGGAGGTCGAGATACCGCAGATCTTGATCCGTCCCTACTATAATGCTTTGATATGCGTCCACAACGCCCGGAAACTTGCGGTGCGGGATAAGATTGTTGTGATCCATCGGATTCATGCTTTCGAGGATCCATACCTTGATGAAATTGTGATCTCGATTAATGACACCACTTCCTGGGTGGGATGCTGGTTGGGTGAAACTGAGTGTACCAGAAATGCGGTTGTCGACTCCCTGGTGAACTCA
>SDBT01003354.1_pt1 | contig 27769 bp, 21 predicted proteins | sample 2277101 | NCBI WGS metagenome assembly SDBT01 (sample SAMN10404973, study PRJNA504765) | marine sediment metagenome | isolation source: marine sediment core GS10_PC15, 103 cmbsf | place: Arctic Ocean: Southern Knipovich Ridge | collected 2010 | reverse complement strand
TCGCCTAATGCTTTTAAACATTGCGCAATTTTTTCTGTTTCCATTGTTTTCCGATCCTTTTATAATACTTCAAGGTTTGTTGAAGTATAACCTGGAATCAATTAATGTCAAGGGTTTTATCTTATTCTTTGATCTCCTTTTCACGAGGGTTAAACAATGAAATCCACCTTGATTATCGGCTAATTTGATTGACAAATAATTTTTATATTTTATTTATTATTGAGTCGCCTCTCCCAGTTTGGGTGCAACGCGGGTGCAAAGCCGGTGATACCAGGTACACACAACGGGTAAGGCTCCCTAAAATAGTACCAGTGATAAGTAGACAAAAGGAGCCAAACATAAAAAGGAGCAAGTACAGCGAAAGCCAGATCATCAAGATCCTCAAAGAGGGTGAATCTGGTATGCCAGTAACCGATATTCGCAGAGAACACGGCATCTGCCGGGCCATCAGGCGCTGATGCGGCCCTTTGATAGAAGCTATTTCAGCACTCAATCGATGAAATAGTGTACGCGGTTTGGTCCATGGACAGACTGCCATGCAGATACCGCAGTCTGTTCCGTTCTCGTACCAGTAGGAATAACACTTCTTCTGATCCAGTTTCCACTTCATCACTCCGTTATAGAGAGTCTTTTCTCCCAATGGAATTGCTCCGGAAGGGCATTCTTCCACGCATATCAAACACTGCTGGCAGAAGGACTGCACACCGATATCAATTGGGTCATCATGCATTAATGGCATATCCGTCGTAACTACGGATAATCGCACTCCCAGGCCATATTTTTTGGTTAACAAATATCCTGCTCGGGATAGTTCCCCTAATCCGCAATCCACTGCAACTGGAACGACCAAGACCTGGTAATTGCTGAAATGATGCGCCCGCGCGGAATACCCTATTTGGCGGATATATTCTGCCAGCCGTACGGCTGTCCAGGCGCTGTGCGCATATCCTTGAGCAGTTGCCAACATGGTCGGAAAATGCGGGGCGGTATTGAGTAATTCCAGATTCATGCGAAAACCCATCGCGATCGCACTCCTATGTTCGCTCAGGTCAATCGGTGTTCCCCAGGGTTTATATCCCGGTTGATCACCCCCCGTTGAACCTACATGGCTGTAGATCCATGCCTGCCTTAATGGACCAACTCCAACTAAATCCGCACCGTACACGCGCGCGGTTTGTTTAATTTTCTGATTTGCCCGTTCAGGGGTGAAATCCTTTTTTACCTGTGCTGGTTCTCCAGTAACCATCGATTCCACACCAATCATATCGATCAGCTTAAACTGCGCACGGAACATGGGCGCGTCCGATGGATTTAATCCGCCCAATGGTTGTTTCACACTCAATTTGGTGTGGAACTTTTCCGCATCCGGATATTCAGTGAAGTATTTCTTATATTGCTCGCTATCGATCCCAAAAGAACGAATCAAGTCCTGGCGAGCAAAAAGCATATCCCGCTCATCAAAGCGATTGATCTCCCCTTGAATATCTTTTTCATAAGTGGGTTTCTCAGCCATTCAGCAACCTTATTTAAGGATCATCCTGCAGTCCAGCGCAAGCGCGCCCTGGCCTTCAGGGAACACCCGCAGTGGGTTTATCTCTATCTCGCTGATCTGTGGATTATCAATCGCTATCTGGCTGATCTTCATGATCGCATCTTCAATCGCGCTGATATCATAGGTTAACCCGCCCCGCCACCCATTTAATAATTGAAACGCCCGGGTACTTTTCATCATTTCAATCACATCTTCCGGTGTCAGCGGAGCAATGCGAAAAGCCACATCTTTAAACAATTCAACAAACACCCCGCCCATCCCAAACATAATCAACGGTCCAAAGCTGGGGTCACGCTTCATGCCAATAATGACCTCTTTCCCTTCTGCAGCCATCTTTTCAACCAGCATTCCATCAATGTGTGCTTCCGGTTTCACCTGCTTGATACTATCCATGATCCGTAGATAGGCACCTTTCAGTTCAGTGCTGGTTTTTATATTTATAACAACCGCCTGCGCGTCCGACTTGTGCAGCACATCTTTCGAGGCTCCTTTCAATACCACGGGGTATCCAAGCGCATCCGCAGAAATTACCGCATTTTCAACAGTCAGGGTAAATTGCCCCGCAACGAGTGGAATCTCATACGCCGCTAATACATCCCGTGTGAGATGCTCTCCCCATAATTTAAGACCAGGATTTTCCTTCAATATCGAGATCACATTCTCTTTTTTAGATTTTTCTATTTTCTGAGTGATGCTTGCACTTCGGAGTAAATTCTTTCCATGCTTCTGTAGCGCACCGAACATAACGCCCGCCTGTGAAGGATAATCGATCATCGGGATCTTATTCGCATGCAGCATATCCCGCGCTTCCTGGACACTCGCGTATCCCATCAGACAGGCAACAACTGGTTTGTTGGTCTTCCTGGATGCAGCTACAATTGCCTGCGCAATCTTTACCGGATCCACCAGCGACTGAGGAACAAGAACCGCTAGTGCCATATCCACGCCATCGTCCTTCAGCGCTTGGGCCATCGCATGAGCATACTCTTCTTCCGCCGCCCCGCCCAGCATATCCACCGGGTTAGCTACCTGGGCGGATGGATTTAGTTTCTCGCTTAACGCTATCTGTGTAATTTTCGATAATTCAGCCAGGCGGATATTGTGTTCAGAAAAACTATCCGAAGCCAATGCGGCTGGACCGCCGGAATTGGTCACAATGACAGCCTTATTTCCACGCGGCGGCTTCAACCAATCCAGAGCCATAGAACAGTTAAATAAATCCTGTATGGTACGCACCTCAATCACCCCGCTTTGTTCAAATGCAGCTGTGTATGCCACGTGAGAACCTGCCAGCGAACCTGTATGAGACGAGACTGCTTTCGCGCCTTCCGCGCTTCTGCCTGCTTTCAGCACAACGATTGGTTTAACTCTGGTCACATCACGCACGATTCGTACAAATCGTTGTCCATCATTAACGCCTTCGATATATGCTGCAATAACTGTTGTATCCTGATCATCAGCCAGGTATTCGATCATATCCGCTTCGGATACATCGGCCTCATTTCCCAGGCTTAAGAAATGCGAGAATCCAATTCCTAGATGAGCGACATGGTCCACTACACCACCACAAACAGCCCCTGATTGTGAAATAAAACCAATCCCTCCCGCTGCAGGAACACCGCGTATAAAGGTAGTGTTCAAGCCAGTGATAAGGTTCATGGTACCCACGCAGTTTGGCCCAATCATACGCATGTGATATTTCTTTACGATAATGATGAGCTCTTTTTCCAACGCTGCACCCTCCGCGCCAATTTCTTTGAACCCGCCTGAAATAACTGTGACCACTTTTACTCCTTTTTCGCCACAATCCGTGATCACTTTTGCGATGAATTTTGCAGGGAGAATGATCACTGCAAGATCAATTGGATCTTTAACGTTTAAAATACTCGCGCAACATTTCAAACCGAGGATCTCTTTTTCCTTGGGATTGATTGGGTATATTCTCCCATCATATCCATACGCTAACAAATTCTTAACGATCCCATTACTTAATTTATTGGATTTTTTCGAAGCGCCGATGATAGCGACACTTGCCGGTTTAAAAAACGGGTCCAATGATTTACGCATACGCATCCTTATTTATTTTCCCGAAAAGGTTATTTCATTTCAACCGAAAGATATATGTTTCCCATCTGAAGAGGATTTTGGCAGCTTGGGGAGAAGCCAGTCAAGAAAGGCACTCACGCTTCGAGTTTGCATAAGGACTTTACCCGGACCGTTCAGATCAATAACTAATCCTTCACCACCAAAAATGGTTGATTTTATTCCACCAATCGTACGCACTTTAAAGCCAATATCTTCAGAGAACGCAACCAAATGCCCGGTATCTACGGTATAAGATTCTCCCTCGTTCAAATCTAATTCATGTATCGCACCGTAACTTGACAAGATAAGCGTACCAGTACCCGCACAGCGCAGCATGATCAATCCCTCGCCGCCAAAAAATGTTTTCGCCCCACCCCACTTCGTATCTGTTGTCACTCCTTCGCTGGAAGCAAGAAATGATCCAGATTGAACCAAGTATGTTTCTCCGGTCATATCAAACGTAAATACATCACCCGGCAGTGTTGGGGCAAGCATTATTTCTCCACCCCCACTTGATGTCTGGTAAGTATTTATGAAGAATGATTCTCCTCCCAAAACAGACCGTGCGAGCGATTTCAATAAACCGCCTTTCATTTTAGTTTCCACGCGCATATTGGATGACATGGCGACCATTGATCCAGATTCCACAGATATGTTTTCACCAGGCTGAAGAGATACTTTTGCCAATGAATATGACGGGCTGTATAAAATTTTTGTTTTCATTTTTTCCTCCAAAATTTTTACGTTATCTGACTAAAATTATATAGGATATTATCCTACCCAAGATGCTTTCTTTATGTTAAACTTGTTCTCGGCAAGTTAACCAACAATGGTTACCTTTCCGCCTTTGAGATCACATCTTCGTGTTTTTCAAGGGCATACCCAAGGAAAGGAGGAATCCTTTATGCATCAATATGAATTAGTGGTTATCATCCACCCTGATCTGGATGACGAAGCGATCGATCAAGCATTAGATCGGATCAATGGTTGGATCACAGAAAGCGGCGGAAGCATTGACAAAACCGATAAGTGGGGCAAACGCCGCATGTCATACGAGATCCAGAAACAGAACGAAGGTATATATTATCTTCTTGAAGTTTCCATGCCCCCCACATCGATTACGGAATTAGAGAAAAACATAGTGATTCTCGAGCCCGTGATGCGGCACATGATTGTCGCAAAATAATTATCAAAAATCGGCATTTTTGCCGTCAGCCTAAACAAGGAGTTAAAATGGCAGATGAAACAAACGTAAGCTCCAGAAACGGAACCTCCGGACAGAAACCACGAGGACGGTACAATACACGTTATGTGCGAAAACCAAGGTACTGCCAATTTTGTTCGGATAAAAAACTGGTTATAGATTACAAGAATACAAAATTATTAAGAAAATTTACTACTGAAGAAGGCAAGATCAGATCACGGCGCCAAACTGGCGCATGCGCAAAGCACCAGCGAACTGTTGCACGGGAAATTAAGCGTGCGCGGCATATAGCCCTGCTGCCATTCACCGGCGGCACCTGGGAAGAAAAGATCCGCTAATAGCAAATGGAGTAAAAAATGTCTCCGCGAAAAAAAGAGGTAACAAAAAGCAACCCGCGTATTCGCTTAGCCAAGGAAAAAAAGAAAAACAAGCTAATCGTGATCAGTTTTATCATCACCACGGGGCTAATTCTTAGTATGATCGGATATGCCATTCTGTATGCGACTGTTCTGAAAGACAATATCCCAGTCGCAACAATAGCCGGGCAAAAGATTGATAACGAATACTATAAAGCACGGGTCCGATTAGAGCGCAATTCCTATATACAGCAATTCCAATATCTCTACACGCTATACCAGGTTTCAGCTGAAGATCCCGTTTTGGCAGATAACTATCAACAACAGTTTCAACAGATCATATCTACACTAGACAACGTCGAATTGATCGGCGAAAAGGTACTTAATAATATAATTAATGATGAAATTATCGCGATGCAGGGTGAAGAGATGGGGTTTGAAGTAAGCAAGAGTGAAATTGATAAGCTAGTGCAAGCATCATTTAACTATTTTCCTAATGGAACCCCTACCCCCGAAACCCAACCTTCTGCGTTTGCTACACCCACTATTTCTAAAACGCAGGAAGCAATCCTTGGCAGCACTGCAACATCAGATGTCAAAGAAACCGAATCGGAGGAAGGTGTGAATGGGAAAGACGAAAGCAATGTTGGTGATGAAGAAGCGATCGTTGAACCAACAATAGAATCCACGTCAACAGCTGATGCACCGACGCAAACGCCCAGCCCAACTGCAGCTCCCTTTACTGAAGAGATGTTCCTTGAGGCATACAATCAATATTTGGGCGATTTGGAAACGAAAAATATCAGCGAAAAATACCTGCGTAAGTACATCAATTATGATCTCATGAAGCAGAAAGTATACGAGGCTGTGATTGCTGATGTTCCATTAGAACAAGAACAGATCTGGGCACGCCATATCCTGGTATCATCAGAAGAAGAGGCAGTTATTGTATTGTCGCGCCTTGAAGAGGAAGCATGGGATGATGTTGCTGCAGATATTTCACTTGACACCAGCAATAAAGATAGAGGTGGTGATCTCGGATGGTTCTCACGCGGTCAAATGGTCAGTGAGTTTGAAGAAGCAGCTTTCGGGATGGAAGTCGGCCAAATCAGCGACCCGATCGAAACACAATTTGGGTGGCATATTATCCAGCTCGTAGACCGGGGTGTTCGCCCGCTCAGCCAGCCAGACTATGAATATCAGCAAAGTATTTACTTTGATGAATGGTTCACCGGGATTAAAGAAAATATTGATATCAGGATAAATGATGTTTGGAAAGACATCGTACCAGATGATCCCGTTATTCAATAAGAAAAAGCATTAGTGAATAAATAATATGGAGGTTGATGGTTTATCAGCCTCTTTTTTATTGGACCATTTCTTCCGTCAACTCATCCATCTTCAAGCTAATTACCTGACTGACCGAATCCTTTCCCATTGTTACACCATAAAGAATATCTGCAAGCTGCACCGTATTCCTGTTGTGGGTGATAATAACAAATTGCTTAGTATTACTTAATTCCTTTAACAGTTCACCAAGTCGCATTATGTTAGATTCGTCTAACATTGCATCGATCTCATCCAGAATACAAAAGGGAGTAGGAGAAATTTTCAGGAGAGAAAATATTAATGCTATAGCGGTTAGGCTTCTTTCGCCTCCTGATAACAGTGCTAATTCCTGCTTTCGTCTACCGGGCAGAGTAGCTTCAATATCAATTCCAGAATCGAGGATGTTATCCTCGTCTTCGATAATTAATTTAGCTTCCCCGCCGTTGAACAATCGCTTAAAAATATCTTTGAATTCTATTTCCACCTTTTTAAAGGTTTTCAGGAATTCTTTTTTCATCATTCCGTCAAGTTCATCCACTACGATTCGAAGATCTTTCTCCGCCTTCTCCAGATCCTGCAATTGCTCTGAGAGGAATTGATAACGGTTATTTTCTTGTTCATATTCTTCTTGCGCATTTGGATTTATTGGGCCTAAACGTCGTAGCTGTGAGCGTTGTTGGCTTATCTGGTCAGCAAGATTCTCGGGTAGATTGTCTAATTTTGGTAAACTCGCAACTATCCCATAAAAAGGCAACGGCTTTGGACCATACGTGGAATTCTCTTCACCTTCCATCAGGACTCCAAAATCCCCGCTGATTTTTTTCTGATACACTTCAATTTTATCGCGTAGTTTCTCTACCCTCATTTGCGCTTGAAGTTTGTGGCGTTCAGCAAACGCGAATTTTCTTCGAGAATTGTCTACTTCCTCTAAGAACTTACTCTGATTTGTGATCTCGTTTTCAACGATTTCTTCAAGGGCATTTGTTTCCGCAGTCTTAGTATTAATTTTCTCGGAAGTCTCTCCGTTGGAATTCTTGATTGTTTTTATTTCTATACCAATTTTTCCTAATTGATTTTCAAATTTAATTCGCCCGGCATTATTTTGATCAATTGATTCTTGATTGGCAGAAAGAAGATCGCCTTTTTCCTGTATGCGTTTTTTGCTATTCTCTGCAATTTGCTGTGATACAGCATATTTTGACGTAAGAGTTATAACTGTGGAACGTAATTCCTCTACCGGAAGTACTTTTAAATCACTATAAATTTTTTCTGTTTCTTCTTTTTGCGCTTCAATGTTTTCTCTCAGGCCAATAGTCTTTTTATCTAATTCGGTTATATTGGATTCCTCACCTTTTATGTTACTAATTAATTTTTTTAAGCGGTCATTCTCATTTCCCAATTGTTTTTGCCGTTGAACCTGCTCAATTTCCAGTTTATGCACTTCAAGAGATAACCGATCGATTTCTTTTTCAGCGTTATTCCTTTTGTCAAGAAATTCTTCGAGTCTTTTCTGTATTTCTTTCTTCTTATCTTCGTCCTCCTGCAAAGATTCGGAGATTTGTATAAGAACATCCTTAAAGTTCCGTATCTCAACGATCAGCGATTGTTTCTCCCTTTTCCGAGTAAAAGATCGCACTCTTGATTCTTTTCCCGCTGTTATAGTTTGGTCTGATGCGTATACTTCACCATCTTTTGTAACTACACGATATCCTGAAGGTAATTTAGGTGCTAAATCTTTCGCAACTTTACGATCATTTACAATCAAAGAACTTGACAGGAGGTTATTGATAAAAGGTTCAAGTCTTTCATTCGCGGATACTAATTCCGACGCAACCTTATAGTTCCCCCGGCCAATTCCTTTTTCTAATTTATCAGTAGATTTTTTATTCACAACCAAAATAGTGCGTGGAGCCTTGGTAGCTTTTATGAAGTCAAGAGCCCTTTCAGCATCTGAATCGGATTTCACTATTATGCCTTCTATCACAGGGCCCAACACAGCCGCGATCGCTATTTCATATTCTTTTGGAACATCAAGATGATCCATCAATAGCGAATAATTTCCCGTGAGCTTTCCCGCACGAACAGCTTCAATTATACTTTTCGCGCCAGAAGAAAAACCCGCCATCGCTTCTTCTGCTTCAACTAATAGATTGAAATCGGATTTCAATTTGATAAGTATTTGTTCGTTTTTCTGTTTCTGCTGATATATTTCTTCTATTTTACTAACAGCCGCATCAAGAGTCTCTTTGAGTAAGTATCTCTCATCATCGATGGTTTTTCTTTCCTGTACAAGGTTTCTCTTGTGTACACGCAATTTCTCTAACTCAATTTCTGCTTGTTTATAATCTTTTTGAGTTTGCTCAGTATTTTGTTTTATTTTTTCTGCATCAGAAGATTGCATATTTACTTGATGTTTTAATCCTTCGAGCAGGGTTATTAACCGAAGTAATTCCTGTTGATCCTTATTTACCTTATTTTCTTTGTTGTAAATCAAAGTATTGATTTTAGATCGCTGGTCAAGTCGTTTTTGAAGCAATTCTTTGGCGCTTAGCAGAGATTTTTCGTTTGTTTGGAATTCAAATTGGTCCGATTTACTTTGATCGTTTAATTCTGAGATTTCCTCTTCAAAAGCAGAATTTTTATCTTTCGCAATACTTATCGTATTCTCAATCTCAAGAATACGTGTTTTTTGTGCTTTTTTCCTTTCTTCAAGTACAGCGAGTTGACGCATATTTTTTTCTTTTTGAACATGCAGTTTTGATAACTGCAAATGTAATTCGGAAAGCTTCCCACGCTTCTCTTTAAGAGATTCTTGAGATTCTTTTAATTTCTTTTCAAGTCCTTGTCTGAGCTCTCTACTCTGATCTAATTTAACTTGTTTCTGTGCATTGAATGTTACTGCTGCTTTTAGATTGTTTTGGGCAGTATGCCAGTGATACCCATACCAATCTTTCAGAAGTAATTTAAGGTCAGCATCAATCTGTAAATATGTTTTCGTTCTTTTTTGCTGCTTTTCTAAAGATTGAATTCTTGGTTCTAATTCTGTGAGAATATCATTTATCCGTTCATTATTCCTTAGCGTTTTATCTAATTTTTGGACAGCTTCAACTCTTCGAGAACGGTACAATCCAATCCCGGCAGCTTCCTCAAAAAACCGGCGCCTGTCTTGAGGCCGTAAACTGAGGGCGGAATCGACCATGCCCTGTCCAATGATCGTATAGTTCCTCTCTGCAAGCCCAGAATTTGCAAGAAGCTCACTAATCTCTTTTAACCTAACGCGTTTATTATTTATCAGGTACTCATTTTCCCCATTTCTATATGCCCTGCGTGTAATATTAACTTCAGAATATTCAATCGGTAGCCATCCAGACTGGTTATCAAAAGTAATTGATACAGATGCCATTGAAGCCCTTGGACGCTGTTTTGATCCTGAAAAGATCATATCAACTGTTTTCTTCCCACGCAGAAGACTGTACGCTTGTTCCCCTAACACCCACCTAATGGCATCAGCTATGTTCGATTTACCCGAACCATTCGGACCCACTATGGCCGTTAGCTGCGAAGGAAACCGAAATTCGGTTTTGTAGGCAAATGTCTTATAACCTTGAAGTTCTAGTGAGAGAAGATGATTAGACATAGTTATTATTATCTTTTTCTATTGATTCCAGCGCAGTTCTAGCAGCTATTTTCTCGGCAGCTTGCTTACTTTTCGCTTTTCCTACACCCACCACCTTATTATCGACACTTGCTTCTACTTTAAAAACCTTTGCATGGTCAGGGCCAGAAACTCCTATTGTATGGTATTTTGGCGGATGATATCCATGCGCTTGCGCCCATTCCTGAAACTGCGATTTCGGATCTTCGTTCTTATGTTCCTTAATAATCTCATTAACGACCTCTTCCAATAATGGATATACGAAATCCATAACCTTATTGATCCCCTGGTCTAATAGCATTGCACCGATAAAAGCTTCAAATACATCACAAAGGAGAGTATTTCTAAGCTTTCCCCCCGATTTAATTTCCCCGCGGCCCAGGCGGACAGCATTTTCAATGTCAATCTTTTTCGCAAAATCTGCCAACTGGTTTGTTTGAACAAAAGCCGACCTCATTTGGGTGAGATCACCCTCCCCCATTTCAGGGAAACGGTTATACAACCATTCCCCTACCAAAAAGTCGAGAACAGCATCACCAAGGAATTCTAATCTTTCATTATCTTCCAATGCTTCCGGGTGTTCATTAAGATAAGAACGATGGGTTAAGGACCTGGTTAATAAAAGAATATCATCAAATTGAACCCCTAACCTTACCATTAATTCCCGTGGACTTTCAAGTATTTTTAACTTCTTTTTCATAATCTATCCGTGATTTTTCTTATGTGTAGCTTCTGATAAAAATAATATCACTCTGCTATAATTGCGCACATGGCTTTACCCTCACTTTGGCAATCGTCCCTCAATTATAAAATTACAACGGATGTATATGAAGGTCCCTTGGACCTCCTACTCCAATTAATTGAAAAAGCCGAACTAGATATTACCAAGTTATCCCTCGCCAAAGTAACTGATCAATATTTGAACTACCTGCGAAACCTATCTGCCCAAGATCCAGTTGAGGTTTCTGCATTTCTTGTCATCGGGGCAAAACTTGTTTTCATCAAATCATCAATTCTACTACCTTCTCCACAAAAGTTTGGTGAAGAACCGCAAGAAGATATCGGTGCCCAGCTCGCAAAACAATTGATTGAATATAAAATATACAAAAATGCTGCTGCCTGGTTAAATGACCGTCAGGAAAACGGATTGAGAGCATATTATAGAGTATCAGCTCCACCTGTTGTGATTGAACATCTTGATCTGTCAGAATTAGGACCTTACAACCTTCTTGATATTTTAATGGATGTGTATTTTACACACGAGCATTTGACACCGATGAGTGATGTCGTCACCATAACAGCATTAACTATTAAAAACCGAATTATTGAAATTAAAGACATCATGCAAATGCACTCAAAGGTAAATTTCACTAAATTTATCGAGAATGATAGCTCGAGGATGGATATAGTGATAACTTTCCTGGCCTTACTGGAACTTGTTAAAAATCATTCAATTACTGCTGCTCAGGAAAGTCCATTTAGCGATATCGCTTTCGAGAGTACTCGCAATTTAGGTCTGGAATTTGAGCCAGAATTGTAATTAGGTAATAAATCCAAACAGATGCCAACCTATAAAACAACTCCCATAAGAAACCAATACTTGAATATTAAGAAAAACTTCCCGAACGCGATTTTATTTTTTCGCCTCGGTGATTTTTATGAGACATTTGATGATGACGCTGTAATTACATCAAGAGAATTGAATATAGTATTGACTTCCCGGAAAGTGGCAAAGAACCAGCCAATCCCAATGGCAGGAATACCCTTCCATGCGGCTGATAACTACATCAGTAAATTAATAAACAAGGGATATCATGTGGCAATTTGTGAACAAATCGGGCAGCATCCACAAAAAGGATTATTTCCCCGAGAAGTAATAAGAGTTGTAACACCAGGAACAGTAATTGAACACGGATTGATAAAGTCAGATAAAAACAATTACCTGCTCTCTATTTTCAGATCCGAAAGTAAAATTGGTCTCGCTTTCTTAGATATATCGACTGGAGATTCAGGAGTTACTGAATTTTCTGATGATTCTTACTTAAATATATTGCGAGCGGAAATCAGCCGTATCAATCCCGCCGAGATCATATTTCCAGAGTCATTTTCGTTCAAAACGTTAAGCGAGTTTCATGTGACTGCTTTACCAGATTGGAAATTTGAATTCAACAAATGTGATCATATTATCAAACAGGTATTTGGAATCACTGTATTGGATGGATTTGGTTTGCGGAATAAACCATATGCTGTAAGTGCATTAGGGGGATTATTAAATTATTTACAAGAAACAGATTCTTCTGTTGTTGATTCAATCAATAATCCGAATACATATTCAATAGATGAATTTATGATTCTGGATCAACCAACAAGAAAGAACCTTGAACTCACGGAAACTATTCGGGGTGCTGACGAAAATGGATCTTTATTAAGTATCATCGATAGAACCGTTACACCAATGGGGAAAAGGCGTATTTACCAATGGATAAACCAACCCTTGACAAATGCCAATTCAATTAATAAACGCCTAGATGCGGTTGAATTCTTTTTCAACGACGGGCTTATCAGGATTGAGCTGCAAAATCTAATTAATAATATTTCTGATATCGAACGAATAACCAACCGTATAAACACATTACATGCAACACCTCGTGATTTAGTATCTCTTCGTGAAACGTTGACGAAAACCCCAGAGGTTTTATCTATTCTCAAAGAAAAAATTTCATTAATCAATATTAATAACATCCATTTAGAAATTTGCGAATCAGAATTAAAACTTCTACAAGAATCTATTTCAGATGAACCACCAGCTACTTTGCAGCATATGGGTGTAATAAAAGAAGGTTTTTCAACCGCATTAGATGAAGTGATGAATGCATCTCAGCACGCCCGTGAATGGATCGCAAATTTAGAAAAAAGAGAAAAAGAAAAATATGGAATTAGGACTCTCAAAGTTGGTTATAACAAAGTGTTTGGTTATTATATTGAGATCACAAATAGTAATTTAAAGAAAACGCCTGATGAATACATTCGTAAACAGACGCTGGTTAATGCTGAAAGATTTATTACGCCGGAATTAAAAGAGTTTGAATCGATCATTCTAAATGCAGATGAGGAGATTAGAACTTTAGAAAATCAAATTTTCCGGGATTTGTGCGTGAGACTTTCAAAATCACAAGAGAAGTTCAAGAATTTAGCCAAATTCATTGCTGAACTTGACGTATTTCTTTCTCTGGCTGAAATTGCATCAGAGAATATTTACACTCGCCCCGAACTTCTTACGGATGAATCGCTCGAGATTAAAGATGGCCGCCATCCAGTGGTTGAACATACACTGCAGTCAGGATTATTCATTTCTAATGATACAGGAATTAATAAAGATAATTTAATTCATATTATAACTGGGCCTAATATGAGTGGTAAAAGCACTTACTTAAGGCAGGTGGCTCTCATCGTGTTACTTGCGCAAATTGGTTCTTTCGTACCCGCTTCTTCTGCAAAGATTGGAATTGTTGATCGTATTTTCACGCGCATTGGCGCACAGGATGAAATTCATGCTGGCCAATCTACTTTTATGGTCGAGATGGTAGAAATGGCAAACATCTTGAATAATGCTTCGAACCGCAGCCTATTGATCCTTGATGAAATCGGAAGAGGAACAAGCACCTATGATGGCTTATCTATAGCCTGGGCAGTGGTTGAACACATCCATAACCACCCGAAACTTAAGTCACGCACCTTTTTCGCCACTCATTACCATGAATTAACCATAATACCTGAATTTCTCCCTCAAGTATGCAATTACAATGTTGCTGTCAGTGAATCCGACAACGACGTTGTTTTTCTCCATAAGATTGTCGAGGGAGGATGCGATAAATCATATGGAATTCATGTTGCTCAATTAGCAGGTATCCCAAATCCGGTCATTAATCGGGCTAATGATCTTTTACACCAATTCGAAGAACAAGGCGAAAACCCAATCCCCTTTAGCAGACAAGCACAGTCTGAACAAATCCCATTATTTGAACAAAGCAACCCTTTGCTTGATGAATTAAATAAACTGGATATTGAATCTATCAGCCCTATTGAAGCATTAAATACAATCTATAAATGGAAGAGGGAATTTAATAAATAAGGCCTATACTAACCCTATCCCTTCTTTTTTTCTTTATCTGCTAATTTTTCCTGTTCTTCAATTTCCTCCATTGTTTCTGGGACAATCTCTTTTTCTGATTTAGCGTATTCATTTTCAGGGAACATCTCATCTTCGGTTTCTTTAATAACATTGTTTTCGGATTTTGTAAACCGCGCAGATAAAAGTAAAACCAGCCCAAAAAGTAAAACAGACCCGGAAACCGCAATCACCCATAACAAAGCCTGATTACCAACATTTTGTATTATCCCCAGAAGTACATAACCAAAACCGGCAATTACTTGTGAAAAGTAGCGATTAAATATCAAACCAACAAATTGATCAAATCCAATGAGAATTATAAACAAGCTAACTACTGTTAAAGCAGAGATAGTAGTAATAATTAGGCCACTCCATTTTCGCATGATTTTCTTATTTTTTCTAAGAAGATACGCTATGAAAATCAATAGGATCAATGTTACAAATGGGAGAAGCCTGAAAACCCATCGGACGATGCTGTAATAATAAAAAGTCCTATCACCCAAAATCATTCCCCCTGGAATCACTCCAATCAAATTGATCGTTGCAGGTAATTGGTTCGTTTTATCCTCAATCATCATTGATAATACGCTAGAGACAACTTTTCTATTCTCAGCTGATGGTTTGCAGATCGGCATTGAATAAAAATCTATTGTCTCTTTTCCATCCAACAATGAGTCTTCTTCAACTGTACAATTGTCCAATGAAAGCAAATATTCATCAGATATTAAAGAACTATTTAATAGCAAAGCATTTTTAAGTTCTTTAATATTGATTTCAATGGTTGTATATGGAGTTTTAAAATTAAGATAAGCAATTACCTTATTAATGACATCTTTAAACATTCCATCCATCAATTCTTCAGGCAGATAATGCGTAAGAATTATTCTTAGCGATTCCTTATTCCCCAGAATCGTCGGGGATTTGTTTTCATCAGTGTTCAATAATTGATCAATGATTATTTCTGAAACAACTCGCGGAAATTCTTCTTTGTATTCGACATTCTCGAGTATCGAATAATAATTTACAGGTTCATAAATTATGAACTCAAACGGAAATGTAAAAAAAGAAATAAACAATGCCGGTATAACAATTATTGTTAGAAAAATAGCACCAATTTGATTGGGGATAGATAATTTACCTTTCATTTCTCTTCCTCTCATTTTTATAATCTGTTTTATCAATGTTCTTATCAATCCAATTCCTGGCTCCGTTGAGAAAAACAATTCCATTGATCTTTTGTTTTCCGGGAATTTGGATCTTTACTAATTGCAAATCATAAGTTTTTGTTCCAATGCAAGGATATTTCTCTATGATCCCTCTCTGACCTGGTTTTAAATAATGTGATATTAAAACTCTAGCGTAATATACTTTAACATTCTTGCCAATCCAATCAAAGTAACAGATTGGCCATGGATCATAGGCTCTAATTTGTCGTTCAAGTTCTTCTGCGCTTCTTTGAAAATCTAAAAATCCGTCTTTCTTCTTGATTAGCCCCGCATAGGTTGCAATCTCTGATAATTGTTTTTCTGGAACAATTTCCCCATTTATGTATCGAGGCAAGGTATCCACTAATAAGTTAGCTCCAATAATCGCCAATTTTTCAGTTAAAAGAGCTGTGGTTTCAAATTCAGAAATCTTAATTTCTTTTTGCGTAATAATATCGCCGGTGTCTATACCTTCGTCCATTTTCATGATCGTAACACCAGTGGTTAGATCACCATTCAAGATCGCTGCTTGAATTGGAGAAGCACCCCTCCATCTTGGCAAATATGAAGCATGGACATTTACGCATCCAAATCTTGGAAATTCCAAGATTCGTGATCGAAGAATCTTTCCATAGGCTGCAACAACGATCACATCAGGATCCCAATTTGAAAGAACATTATAAACTTCATCTGCCGTCAATTTCTTCGGCTGCATGAGAGGAATTCCTCTTTCTTTTGCAAAATCCTTAACTGGTGAGGACTGGATAGATCTCCTTCTCCCTACTCTTTTATCAGGTTGGGTGAAAACACCAACAACATCAAATTTTTCATTTATCTCCCGCAGAATAACTTCCGCATAATTAGGAGAACCCATAAAAACGATCTTTTCCATTTGTCGCGCCAAAATAATCAATTCCTATTAAATATATGTGTTTATTCTTTCCCAGGAGATGAAATCAATCTAAATATTTTTCTTAATCCCCAGATAACTACAATACCAATAATTAATCCGGTTGAAATTAGAATTATTGGAAGCAAATAATTCGGATATTCCACAACAATGGGATTTTTTAATCTTAAATGAGCTTGCAATTCATTAATAAAATCTCTCGAAGGTAAAACGGGGTTAAGAAGATCATCTAACCCGTTTTCCAGTTTTCTGTTGTCGATTTCTTTTTTCATCTTTTTACCCTAAATAATTTCACTGCTATCAACAATATAGCGGCGTAGTTCTTTTAATGTTCGATGATAAAGACTTTTAATTGCTCCTTCACTTTTTCCCATAATCATTCCAACCTCCTTGTTAGACATATCTTCCACATATTTCAGAATAAGAAGCTGCTGGCGATCACCCGGAAGTAAATGAATTACCTTAATCAAACTCTCTACCTCTTGCTGCTTTTCAATTTGCTTCTCAGGAATATCAGTTTTACTCTCAATATATGAATGGTCCTCAATCGGCAATTCTCTTTTATGCTTACTGTTGTCACGGTACCAATTGGCCACCAAATTGTGGGCAATCCGATATAACCAAGCAGAAAAAGGCACTTTTGTTTTCTTATAATTTAGTATATGTTTTAATGCGCGCTGGAACACACGCGCAGTAAGGTCTTCCGCATCATGGATATTCCCAGTGCGGTAAAAGATATAGTTATAAATCTTTTTTACATTCTCCTGATATAGATCACTGAATGCTTCTTCATCCCCCATGATCGCACGTTCAAGAACATCATCGATTTGCTTCTCGTTTTGTCTCATTAGTAATATAATTTTAGTTTCTTATTAATTATTTGAAATGCGTGAGGTTTCAATTGATTATAGCTAATTCTTTTCTAGATAAGTCCATTAGATAATATCAAAACATTTTATCATAAGGAGAAATTTTGAAAATCAACGTTATTAACCTGGAAGACAATGGCATTTATAAGATATTCAGCCAAATGTGGGAACCAGAAAATCCTCCCAAAGGCGTGATTGTATTAGTACACGGCTTGGGTGAACACAGCGGCAGATATAGCACACATTTCGCTAAGCATTTCTCAAATGAAGGGTTTTCCATCCTAACCTTTGATCTTCCCGGGCATGGAAAATCAAGTGGAAAAAGGGGACATATTAAAAAGTACGAAGATATTAATATATTATTATCTGCTGGAATTTCTCACGTGAAGAAAAAATATCCAACTTTGCCGATTTTTTTATATGGGCACAGTTTAGGCGGGTTAATCGCATTGGAGTATTCTATCCAAATTAAACCCGTTATAAACGGTGTAATTGTTTCTGCTCCTGTTTTAGATGTTAATGAACCAATTCCTCCTATAAAATTGGCAATGGCAAAACTAATGGATAAATTTTTTCCATCATTCACTCTTGATAGTGGATTAAATAGAAATATGCTGTCACGCGATAAAAGCGTCGTGGAAAGATATAATGCTGATCCATTAGTGCATGGACACACTTCAGCAAGGATGGGCATGTATATTATTGAAAAGGGGAAATTCGTTCGTGATAATGCAAATAAGGTTACATTGCCTACTTTGATAATGATTGGTTCAGCGGAAGGAATTGTGAGTAAAAAAGCAATTCATGATTTTTGTGACAAATCTAACAATTGCAGTGAGAAGGTTTGGGCAGGTTTGTACCATGAATTGCATAATGAGCCTGAGAAAATGGATGTATTTCAATTTACAACAGAATGGATTGCTAGTCATATGTAATTCGTTGAAAGGCGATCATCGTATTTAAATAATCGCATATGTACTTGACCATTCTATTCACGAAAGTTACAATTAATTGAATGGTTGATTTGATTATTTATTAATTCGCGTACTTATGTAGTCTATAGCTTGATACGCCAATATTAATGAATTTTTAAGCCACTTGACCATTCAAATTCAAGTGGCTTTTATTTTATTTGTTCCAAGGAGATAACATTAATGCCAGATTTCATCTTATCAGATCCATTATCGAAAATTGATCCCGCGTTACATAATATTATTAAACTCGAAACTGAACGTCAGAAAAGAAAAATTATTTTAATTCCAAGCGAAAGCAGTGCTCCATCAGCCGTGCGGGAAAGCTTGGGATCCATTCTTCAGAATGTATATGCCGAAGGATATCCCCCGGAAAAATCCCGGCTGTTTACCCAAGAAGAGATTCTTGATTTAGAAAAACAAATTACGCATTTTAGACGTTACTCAGACCCACGTTACTATAAGGGTGTTGAAAATGTAGATATATTGGAAGAATTAGCTCGTCGGCGCTGCGCGGAATTATTTGCAAATGATCTCTTTAATCCCGACCAAATTTATGTAAATGTACAACCGCTCTCTGGCGCTCCTGCTAATAATGCCGTTTATCATGCTCTTATTGAACCTGGTGATGTAATTATTGGGATGAATCTATTCCATGGGGGTCATTTAACGCATGGATCTTCCGTAAATCGTTCTGGTAAGCTTTATAAAGTATTTCACTACAATGTTGATGCATACACAGAAAAGATAAATTTCGAAGTACTGCAAGAATTGGTAAAGGAAAAACAACCAAAAATTCTAATTGCCGGATATTCCTCATACCCATGGGCACCTGAATGGGAAAAGTTCGCGGAAATTGCACATTCAGTTGGAGCATATCTTTTTGCGGATATTTCTCATATTGCCGGAATGATTGCGGCCAATATACTCCCATCACCCGTTGGATATGCCGACATCATCACTTTCACGACACACAAAACACTTTGTGGACCACGTGGGGCATGCATTTTGTCATTTGATAGTAAATTATCAAGAAAAGTTGATAAAGCAGTGTTTCCTGGGGAACAGGGCGGTCCTCATATCCAGGCAATTGCAGGTATGGCAACAACCTTTAAAATCGCTCAAACAAAACAATTTAAAGATTTTCAAAAACAAATTATTAAGAACAGTTCTGCATTATCTTCCCAGCTTGCAAAACGCAATATTAAAATCGCATTCGGGGGTACGAATACACATTTACTAAATATCGATTGCAAATCAATCGCCGGAAAAGATGGCACCAAATTATCAGGTGATATGGCTGCTCGTATTCTTGACATCGCCGGTTTGGTTGTGAACGCGAACGCTATTCCTGGAGATAAATCAGCTCTACGCTCAAGCGGTGTCCGTCTAGGTACCCCATGGATCACTCAAAGAGGGTTAATGGCCGGGGATATGATCGAGATTGCTGATATCATCGCGGATATTCTTCATGCAACAGAACCCTACACGGTCATGGGAAAAACCAGGGCAATCACAAGAGCGAAAGTGGACTTCACCGTTCTAGAACAGATAAAGCTTAGAGTGCGGACTTTAATCAAGAAAACGGTAGATGGAAAGAGTATTGAAAATACTGGCTATCCCTATTATTACTTCCTGGATGATTTTAGTAAATGTGAGCCAGAAGAGTGGCTTACTTTTGACATTATTGGAGACCAAATATTAAATTCTCTGCAGTGGATTTTTTCTACAGATATTGAAAACCTATCTGGTGACAAAATTTCATCTACGTCATTTTACGCAAACGAGAAAAGGATTTCTTGCTTCATATCCAAACAATCTGATAAAAAATATAAATTGGTGTTACGGGCTGAAGATGCTGGTTTAGCTATAACATGGTTACGTGATCTTTCAGATGGATTTATATCTTTTAATGCTGATCCTTCCAGAAAAATTCCGGGACCATTCATTGTCCGAAGAGCTAACACAAAAATAAAAGTTGATAAAAAACGTAAAGAGAGTTCTCCAGACCATACAAAGCCATATTTCATTGGATTCGAGAATTACCAAAACCAGGAATCATCACTTTTAGTTGATTTTCATTGGATTCAAAAAATGGAGGGGAGCCTCAAGCGGACAGCTCTTTTTGAATTGCACCAGAAAGCTGGCGCGAGGATCATTCCATTCGCCGGTTGGGAAATGCCCGTCTGGTATTCTTCCGTTATCGATGAACACCAAGCAACGCGTACTGCAGCCGGGTTATTCGACGTTTCGCATATGGGTGTTTTTGAAGCACAGGGGAGCCACGCGAGCATTTTCTTGGATTGTGTGTGTGGAAATAACATCTCTGATTTAAAAACTGGTGAATCCTGCTACACACATTTTTTAGATCCGGATGCCAAAGTAATTGATGACTTACTGGTTTATCGGCATATGCCAGACAAGTATCTAATTGTTGTTAATGCATCCAATACCAATAAAGACTGGGCGTGGCTGAATGCGGTAAAAGATGGTTCGGTAATAATTGAAAATAACCGCCCTTGGATAAAATGCTTGGGTCGAGATGTAATCCTGCGCAACCTTCATGATCATGAAACAGCAGAAGACCAACGGGTTGATATTGCTCTTCAGGGGCCACTTTCTAAAGACATTTTGCTGCAAATTGGCTTTGACGAACAGGATACTCAGAAAATCTCAAATTTAGCGAGGACGAATATCTGCCACGCACAATGGGGAAAACAAGACCTGATCATATCTCGTACAGGATATACTGGAGAAAAAATGGCGTTTGAGATTTTCATTCACCCAGAAAATTCTGTTCAATTATGGAAAAAGCTTGTCGAAGTAGGAACATCATGCGGTATAAAACCATGTGGTCTGGGTGCACGTGATTCTTTGAGAACAGAGGCTGGATTACCCCTTTACGGTCACGAAATGGGGGGTGAGTTCAACTTAGGTGTTGCAGAAGCTGGATTTGGTTCTTATATCAAGACACACAAACCTTGGTTTATAGGCCGCTCTTCTTTCCTGGAAAATGAAAAAACCCGCAGATACGAAGTGACCAGGTTCCGTTTTGAAGAAAAACGTACGCGCATCGCGCATTTGGGTGACTTAGTATTCAATAATAAAGGCAAGAACATTGGTTTTGTAACTAGCTGTGCAATCGATAAAGAAGGGTTCCTCACTGGTCAGGCATGTATTGAAAAAAAATACACGGTCATGGATACTCCAATTTTCATATACCAGAAAACAAATAGCTTAAAATCGATTGACTTCTCTAAGCTTATAGAAGGGGACAAGATCACTCTCCCTTCAAAAGCAATGATTATAAAGAGGTTTCCACGCTTATGAAATATAACAATTTACTAAATAATAAAATTCGGAGATAAATATATGCAAACACTTTGGGATTATCGCTATGCACAACGAACCCAGAGGATGAAGGGGTCGGCCATCAGGGAACTATTGAAGTTTTCGGAAAGAAAAGATATTATATCTTTCGCCGGGGGATTGCCAGCTCCTGAGGTATTCCCGATAGACAAATTCCGTGAGGGATGCGACAAGGCATTGCGTGAGCATGGTGCGGAATGCCTTCAATATGGCTCAACAGATGGGTATTTGCCACTACGCGAAATGATCGCTTACTATGCAACACGCTACGGAATGAACGTAACAGCTGATAATATATTACCTACATCTGGTTCCCAACAGGCACTTGATTTAATTGGACGAATTTTCATAAATCCTGGTGACCGAATTTTAGTTGAGTCACCCACATATTTAGGCGCCCTTCAAGCTTGGGTCGCTTACGGCGCCGAATTCATTTCTGTTCCTTTTGACAAGGATGGAATGGTCACCGATAAATTAGAGAATCTTCTTCGCGCGGGAATTAAATTCATCTATGTATTACCAAATTTCCAAAATCCCACCGGACTTACACTCTCGTATGAAAGACGTCTGCATCTGATTGAATTAGCTGACAAATACGGTATCCCCATTATTGAGGACGACCCATACGGACAGTTACGTTACGAAGGTGAGCACCTTCCGGCGGTCATAGTTCTGGACAGCCAGACAAGATCACAGGATATATGTTATTCCGGAAACGTGATTTACTTGAGCACTTTTTCAAAAACACTGGCGCCTGGAATCCGATTAGCCTGGGTTATTGCTCCGCCTGAGGTAATCCAAAAACTGATCTTGGCAAAACAAGGCGCGGATTTGCATACATCAACCTTCAATCAAATTACAGCACATGAAGTAGCTAAGGACGGTTTTTTATATGAGCATGTTAAGTTGATTCGTAAAGTGTATCGTGAACGACGCGATGTTATGTTGGATTCACTTGAAGAACATATGCCATCAGGTATCACATGGTCACACCCAAAGGGCGGATTGTTCCTATGGACAACGCTCCCAACCAATTTGGATGCTAAGGTAATATTTAAAGATGCAATAAAAAAAAGTGTCGCTTTTGTTCCAGGAGCAGTTTTCTTTGCTGAGGGTGGGGGACATAATACGATGCGTCTGAACTTCTCAAACGCAAAACCAGAAATGATCAGCGAGGGAATTAGTAGATTATCCGAAGTAGTTAAGAACCATATTATGAAGAAATAAAATCCATATCACAGTATTGGACTATTCTTCCATAAATTAAATTCAGTAAGAATAGATCCACCAATAAATTCCCGTAAAATCGAATTGTCCGGGATCAAATCTTCATTTACCAGTAAGAACCATTCAAGGAATGTTAATAATCTTTTCGCTTCAAGAAATTCTTCAGTACCATGTGGAATTTGCCTCAGCAATGGTTCTGCGTATGTTTTTAGAACTGCTAATTCATAAACCAACGCTGAATTAAAAATTTCATCTGCGTTTTCTTGGTGAGGGAAGATATATTCCCTCTCTCCCCTTCGAACTGATTCCCACATCTGAATAGTCGTCTGGGCGGAATACCCCCGTGTACGTGCGTCCCTAATTATTCGCCTTAATAATCTAGTATCAGTAGTGGAAATCCGATTATAGTGGTCTAAGTTCAACTGCGTTAGGCAAGAAACATATATAAGGAATTTGTTTGATCGAGCAATATCAGATATTAGCCTTGGGTTCAATCCATGTATACCTTCAATCAGGATGATCTGATTTTCTCGAATCCTAATCGTATCCCCGGTTTCTCTCTTTCCAGTCTTAAAATTGTACCTTGGAAGCGTTACCTCTTTCCCCGAAAGTAATCGCTTGAGATGATCTTCCATCAATGAAGCATCAATCGCCTCAAATGTTTCAAAATTGTAATCACCATTTTCATCCAAAGGGGTCTTATCACGATCAACAAAATAATTGTCCATTTCTAATGCGAATGGAGAAATTCCATAGGTTAGCAACTGAATCGCTAAACGTTTTGAAAATGTTGTTTTTCCTGATGATGTCGGACCAGCAATCAAGACAATCCGCAACTCATCGATCTTTGAATGTATCAGTGAGGCAATCTGTGAAATTTTTTGCTCGTGGAGTGCTTCTGAAACTAAGATCACCTCTCGTATAGAATGGTTTGATATCGACTCATTAAGAGCAGCAACACAATCAATGTCAAGACTTTCTAACCATGACCCATATTGTTTAAATATTTCCAGCAGTTTACTATAGCGCGGCATCGGCAGTAATTTCTTCGGCGTTTTTCGCCTGGGATACTGCAAAATGAATCCTTCACCGCTTATGATCAACTTAAATATGGTTAAATACCCGGTTGAAGGTACCATATAACCATGATGATAGTCTCGATGATTGTTCAAGCTGTATAAAACCAGATAGTTCTTTTTTCGATATTTTAAGAGCCTTAGCTTATCACTAAATGCTTTTTTAGAAAAATAAGAAATCGCTTCCTCTAATGGAACTTTCTCTTTAATTATTGGAATGTTTTCCAACACCAATTCTTGCATATGTTTTTCAAGAGCAGAGATTTCGGATTCATTTAATGGTTCTCTATCAATAACCTTACAATAGTACCCACCATTTGGCACGGAATGATCTATTGTAAGAAATACTTTGGGGAATATTTCATGATAGGCAGTTTCGAGGAGGAAAGTTAATGAACGGCGGTAAATCTTTGATCCATCAGAAGTTGTCATATTAATTGGCGTTATTTTACAATCCTGCGCAACTTTATAAGAAAGTTCTCTTAGGTTTCCGTTCACCACTGCTCCAACAATGGGGGCACCTTCCCACTCATCCAATAATGAAAATAGCTCGCCGATAGTGGATCCTCTTATGCCGGATATGATCCTACCATCAGGTAGATAAACTTCAATATCTTCCCGTTTCCGGGAAATGAATTGCAGATTATTTTCTTTTTCCATTGTGGAAGAAAATTTTACCACGATGAAACTCGGGTAAAATTAGCCGGGTTTTATAAAATCTAATATTCATAAATGCAAAAAACATACTGGCGCTTAATTATTTCTCCATCTTCATCAGGCTCATGGAATATGGCCGTGGATGAAGCAATTTTAGAAGAAGTTGTTTCAAGGAATGTACCGCCTACCTTACGGTTGTACAGCTGGCATCCTTATTGCCTTTCAATCGGCCATGCCCAGTCTATTTCAGAAGTGAATACAGATTTTCTTATTGAAAATGGTTGGGGGGTGGTTAGGAGACCCACTGGAGGCCGCGCTATTTTGCATGCGGATGAACTTACATACTCCATTAATGCCCCGATTGATGACCCGCACATCCGGGAAGGGGTGATTGAATCCTATCAGCATTTATCGCATTGTCTTTTGCGGGCACTAGAATTAATTGGAATTAAAACGGATTCTAATCCCAAAGTAGAAGAGAAAAAGCATTTGTTAAAAAATCCAGTTTGTTTTCAGTATCCCTCTGATTATGAAATTACTTTTCAAGGGAAAAAATTGATCGGCAGTGCTCAAGCGCGAAAAATAAATGGCCTACTCCAACATGGAACTATTCCATTATTCGGTGACATTTCAAGGATTATCTCAACACTTAATTTTAAAAATGATGAGGAAAAACTCAAAGCAACAAGCAGTTTATTGGCCAGAGCAACAACTTTACAAGCGGTTATGGGACATATGATTTCTTGGGAAGAATTAGCCAGTGCTATTTTGCATGTATTTGAGATAACTCTAAACATTCATTTTAAAAGTTCCTCATTATCGCTAAACGAATTAAATAGGGCAAAAACCTTACAAAAAGAGAAATATGCGAATAAGGCTTGGACTTTTAGGATTTAAATAAAGATTAATGAGTTTAATTTCAATTCTTATCTTAATTGTAGTTATTGGATTTTACGTATTTATCCTGATATATCATAACCAATGGATATCAAATATTTCTTTCATCCCCAGATCAGACTGGCTTCTTGTTTTAGGTGCGGGATTAGAAATAAATGATCAACCTTCTCCAATCCTTAAAGATAGATTAATTTCAGTTATCAAGTATTCAAGAAAATTCAATCCTAAACACATTATGCTTAGCGGAGCAAAGAAGAATCCGGATTACAACGAGCCAGCTGCAATGTTAAACTTCCTGTTATCTGAAGGGATTGATCGAGATTCTATTGTTTTAGATGAATCAGGATTTTCAACATATCATTCATGCGTAAATTTGAGAAATAAATATGATCCGGAAAATATTGTCATCATTTCCCAGCGTTTTCATCTATATCGTTCATTAATGATCAGCAGATTGATTGGCCTGCAATCATTTGGTCTTATTGCAAATGACTTATTATTTTCCAATTCTTTTAAAAACGTTTTGGTATCTTCGTGAGAGTGTTGCTATTCCCTATAATTTGATAAAAATGCTGTATTTCCATATTCTCAAAAACTAACAATATTCGCAATTTCATAGATATAATTATTATTAATTAGTTTTCAATACCACTAAGAAATAAGAGGATTCAGAATAATGGTTCCAGAAGGTAAGGGGTTTTATATATGGAAAATACCGAGTTGTGAAAATGGTGATCCAGAAACTATTGCTTTGACTGCATATAAAGCTGGTCTTACACATGTTCTGATCAAAATAGCTAATGGAATTTATGATTACAACTATGACACATCTACGAAGAAGGACCTGATTGGACCAGTCGTAGATGCTCTCCATAAAAGGAATATCAAAGTCTGGGGGTGGCATTATATTTTCGGAGATTTGCCTATTGATGAAGCGAAAGCAGCCATTCGACAAATCAATCGGCTTCCATTAGATGGCTATTCGATAGACGCAGAATCTGAATATAAAGGAAAATATACACCTTGTCGGATATTCATGAAAGAATTGCGAAGCGCTTTACCTGATTTTCCAGTCGCCCTAAGTTCTTTCAGATACCCAAAATACCATATGGATCTACCATGGAAGGATTTCCTCGCTTACTGCGATTTTAATATGCCTCAAGTTTATTGGGAACAGTCACATAATCCTGGCTATCAATTAGAACGCAGTCTTAATGAATTTCAAACCGTGGTTGAACCTTTCCGCCCAATAATTCCAACAGGTCCCGCGTATTGTGCTGGCGGATGGTGCTCATCATCCAGCGAGATCATCGAATTTATGAACAAAGCTGTATCTTTGAAGATGTCTGCTGTTAATTTTTGGAGTTGGGATTATTGCCGTTTAAAAATGCCGCATTTATGGGAAACAATTTCAGCTTTCAATTGGCCTTCTTCACCAAATCCAGAAAAGGATCTGACAGAAAGATTCATTGATTCTCTTAATTCTAGAAATATTTCTGGCATTTTAGCTCTTTATACGGATGATGCCGTTCACATAAATGCTACACGTACAATCCAGGGCCAATCTGCATTAAGATCATTTTATGATGACTTGCTAAATAATTTATTTCAGGATTGGCTATTCGAAATTATTGATATTAATGGAAATGACCAAACAAGACATTTCACATGGAGAGCGATTAAGTCCAATACCGAAACCATCAGGGGAGAAGACACAATCGGGATAATGGCAAATAAAATTATTTACCATTACTCATCTTATTCCAATTAATGAAAAAATCCCATTGCGATGAAACGCACTGGGATTTTATATCATACAGATAGATATTTACTCAGCCAACGGTTTTTTTTCAGAACTTATTTCATTATCATTGTCTGCTTTCAATTCTTCTTCTTGTTGCCTCTTTCCTTCAGCGACTGCAATAATTGCACTAATTCTCTTATCAGAAAAACCTGTCCCTGAAGGAATTAATTTACCGATAATCACATTTTCCTTTAATCCAAATAACGGGTCTTTGTCTGCAGCAATTGCAGCATGAGCAAGCACCTTGATTGTATGCTGGAAGGAAGAAGCTGAAAGCCAAGAGTCAGTAGATAACGATGCTTTAGTGACACCCATTAACACTTCGGAAAAACGGGCAAGTTGTTTCCCTTCATCCCGTAGTTTCTCATTTAACTGCCGAATCTCCATCCGATCAACTACATCATTTGGGAGATATTCCGAATCGCCAGGGTT
>SDBT01003353.1_pt1 | contig 27771 bp, 36 predicted proteins | sample 2277101 | NCBI WGS metagenome assembly SDBT01 (sample SAMN10404973, study PRJNA504765) | marine sediment metagenome | isolation source: marine sediment core GS10_PC15, 103 cmbsf | place: Arctic Ocean: Southern Knipovich Ridge | collected 2010 | reverse complement strand
TGCATCGTTACTTACACCTTGTGTTTTTGTGCCAAGTTTCAGGATAGAATTAAAATCTGTAGTTACGCTGATACCGGACAGGTCTATCATTGTGTCATTATTTACCCATGTAACGGTATCATATTCATACCCGCCGAAACATACTGCGCAAAGCATTAAAAAGATTATACTACGTCGCACTAAATTCACGTTTTGTTCCCGTCGAAGAATGTTCTATTATTAAATTTCCCACAGCCTGTGCTTCACTATCGTCAACATCAGCTTGTACGGCTATCCGAAAAGTAAAGCTGCCTATTTTCATGGTGGTAAACGTGGGCGTCTCTCCATCAGTAAGATCGCTTAACTTTTCTATTATCGAGTCTATTCTCATAATTATAAAGGGCAGGGCCGAAGCCCCACCCTAGGAAAAGAGGACAGTTTAAGGTGTTGTGCCAGTTAATTCTTCCTCTAATTGTCTAATATCAGCCTTTCTTTTTTTAACGGCCTGTTCAACATCTATGCCGGCAGCTATTCTGGCCAGTCGAGTTAATGAACCCGAAAACTTAACCGGGTCTTTCATTCCCTGTATTAATAATCTTGACCATCTTGGATTTGTGGCTATACGCGAAAACGCTGACGGAGTAAGCACTACGGATGCTGCAAATCCCGGTCGGTTCAAAATAGCCGATCCCGTTAAAAGACTTGATTGAGCTATTGCCACAACCAGTCTTCCGGTTGAACCAAAAGAAGATGCCGGGCGCTGCAATAACTCAGCGGCATTACCCAATGCTTTTATAGATATTATTTCTTCGGGTTCAAATGTTGCTTTAAGAATATCATCATCCAGCAGATTCAGAAATTTCGTTCCAATAAATTCCTTTGTAGACGATTCGCCACCAGTCAATAGCGATTCAAGATAGCTATGTTTTAGCACATCCCATGTAGGTTCATCTACTGTGTTTTTCAAAAGCTTAATTTGCTTACTGGCACCTTTTTGGAAAACCTTTGGAATAACCTTTTCAGGATTATCTGCCAGTATTTTGCCAAGAGATTTTATCAGTTTGCTGTTAAAGACCTGCTTACCTTCTCTGTGGAATTTATTGGCAAACCTCCACATATCCAGTGCATCTCCGGATAGTTGTTTTCCGCCTTTCTCAATAGCCCCATCAGCTAGTTTAGCTAATTGCTTTGTGGCGCCTAATGCAACATCTTTGGTTGCTGACATTGTTCTGGCCTGAGTAAGCAAAGCCGACCTTAAAGATGTAGCCTGTTTAAAGGTCACATTATCAGGAAGGTTTAAAACACCATCTAACAATGTGTCTCCCGTGATGCTTCTTAAAATATTCACCTTGGAAGAAAGTCTTTGTTGTGCAAATTTCTTAAGTGGTGTAATATTAACTATATCACCGGTTTTCCCAGACTTTTTAACAAGTTTATCAACTTGTTTATAGATAGCCCTTGACGCTCTTTTGAATGCGGTGTTTTTTTGGTTAATCGCATCTAAAACAATATCTCCGGCTTCTTCTGGTGATAATTTACTGATAGCAGCAACAAAATCATCCGACAGAGAAGCAACCGCTTTTTTAATGGCTTTCGGTATGAGAATTGTTTTAAGCTTCTGTAGTTTACCACCACTAAACAACGATCCTTCGGCAATAGATTCCATCAAGTCTATTATTCTATTATCAGTAGCCTGGGCCAAAGTGATACCAAGACCAGACTTTTCTAATAGCTTCGCAGCTTCTTTGGCACCGGGAGCAATAAACTTACGTCCTATTTTGCTCGCCAAGGGCTTGATTACTTTACCAAGCCCCTTAGCCAGTCCTCTACCTGCTAATTCAGAGCCCGCCTCTTCAAGCCCTGCAATAAGTTGTTCTGTATAAAGTTCCTTTAGTGTCATAGGCTTGGCGCCGGGTTGGTTCAACTTAAACTGTTGCTGAATACTTTTACCTGCCATGCCACCGCCGAGAGTTCCCGCAGCGAGTAATCCAAGATTGGCTAGAGTTTTTAACCTTGGGTCTTGAATATTTTGTGTAAAAGGCTTTCCTGCCCGCACAAAAGCTGCACCGCCAACTAAGCCTCCGCCAATCTGAGGTATATCTGCCCTCAATGATTCAAGAAAACCGGGCTGTTCTTGGACTATTGCGCCTGACTGGATTCCCTGCCTTAGAAATTCCTCCTGCTTCATCTGGTTTATCTCGGACTCAGGAATAAACTCAGAAGTTATAATATCAGGCTCAATATCGCTAGAAAAGAATTCTTTGGACGAAATAGTGCCTGTCGGACTAAAAAAGTCTTTTGTACTTATTGTATCAGTTGCCATTGCCCGTCTCCTGTATATTTAGCTTTCTGGCCACGGCTATTTGTTCTTATTTCGTCAATTTGGAATACATCGGTTTTTGGTTTTCCAACATCAGGAACTCTTGCACCCGTCTTTCTTAGAAGTTCAATTCGTCTTTTCTTCATAAAGGATATATTTTTGAGACTTTGTTTTTTCTTCGCCTGCCATTGAATAGGCCCGTCAGAAGGCAATGGTATTTGTTTGAAAATACGTCTTGCTTCCGGCTCTGACATCTGCGCTCCGGTTATCTGTTTAACAACAGCATTTTTAAGTGCCGCTGTTGCTGCCAAAAACTGTGCCTGTTCTGTTTCGGTAAACGCCAAAGCATTAAGTACGGTACCTACCCTGCCTTTCACCGGACCTACAAATTTCTCATCAAATAATGTACCAAGATTATTAAGCGCGTCTTCGCTGGCAAGTGCATCAGCTAGATCGGTTCTCTCTTTGGCCGATGGAGCGGGCTTGGGTTTAGTTGCCAAAAATCTCTGCCCCCTGGTTCCGGTCTCTACCACAACTTCTGTAGTAGCGTCAGGATTTAATGCGTTTTGTACATCTGCTGTGGTCTGAAACGCTTTGGCTATCTCTAAATCATCCTTTGCAGACTTCTGTGGCTCGCCGCCAATATTAACAGTCTGGCTTGCTCCACCAAATACACCTGAATTTTTTATTCGATCTCTTATCTCCGGCGGTGTGTTTGGATCGAGAAACACTTGTAATAACCCAGCCTTCATTCTGGCAAGCTCACTTGAACCCGATTCGGTCTTAGGCGATAAAGCCTGTTGTGTCTGTGCACCCCTAAGCCCAATCTGTGAACGGATGTTTGCCAGTTGCAACTGGGCAAGCTCCTGTGACTGCTTTTTCTGTTCTGCTTGCTCAAATATACTCGGAGCTAAAGTTACCTCCGGGCCTATTGGTTTGTTTAGTAATGCCATTTTTTACTCCTATCCAAAGGTAAAGCCACCCGAACCGGTGCGGCCTGAAATAGACGATAACGAAGATGGGTTTACCCCGCTAAACAAACCGGCTAATTGATCTGTCCCGCCACCGCCAAGGAAACTTAACCCCGCCTGTGCAGCTAATACATCACGATTTATCCCTCCGGTAGAGCTGGAACTAAGCCCCGAAGGACCGCCCAAAAGGCCCGGCGTGCTTGAGAACACATCGAAAGCCAGCGGTGGAGAGAACATACTTGTTTCAAGAGCAGGGCCGACAGTTCCTGCCTGTTCGTTTCTGCGCCTTAATTCTTCCTGTAATTTAGCAAGCCTGAACATTTCCTGAAATTCTCTCGGCAGTCCCGCAAGACTAAGTTGTTTTTCAAAGAAATCAAACGGAACATTCTGTTCCAGAGAAGCTAAGTTTACTAACCCCGGAACGGCATTAATCGCCTGTTGTCTTGATTGGGCTTCAAGCTGGGCAGCCAAAGTGCCTATGTCAGAAAACGCCGACTCTTCAAGCTCTCTCTCCTGATCTAAGCGTCCACCGCCAAAAAACTTATCCCCGGCAGATGTCCGTGCGGCAATCCTGTCTTTGGCCCGCTTCAGTTCTTTTTCAAGGCTTACCTTGAAAGCTTTTAATCTCGTATCTTTAAACGGATCGAAACCCTCGGCAGTCCTCGACAAAACATCAACACCCTGTTGGAATAACGGGTTCTGTGTAAAGTCCTGCCCGGATATAAGTCCGGGGATACTTGAGAGTAACCCTTGCTGTGAACCCGTTAAGGGGGTTGGAATGTCCGGTCGCCCCGGCAATGGTCGGCCCGCCGATCTCAAAAAAGCTTCTGCTTTTCCCCCTGCGGCGGAAGTTATCCCCTCAAAAGACCTTATCTGTGACGGAGACCTAATATCTCTTGGCTCCAGTCTTTCTGTTTCCCCAAACGGATTGTCAAATAATCCCATGTTTACAACTCCTTAATTAGAACGGTCTGCCACACAGACCATCCATGCTTCTTTATAAATGTTGTCGGACTCTTATTCGTATATTTTATCAGTTTTTTTAAATCCAAATTTCTTGCCCACGCCTCGGCCTTTTCCAGCAGGCCGGTCTTACTCATTCCTTTTTTTACCCAGTCCATAGCCACAAAAGCAGAATCATTACCAACTGCTTCCGCTATCAACAAACCTATTATTTCGTCCTCGTCAAACATCATCCATGCACCAAACAAATCTGTTCCAAGATTTAAGGTCAGCCATTTCTCTGTCTGCTCCTTTGTCTTTGTCGAACCTAACTTTTCGATCAAGCCCATCAGGGCACCTTTTGCCGACAATGAATTACCGTCTACAATTCTCTTTTCCATTTTCTTTTCCTTTACTGAATATATCTAGTTATTATCCACCATTCCGTATTATCTGAGGTTATAGCTATAACATCATATTGAGTCGCCATATCCACGGTTGTCTCTCCGTCTATTGTTTCGCTATTGCTTCCGCTTACTGTTATTGTTCCGGTTCCTATATTTTTAATATAATATACTCTGCCTTTTGTGTCAAGGGCAAGCGGCACGGTAACTGTAAAAGTACCGTTTGCTAATACTATATCATCCTCGGCAGTTAAAGTAACATCCTCGGTAGGCGAGTTTATCACTGCTTTACCGACAAAGCGGTTTATTTCCCTTCTAAACCCATCCAGTTCACGGTTTAAAGCTTCGGCATATTTCAATGTATTCGGATCGGTTATTAAAAGGGTTTTGGGAAGGTCTGGTTCACGTAATTTACGCACCGATTTCCATCCCTAATACAACCATTGTCGCCGTAACATCCGCCGTCGCGCCTGTAACAGGCTTAATGCCAAAGGTCGCTGCCGCAATCTCTGTAGTGCGTATACCTGTAGAAAACAACCATCTATAGTCAGTAGTTGCCGTCATTCCAGATAAATCGACATTTAATAGCCATGAATTAGCACTAGCACCAGAGCCTATATCAAAATCCGTTCCACCAGCCAACGAACCTGACGGGCTATGGATAAGAACCGCAAATATAAATGCCTCCTGGCCTGCAGGAATTGTATACACGGTAGTCTTGCTATCTCCGTTTTGCAAATTAACAGTGGCTTCACCGAGATAAGCCATACCGCTGCCTTTAATATAGGCGTTAAGCTCGGTTCCCCATGTTCCACTATCGCCGCCCTGTGTTGGCAAAGTAAGTGACATTATATGTCTCCTTTAATTAAATAATTAATTGCATTAGAAAGTATTTTAAATCTTAACTTCCACTAAACCCCGATCCTCCCGGCCGTTTGCCAGAAGATGTTCATTCGGTTAAATTGAAAATTGCCACCTGTTTCATTAATTCTGCATCTGAAACGTATCCAGTCACAAGTGGTTCTAAACGATGCCTGTTGTCTTGATAAAGAAGAACTGGAGTCAAAGGATTTTATAAAGTTCCAATTCGCCCCCTTGTCGGTTGAGTAATATAAATCCATGCCGGAGCCGGTAAAACTTATATCCGCACGGTTAATTCTCATTGCTACACCCAGACGGGTGAAATTAAAGTCCTTAGTATCGAACTGTTTGTTTAATACCGTCCCGTCCTCTTCTGTAACTAAGGTGCTGTATTCAAAAACATTACCGCTGTCATCGCCTAAAAGAAGGGACGGGGAATCTGCGCCAAGACTTCTATCTCCAAATTTCCATGTCTGGGCATCGAAAGAGCCTACCAGATCATCAAACGTCACTGATGAATCCAGTTGATAAAATCCATATCCTGTAATATTGTTATTGAATGTAAACTTGGACCAGCTATTTAGTTCGTAATTATATACAAATGCCGTAGCAGGATATGTCCCGGATGTAGGAATGAAAATCCAATATTCTTTATCCTGTTCTCTTACTATCGCAAAAGAGCGTGTTATGTTGCTGAAATTTATCTGTTGAATCAATTCTCTTCTCACTTTAGTCGTTTGGGGGCCATCTGCTGCTGCGCCTAAAGGAGAAAGTGAAACTCCGTCAAATAAATATACATCATCTCTGCCAAGGAACACTACATTCCCGTTAATAACTTTGATAGTCCTCGGAGCAGGGCTGCCCTGGCCGGATATTTTCCTGCTAAAATCAAATATATCGCTATCTCCGGTTGCCCAGCAAATCCAAACACTGTCCTCTTTTACTATACATAACAGGTCTCCGCGAAATTTTACCGCACCCGAAATCCAATCGTTTCCCGGCAGGTCATTTGACGAAGCATTACCTGAATCTATATTGTCAGGATCAGCAGTATTGGACCATCTAACTCTCTGTGGAAACCGGTCCCCGCCTTCGGTCGTATCAAAGAAAAGGAGATGACTCTTAAATTCCACAAGGAACTTAGCTCTAAACGGAACCCCGCCAATAGTATTTAACAGTTCCTCATACGAAGTATTAGACCCTCCTTTGAAGACTATAACGGGGTCTGTATTGTTTGTGGCAACCCACCATGGCTGAGACTCGGCTACGTCTCTTATAATATCAAATGACCAAAAATCACTGTCCTCGCCACTGAATTGAGTGGACTGACCGTAAGGTCCTTCACCATAAAACCCCGATCCGTAGAATCCCGCCCCCTGACCGCCATACAGACCTTCTCCATAAGCCAATGCGCCGTAGGCAGTATTTATATCATTAGGTCCGGGGAATATATCCCATTCGGTATTTGCAGAATCCCAGCGGTATAGATTTTTATCAGTTAAATTAAAAAGCCATGTGTTTTCACTGAAGTCTTTAAATTGATCCATCTGGGATAGCGATCCGCTTAAGGGTAGATTTGACCCAAAAGAGGTATATCCATTTCTGCTTGCTATCATTCCGTCCTGAAAAAAGACATTCTCCGCACCGGCCAGTTCAATATCAGTTATCAAATCCGCCGGTAAGCCAAGATTTAAGCCCCCTCTGGGAGCTACTATTGTATGTACCTGAGTCCTCATGGTATATAGTCTATTTTAATACGATAAGCGTGTACACCATCCATAGCAGTTCCACGATTATTAAACTGCACATTAGTGTCATCCCACAATATTCTAAATGAAGAACTTGTCTCTGCGTCTGAATTGTTATCTAAAACTTTGTAACTACCACTCGTTCTTACCGCAAAAGTTACAGATAAAATATCATCACCATCGGTCAACCCATGAGGTATATTCTGTGAACCACCCCCGGCAGTATTTCCTGTAAGGTACTTAGTATAAACTTTTGTCGATACACCGTTGACATCAAAAAATTGATAACCCGTCGTGGTCGGTATTGAATGTCCATCGGATTCATTTCCTATTTGGTCGTCAATAAATTTCTTATTAACTATCATTGCATCTGTGGTTGGAGCGGCGGATGTTTTTGTCAGCGATCCGTCCGCAAGCGTGGCAACCCCTACTGATTCAAAAGTTGAACTGCTGTAAAGACGGCCTCCAGACGTTAATTGCAGAGTTGTATTGGTATCGTCCTGAAAAAACAATTCAGGCACTCCGCTAACTAATTTTACATAGAGATGCCCGTAATCAGTGACCGTAGACGGGTCCGAGGCCTCTCTATACATCTTTAGGTTTTTTACACCGACTTCATTCTCTTGGTCTGAGTTGTCGCTCGCATTAAAACCATAAAATATATCTTCTAATCTTTCGCCTAAATCAAGACGGTGTTTGCGGAAAAAGTTATCCGCCTCACTTGCATTTGTAGCCCCTACGGGCGTAGTTTCGTCCCACGCATTTGAAAATGACATTATCTGAACTCCCATAAAATATCTGAAATTACCCTGTCTCTCGGATAGGTTGCACCGCCCGCTTCGGGCTCCATACCTTCTTCGATGTTACCGTATTTATTACTGTTGTCCTCTTTCACCATTTCTAAGACCATGGCCTGAGCCTTGGATTCCCAATAGTCCGCACGTTCTTCTTCGAGGGCGTATCTAAGCCCGAATGCTGTGGCTAAAGTTTCGACCACCTCCGGGTAGTTGTCCAGCAGGTCGTTAGTGCCCGCATCGGTAGAAAGATCGGCAAGAAAGCCATAGTATTCAAGGTTCATTGTCAATGCCGTAGCCGGTTTGGGATAAAGATATATCTGCCCCTTCTGGATGGAATAGTTTCGGGGCGTGCCTGATTTCGTAGTGGATATAAACTCATCCCGTTTTTCGGCATCCTGTTTGAATATTCGCTTTAATCGCTGCCTGTCATTATTCGAGCTGATTATTTCAAGGCTGATCTCTGTCTTGAACCGCAGGCTGCTGGTAGGAAGTCCGTAATTTCTCTGGTCAACCACCAGGGTAGTATCGGCCTCTGATTCCATGAATGTAAAGTTATGCGCTCTACATATCCTTCGCTGCGCATCGTTGATCCACCGGTCGATAAGGCCACCCCCGGTGTCCGGTATATCGTCACGGTTTATGTTTGCCGCAACCCTTGTTCTTATATCACTTAATGTCATATTAGCTCCAATCGGTCGTTGGTTCTGTTTCCGGTGTCCATTCTGACGCATCTGTTTCGTCAGGTGTCCATGTCGGACTTGTTTCTGTCTCTTCGCTCCACGTAGCCTCAACCGTCTCGTCAGACGCCCATGAGGACGCCTGTGCGGTCTCAGGAGTCCATGAGCTTGTTTGTAAGGTCTCAGAGCTCCATGAAGCATCGTTCTCTGTCTCAGGCGTCCATGTTGACTCTACGGCTGTTTCATCGCCCCATGCGGCAGAGACTTCCGTTTCAGGTGTCCAGGTAGTTTCTGTCTCATCTTCCGGTGTCCATCCTGTATCTACATCACGTTCCGGCGCCCAACCCAAACTAGTGAACGGCGGCCATAACAGCACATTGTCAAGGATGTCAAGTTTTCCGTTTATATCGCCAAATAATCTCACGATGCCTCTCCCTGTGTCTGAAGCAAAGATGTCTCAGATACCGTCTGGGTAGTTGAAACCGTTGCTCCGTCAGCCTTATACGTTTTTAACTGCGTAGTCGAAAACTCTGTTTTACCGAAAAATCTTCTGTATAACTGTACTATCATCTCTCTGAAATTAGAAGCCAGACCATTCGGTTCTGTGGTAGAGACCGTATCAAGTCCGTCTGATGACAAAATACCGGCCGGATTGTACTGTCCCTGACCCACAACCGCAGTAGATGTACTGACTATTACAAAATCACCTGTCTGAATATTAGCGTCCGAAGCCACATAATAACCTGTGGAACCTATTTCTGGTAACGAAGTACCCGCCGCAGTCCTGATTGTACCGTCTGGTTGGTATATTCCATAGGTCAAAGTAGAACCAGATCGCCATCCAAAGGTTATTTCGTTTGCCATTTAACACTCTCTAAACATTACCGGCACCGTTTTTTTCTTCCGCCGGTCTAATTAAATACAACTTCATAACTCTTATCTTTTCCAATATCATAAAAGCAGTACCGGCATCGTCTTTTTTAACAGCCATTTGGTATAAAGCCTCTAATCTCTCGTCGTACATTTCATCCAGTTTTTCTTTTGTCATTTCTCTTTCCTTTCGGCCATGCCTGAAACTTTCCATATTTATTGTCCTCGCCTACTGTCTCAGTCCAACTCCACAATAAATGCGGGAACTTACGCTTTGTATCATCCCAAAATGCCATTACGTCCAAAGGAGACGCCTGTAGTATCTTTTTGCCGTCGCCCCATAAGTGATACTCGCCAACAAGGGTTCTAAATTTAGCTGCTGTTTCCTTGTCCATCTTTCTAAAGGCATCAATCTCGCCGCCTTCACAGTCCCACTTTGCAAGTTCTATTAAGTCGTAACCCTTTGCCATTTCCTCGACAGTAATGATTTCAACGTCTTCTGTGTCTTCAGAATACATTCTGTACAGAGTGCTGTTATAATCAGCAATCTCATTCTCGCTTAAAACTACTCCGCCCCCGGTTGTCCGTGATGCCGGAAGAAGTTTTGTTCGGGTTGAGTTATATCCTATCGCTTTGTTAATAACAGTCGCTTCAAACCCGTTGTCTTTCATGTTCATACAATATAGTTCATAGCTATCTCTGGACGGTTCAAGGGCTATTAGTTCGCAGTCAGGCCATATCTGCTTAGCCTTCATACCGAACGCGCCTATGTGACCACCTATATCAAAGACCACTTTTGGCGTTAGCTTTTGCGACAGTTCTTTCAACCCATAACAATCACCGCCAAGACACTCAGATATAACATTAATATCCTGATACCCTGTTTCGACACGGATATTAATCTCTAATCCGTGCATATATACTTTAGTTGTGTGCATATTCTTTTCCTATATCTAATTCCAGACATGGAGTTATTGTGGCAGTTTTATTAAATACATCATCAATAGAACCCCAATATATCGACTTGTCAGATAACATCTTGTACTCTCGCTTTTGCTTGGTAAACCCATTGTTTCGCCTTATGTCTATTGATGGCCATTTATTCCAATAGAAGTCATACTTCGTAAACTTTTGATCTACGTCGTGACAAAACAGGTTTCGCCACGGACCTGGTTCTATAACCAGCCCATCCTTATTTTTTATTCTTTGCCCGTCATCCAATTTGCTAATTGCCCACTCAAGCGCATCAATCAATAACTCTCTATTGCACACTAATTGCGAACTGGCACATCTTATCTCATTGTTGATAGCGAACCTGCCTTTGTTTTCGCCATAATAATGCAATAGAACATAATTAAAATTATAGTAGAACGTGTCATCTCTGGGCGGTCTATAATCAAAATATCCTAACGGGTAAATATTGTCCTGCTCTGCCAGTGCTACATATCCAGTTGTAGCCACTTTTGCGCCTGCAAGCATCTGCATCCATATAGACTCCATTGATCGCCCAATATCACCAATACAAACATTAATCCCAAAATCAATCGGCTTTTGTGATACGCATATAATTGGAACCCCACGAGCAGACCACTCAAGATATTCTCTGCATAAAGACCAGAGCGATCCTTCCATTTCATGGTCAACACAGTTTATAATAGATATACTCACTTCTTCTCCCAGTACGCAAACGGTCTCGCTATAAGAACTTCGTCAATAGGCAGTTCGCCTACAACCTTACATATCCCTTGCTTTTTGGCTGCGCCCTCGTCATACTTGCTTCCTGATTCATAATAATCGTGGAATAAAACTCTACCACACTTTTTTACGCATTCAAAGTCAACCCTTACGCCTCTTTCAGAATGGTCCCCGTCAATGAACGCAAAATCAAAATCAATACCTTTCAATAATTCGGCCTTGTCGTCATCATTATCAACGGTATACGAATCAATTTTCCCATATACACCATAATCAGCCCAGAAAGGAAACTTATCTATGTAATTCTTTTTGTCGATAGTTATTACTTTATCTGCGTAGTGCGCCAGCAATGCCGTGGTTGTTCCATTATAAGTTCCGGTCTCAACAGCACATTTTATCTTTTTCGCACGAAGGAAATACCTCATCCTATCCTCCTGTGCGGCAGAAGAGATAGCACTCCTGTGAGTATGGTTGTATCCATAATAGTATTTTATACTACCATAAAACCCACCACTACTAACCGCTAAACTCATGGGCCATATATCCACACGAGCGTGCGGCCCCTGTATAGAATTTAATTCAATCATCTTTTCCTTTCCCATAGTGCAAATGGTTCATCATAAGTTACCTCGTCTTGTGGCAAAGTCTTCAAAAAGTCTATTGTCGGGGCAAACTTCTTATAGTCATTTAAAATATATTCGTGGAACAATACCTTTCCACACTTCCTGACGCACTCAAAATCAGACTTAACACCTTCAGGTGTATGGTCGCCATCAATAACCGCCAGATCGAAGTCAATACTATCTAAGTATTCTCGCTTCTCGGCATCACTGTCTACGATTAAATAGGTTATCTTGTTGTTGACCCCGAAATAATCCCATAACGCTATCGGTTCTGTCCGAGGAATTATATCTATTGTTGTCAGATGGTCAGAGTTATGGGCCAGGAATGTTGACCCCACACCATACTTAGTGCCTATCTCGACAATTCTTTTTGCGCCTTTGACATGCTTGAAAAGTTGTCCTTCACAGCACTTAATGCACGTCCCGCCATCCTTTATAGCATCAGCAGCTATAATTGTGCCGTTCAGAACAGACGGACCAAATCTTGAGATCAGAGTCTTGCAAATATGGCTATCGCCAATTATGTCAGATGTTGAAGTTATATCTGACTGTATTCCATAATCCTGTGGAGATTTCATCGCTTCTCCCAAAATGCAAATGGAGGTCGTTTAATAACTTCGTCTTCCGGCAGTTCATCTATGAACTTTGTGACACCAGGGAACATATCTATTTTATAGTCATGTAACAGTACTCTGCCGCACTTTTTAACAAGACCAAAATCACCCTTGACTCCATCATAAGTATGGATAGCGTCAATAAAGGCGAAATCGAAGTCGATAGCACCAAGCACTTCTGCCTTTTCAGCATCGTCTTCCAGTATTGCATTTGTGATCTTCTCATCTACACCAAAAAAGTGCTTGATGTATGCCGCTGTCTGCTGGTAAGCAATATCAATCGTTAAAACACGTTCTGAATAATGAGCTAATAAAGCAGTTGTTACGCCAAACAAAGTTCCTATTTCAACGGCCATTTTCGGTCTTACCTGGTCAAATAAGTGACGGAGAAACGGTTCCATGTCCTCGGTTTTTATCCGGCCATTTTCTTTACATGTTGCTATTAAGGCGGTTCCGCGAAGGCATCTTTTTCCAAAATGCTCCTTGACTTGCGCAAGATAACCACTGTTTCCAACGGTATCTTCCGCGCCAAATTCATCAGCATACAGGTTGAGATATAGAATTTTCTCTTTATCTGCATCTATGTCCAGCATGAGACCTCTGTGCCCTTTATGCCAGTGAAGTCGGTTGTATTTGTTATCTTGTCAAGATGTTCACGAACCTCGTCATTAAAGTCAGAAGATGACAGTTTGTCTTTCATTCTGCTAATACCACCGGCCCAGTGAAGAACCTTGACTATTCTGCCATAAGTTCTCAGTTTGCCATCAGAACAAACCTTAAGCTTCTTCCAATGTTCTCGCGAGCGCTCGTTATAAAATACCTTTTCGGCGTCAACTATCTTAAGCTGGTATCTTTGGGTGTTTGCAAGCTGATTAAAGTAGACCTGGTTAGAATTACCGGCACCGTCCTGGTACATCAGGTGTGTCCACTCGTCACAGAACTTCTTGCTCATACAGGCACTCACTCCGGCATTAAGGTATGGTTCGTCTCCTCTGTTAAGCGAACCTGCCACATCGAAATCACCTTTAAGGAACTCGTCAAGCGAATCACAAACAACCGTATCTGCATCAAGGTAGATAACACCATCATAGTCTTCAAGTAACTTAGACATAAATCGGGGCCGTATCTCAAAAGCCTTACACGCACTGGATGATTCACGAACCTCGCCAAGAATAGCCTCTTCGTCTCTTGCATCATACTTAAAGAATGGTATAGCCGGATGGTAGACCTTGAATGATTGATGGACTCTATCAGCAAGCCTATGCGTTAGTTCGTCATCTGCTATCGTAAAGGCACACCACCGTTGCTCGTTTCTCTGCTGAAGTTGCCTGTCTTTCCATTCTTTGTATCGAGCCATGACGAGTTCTAAGACCCTGGCAGGCTCAATACCTTCCATACATTTAGGAGCGACATTAAACTTACCTTTTGGACACGAATTAGAATAGATCAGCTTGTGACATGGATAGCACTCGCAGTCATCGTTATATACCGTGTCGGTATTCTTCCAGTATTTTGTAAGATTCTCTTCGGTATTTGTTGACATGAAGATTATCTTAGGGGTATCGAAAGCTGACGCCGCATTCATCAGGCCGGTATCCGCCCCAATAACGAGATCGGCATACTTTGTCAAAAGAAACGACTGTCGCACTGTGTAAACGCCGCACTTATTAATTGTCTGCGGGTTTTGCCATTCAAGCATCTTGCAATCGTCATTACCTACGGTGATAATCTCGATGTCCTTGAATTGAGTGCATAGCTCTCCTGCAATATATTCAGACCAGGGATATGTCTTATGGAATCCAGAACCGGACATTGACCAGACAATCACAAACTTATCTTTGTGTGCGCTGACAAAAGTCTCAGCAAGGGCCTCTTCTATCTTCGTGAAATACAACTCAGGCAAACACCCCTTTATATCGGGATAACCGGCAAGTTCCATCTGTCGGTCCTGAAAGTTATAGTTACACTCGGCGTGTCGCATTTCTTTTGACCATCCAGCCTCGCGAGAACCCTCGACTTTAATCAAGTGCCCCTCGCATGACTTAGTAAGATTTATCACCTTGTCAAAACTGCGGCCAAGCACGCTCCAATAGTACTCAAGCTCTTCGTATGGAATATCACTATGTTCCATGTGAATTATAAATTCGTCTATATTCGGGTTATTCTTTAGGACTTCCGCACCTTTAGCGGTCACGTTCATCACTACATAATAACCCTCTTTCTTAAGTTGTGAAAGAACGGGCGTCACCCAACAGGTATCGCCTAATGCTCCATATCGGATAACCAACGCCTCTTTGTCAGTTTTCTTTTCTCTTGGCAAACAAATTGTTCCGCCAAGTTCCATGCTCTTGAGTTCTTCTTGCGGCTTTTTTGTTGAGGCGAATTTCTTTCTCACAACCAACTGCCACGAATACTCATTTGAATCGTTATGTCTCGACTGCGAAAACAACTCCGCATTTCCAATCGGCTCAAGAATGTTCCATGCGTCTTCCCAGAACAGGTCTTGTCTTCTCAGGGGGTCTGCCCCCGATGTATCGACCAGGGGGTAATAATCTTTGTCCTGCTCATACAGGATTAGGAACCCACCCGGCCTTACAACTCTCCACCACTCTTTTAGAATGGCTTCGGTGCAGGAAAAGTCGCCTAACTGGTGCGAATCAAAAACATAATTAAACTGATTGTCAGAGAAAATCCCAAGGCCGTCATTGGCACTTACATCAAGAACCATGTCGGCTCTTGGGTTTCTCACTTTACAAATACCTATTGCTTTTGGGACGATCTTCTCATCCCTTACGTTCAGGTCTAAGCCTACACCCTTACATAATGAAGCAACACGGTACCTACATTTACGGGACTCGTACCCATCGGGTAATTCTTTTGTCCACATCCTCTTTTCCTTTCTAAATTAATTACGCAAATCTGTGTTCAAACAATACATACGCTTCAACCGAACCTGCGGTTAATGTTTCCACCGTACCATCGCCGGTAAATGCTATTCTAAGCGACAATTCTGAATTAGAATCAATATTAGCGAATGTTCCCGCTCTGATACCACCATCAGCCATCGCACCAACTTCTGTAGCTGTACCGACAAAAGCCGCCGTAGCAACCATATCGGACCCGTTTACAAGTTGGTATCTAAGTGTCGCATGTGCCGCCGCTGCATTAGCAGTCGTTGCCACGGTCTTAGGTAAAACCTTAAATCCCAGCAACTTGACATTACGGAAGAACTCCACCCTGTCAACAGTACTAACGGATGTTGAATACTTGATTGAAGTGGTTCCTTTTAGTCCGGTAGCGAATGAACCAACTATCGGGCCATACATAAACTGCACTCTGAAGTCTGGACTATCGTAACTCATAGCAAACCCTTTCTGCCGTTAAGCAAATCTATGTTCGTATAGAACATAAGCCTCAATGCTTCCGGCAGTATAAGTTTCGGTTGTTCCATCGCCGGTAATAGCCATTCTAAGCGCAAGTTCAGAGTTTGAGCCAATATTAGCGAATGTGCCACTTCTAATGCCGCCATTTTTCATTGCACCTGCGTCAACACTTGAGCCAAGAAATACAGCGGTTGCGACAACATTAGTACCGTTTATAAGCTGGTATCTATAGGTCGGACCGACCGCTGTTGCTCCGCCAGACGTGCTTGCCACCTTCGGAAGAACCTTAAAGTCAAGCAGCTTCACGTTTCTGAAGAACTCCACCCTGTCGGTAAGATTAGCCGAAGTTTGTACTTCTGCACTCGCACCAGTAACAATTATCGCTGCAAACGACCCAAATATAGGTCCGTGCATCAGTTGAACACGGAAATCAGGACTATCGTAACTCATAATGATCTCCTTATTCTGATCCGGTTAAATGAATAATATGAGCATCCTGACCGGCATCGGTGTGTTTCCACATCTTCTCCCAGCCCATAATCCCATACCATGCCAGACCCTTGGAACGACCAAAGTCTGTTGGAACTTTCGCCCTGACCTCTTCGGGCATAACAATGCCTTCCATCACAGCTTCTCTGCCAAATATAACAGCTTCGCCAAAATCTGCGGCAGAACCTATAGTATCAAGGAGATAATTAGTCTCTTCGATGAACCTGACGCCGTGCATACGGCCGACTTCACCGGCAAACAATCTTGCAGGATCGCCGTATCTCACATTATCACGCCATTCCGAGTCCTTCATCAACTCATTAAGGAAGTAAACAGAAGCGATGCAGATATAGTTCTCACCGTCATACTTAGGAATGTCACGAGACTTAAGCTCTTTGACAACCTCGCGGATATGGAACAATCTCCATCCACCCTTAACACTCTTAGCAGAACCAAGTGTATCGCCGTCTGCTATGGATTCAAGCGTTCCTGCAACCGTAGAAGTCGCGGTATACTTGCGCCCGGTCTTCTTGAACTCAAGGCCACAAGCCTTGTCAAGTACGGAAGACATATCGTCACGAAGAACCCTTATGATAGGATTCGAGACGTCAAAGTTACTTAATGCTTCAAGTTTTCCGGTATAAGGGATACTATTCCCCCATTCGGATATTGCAATCGTTCCACGAGTGATCGTGAACTGATGTTCCGGCATCGCATTCGTCTCAACGAGCGTTCCGCCTGCGGTAGATATTCTACCGACTTTATCGAAGTACAACGTGTCTCCGACGCCCTTGCCCCAACCCTCTTTAATATCGACAAACTGCCGAAATTTCATAAGAGGAACAAGCGCATGCCGAAGTTCCTGACTAAGCCGTGGGTTATGTAACCAACCACCCTGACCAGTCGAGGCATTGTACTGTAGGTCTGTCCAAGCCATTTTAAGCTCCTATATTAGCCTTTCGCAAAAGTCTTATCAGGCGCCCATTGTTTGTCGCCAAGGCTTTTGCGATGCTTTATGTAATCATCGTAGGACTCACCTTCGGGCTCTTCTTCGTCGCCCTTAGCGCCTTTGCCGCCGGAGAGACCCGCTGCCTCTGCTTTTTTAGCGGCTTTCTCCTTCTTTTCCATTTCAAACTCTTCACGGCCTTTAACACGTTCAGACTCTAACAGCTTTCTGGTAAGTTCGACCGCCTTGTCGATGCGGGTTTCCATCGTATCTCTGGAGTTTGTCTTCCCAAGATACGACCCAACCAAAGTCTCATAAGGAACCATATCCGGATATTTCACCCTGAACGCATTTGTCGTATTGTTCTGGGTCATAGTATCCTTAAGTTCCTTGATCGTCCTGTTTAGGGTCTTTTTGTCCACATAACCTGCATCTTCTTCTGCATCGGGTTTCTTGGTACCGTTTAAAGCGTCCCAGTCAATATATTCCGAAACAGTGTCGAACAATTCTTTGTCTTTAGTCTGTGAATCTCTTAAAGCCTTGTTCTCGTCTTCGATCTTGGTTATGTGCGTCTGTGAATCATTGTACCGCTTTTCAAAATCTTCGGGCTTGTCGCCCTTTTCGTCCTTGTCAGACATAATTACTCCTTTCGGGTCTGTCACCCGTTTCTCAATTCCTTGAGGGCGTTTTTGCCCTCTGTTAATTTATCTTCTATAAAATTAATAAGCCCGTCAAAAGCATTGATGGACTGCTGGATACGTACAAACTCCTCATACGTAACAGCTTCGCCAAACGCAACTATTGACGCCGCTTTCCTGGTTTCAAGGGCGGGCTTGATAACTTTAGTCCATCCCTCGGTCTTAACCGTCTCGTCAACCTTGTTAGCATCCATTAATGCAAGTTCTAGTTCCTCTTTTTCGTCCATTACTTCTCCTTAAATTTGTCACATGATTTGCCATCCGTCGAGTTTCTTTTTCCACCGCGAACTATACAGAGATTGAAACCCTTAATATCGTCGAGAACATAGAACTCGCACCTACCACAGTTCTGAACAACATCCTTGACAGGTTCCTCTATAGGTTCTTGTTCAGGTGCCAATAACTTAACTAACTCGTTATACTTTGCATTTGAATCAAACTCGATACCGAGTTTATTAAGTTCTTCTATTACAGCTATTTTGGTTTTTCTCGGCATTTTGTTGCCCTTTCAAAATTTGGTTTATCTTTTTCATCCATTAAGCAGGTCCGTCCATATCCTGGGCGTTATTCCCGGCTGCCTGTGACGGATTGTTTTCATTAGCCTCTGAACGATATGGATTAGGCCCGGCACCCTGCCTTGTCTTGGTTGGCCACGCCTTACCAACGACATACCCTCTCTGGGCATTCTTGTCGGCAGTAGGCCAGTTCACTTTCGTACTCGGCATTGGGCTTGCACCTGGGTCTTTAGGGTCAGCAGCTTTCGGATCAGTTCTACCCTTTGGCCGCTGCCGTGCCTTGGACCCGCCGACACTCATCCTTTCCTTTTGTTGTGGTCTTGATGGAGGCGGGTCACTTGTTTTAACCGCCATAACACCAGGCCCGGTCTGTTTGACTTTCAAGGTCGAAGACGACCCGGTGCCAATCTTAAACCTGTCGATTTTTTGTGTTCCTTCTAATTTTGCCATTTTATACTCCTAATTACGCAGCCTGAACCTCTTCGTCAGACATCTTGCTAACTTGTTTTTGGGCCTGCTCCTGGGCCTGCTGTTCTATTAACCTTGACTGGTCGGCATTCGGTCCCTGCCCCTGTTCGGCAAAGACATCGTCCAGATTTAATATATTCAGGTACTTCTGCCATAGCTCTGCTATATTGGTCATCGAAGAAAGGGTCTCAGACTGAAGCACGAGCCCCATTACTCTTTCAATACGCTCGGTCTGTTCCCTTCGCACCAAAAGAAGCGACAGGCCGCCAACGTCAAATTTATACCGCCCCTTCCACTTAGGGTCAATGTCGCCAAACTGCATCAAAAGGTCAAAAGCCATCTCTATCAAAGGTGACAGGGAGTTAGTCTCGATGTCCCTTGCGATAGTATCGAATAACCCCTGTGCCTGCGCGGTCTTTAATTCAGCCTCAGTAGCGGTCTTGCTCTTACCGGCGGTTCCCATAAGAAACTCTGTAATAGCGGTCCCTTTCTGGATTTCACTTTGTAAGAGGTCCAGCACCATGAAAGAGTCCGTGCCCAGGCCGGAAGTACGCACTTCCGCTATTGCAGAAGCGGCTCCGTGTTTGGCAACCATCTTGCCCGGATATACATGGGTAAGACTTTTTGGGTTGACCAATGCCGAGGGCTGGTACTCAAATATCTTATTGACCGAGAAATTGAGATTGTCTATGCCAAGATTGATAATATTGTTGTAGGCATACTGCATCCTGACCACAGGTTCTACCAGAGAAACTCCCCATGAACCCCTGTGAGGATAAATAATCGGGACAACCGGTAAATATGGATGTTTGCCATGCTCAAAGGGGTTGACCTGTGACCTTATCATATACTTGCCATTGGCTATGACCCTGAGCTGGTTCTTTTTGATAGAATTATTCTTTTTGTCAATTATAGAACCCCAGAACTCGCGTATTTTTACCCGCTTGTCAGTTGGGTTATTGTCACTTAATCCTTTACGGAGCCTTTCTTCTGTCTCTTTCTCAATATCACGCTGGTCTTCTTTAATTCTGTTTATCTCTTTTATATTGAAAAGGTTTTTGCCGGCATCCTCATTGATCTTTTTGGCCATGTCCTTTAGTTCGGCCAAATCCATCTCTTTTTCTTCTATGATGAATTTAGCCGGGTCAAGAGCGCCGGACTCCCAGTCGGGGTCGATAAAGGTTTTTGAGGTGGCCGCATTTACAAATTTCAACCCATTTTCATAGAGTATTTTAGGAACTCCAATGCCAACTAAAAACGCCTCTTTCATGGTCTCTGCATAAGAAATAGCAAAATTACTTTCCTTTAATCGCTGTTTAAGGATTCTTTCGTTGTCCACCATCGCTTCTTTGGCTTCTTCGTCGTCTTTGTCCACTAAAGACAGCTTGAACAGCCTTTTTGGACTCATAATAGCCCGTTTTACTATGGCGGTCGCCTGCTCTACTGACATAAAAACCTTGGGTACGAAAATCTTGGACTGCCATGCCTTCTTCTTTGAGTAGTTCTGACGGTTCTGGTATAAGGACCAGAGTTCGTCTGCTGCATTCCTGCGTTCACGAGTGGCATCCTCAGCTTCTTTATGGAGATTCGAGATGTATTGGATTTCTTCGTCTTTTGTCATGGTAGTCCTAGAAATAACAAGCCTGTATTAACAGCACTTCACTTGTTTCGGCGGTCGTATGTATGAAGGCCAGGGTATCATATCCATTCATATCAAACCATACTGTTGACATTTGATTTCCAGCCGCATTGTCTACCAGGGTAATTGCAGTAATCCAGTTTGAGTTTGTAATTGCTATGGTATCACAAAACACTCCACTAGTCGTATCGGTGGTTGTTGGGGGGCCAATTTGAGTTCCGCCTGTCAAAGTCAGTGTTGCTATTCTTGTAAAATAATCACCTTTGCCCCTGGTAGCAAACACGTCAACTACCCATGCGTCAGCGTCGTCATCTACAACAAACCGCAATCCGATGTTATTGACAGAGTACGGTCTGGTTGCCGTCCATATCACTGCCGTTGAATGGTTGGCGACCATGTTTGCGTAATCCCTCTCGCCTACTGCCGGTGTAGTCAGCGCGGCACCGGTACACTCTCCAAGAGTAACCCAAGTAGTGTTGTCGGTGCGCAGGGCATTTCCCATTACGAAAAATACTATGACCACCATTGCTGCTAAAACTAACTTCTTCATTTTATCTCCTTACACCAAATTTATTATATCTATTTCTACCCAATGGGTATTCTTCGTTAAATCTTCCTATACCGAGACAAGGGGAGTTTGAACCTAGGTGGAAATCTGTAGTCGGGTTTATGAATTTAGGGTCGGACTCAATAGAACTGGCTTCATCACTAATTTGTGTCTGCCATGCGGCAAAGTCATAGGTTGTCGCCCCATTAATATCATAAAAGTTATTCGCCACGCTTGCGTTAAAATAACAATTATTATCAATAGAAAAGTCTGTTATGTTGTTGAAGTTCATTCGGAAATCATACGTAACACTTGACGAAACTATATTATTTTTTATGTCCAGCGAACCCGTGCCCTCTTCATTTCTTACGGTTATACCTGCCTGGTTATTGTAAAGAGTATTATTATATATCCTTGTCGGATTACCGTCATGTTGAAAAACATCAATCCCCCCGGCATGACCGGAATCTAATGCAAGTTTGCCGTTGCCATAACAGATATTATGCCGCAAGGTATGTCCGTCGCTCCTATTAACCCGTATTCCCGTACTCTGGTTATCATAACAAATATTATATTCCACTATGAAATCAGCAGAATTCTTTTCCATCATAATTCCAATGCCCTCAAGTTCCGTACCATCAGCGGCTCCACCAGCGATTACAGCTTGAGAATAGGTAAATGAAATTGCTCCTGAACTTATATTGCCCCTTATGATACAGTTTATTGGGTTTTGGTTAGGGTTATTAGACGCACCTATGCTTATTTGGTTAGAACCTTGGTCTACCCCATCACCCCACCATCCACAAACAGATAACGTAGTCCCTTCAAATAGTGTACCATCCATGCCGAGTGAACCTTTTAATCCTGACCGCCCGCAATCGGTAATAGTATTATTTCTTGCAACCATATTTGTCATGCGGTTTGCTGAATCAGTATCCGTATTATTAAAAACTATCCCGAACCTACCCGTTGAAGTTACTGTACAGTTTTCTACGATGACATCTGAAATTAAAACATTATCAGAAGCATTGACAATTACAGCTTGTTGTGTGTTTTTCTGAAAAGTTAGATTTGTAACCATGATGTAACTTTTGTCAGTCATTGTTATACCGTGCTGGAAATTACGGGAAACTCCGAAAACATCCTTGTCCGCACCCAGGGTATCGGGGTCGGCATTAGAAGTCAGACGTACATAACCAATCTTATTAGCAGTATCTACGGAATAACAGTTAGCCACGGTATCCATTACAGCGGCGGTAGTAGCAGCATCCGTGTCCCACTCAACAAACGTCATTCTTGTACCGTTCAACCAAAACATAGTCGGTTCTAAATTTACGGTCTGGAATGCGTAAGTATTAGTTGCCCCAACCTGTACCCAATCATCTGCTCCACCAAGAGGGTTCCCCGTAGTCTGACTTGTTATAACGCCCGCATCCTGACCTGACGCATCTCCGCGTATCGTTATAGGTAAACCGGCAGAACCGGATGCACCGACAGTCATTTGGTTGGTAACAGTGCCTATGACATATAAAGTATCACCTGCAATAACCCCGCCTGCGCCCCAAGTTATATTAGCGAATGTGTCCCACGCATTAGCGGCAGAAGTGCCATTTTTGCTACCTGCTCCTGCCGTGCTGACATACCAATCACTGCCAAAACACATGCTACACATTAACAAAATTATTAGTAAATATCTCAAAATACGCTCTCCACATTATATGATTCGGCAAGATCGCTATCGGGTTCGTCAAATTCCACTACCGAGTCAAAAGGCATACCCTTTAACCCATATAGTCCTAAAACAAACGCATCGCCCATATCGGGGCTTCTTCCGAGCCTTTTTATTGTCTCTTCCTTCTTTTCAATGCCCACCTGACCCCTTGAGGTCACGTTATATTTGACGGACGCAAGGTCCTCTATCAACTCATCGCTATCAGGAAGCGAGACGAGGTTTTCCCTGAACATCTCCTGGGCGTTCATCCATATTTCGGCCTTTAAGTTCCGATAGTTGTCAGGATCGTCCGATTTACAGCCGACGTTTACTCCCATGACATTTTCACCAAGCTCTCCTAAGCGTGACCGGATGCCGGAGCCGATACCAATGCTGTCGATAACAATAAGCCCTGCGTTATACTTGCGCCGCATCCTTACAATCCTGCCCGCGGTCTCCATGGGCTCCTTTTTCCTCAGCGCCTCAATGTCGATGACCCTGCCCTCTTCCAAAGCCATTATCACGGTCTTATCATTGCCAAACTCGGCGGGATCGCAGCAAATGACCCTTCTTTTGTCGTGCAGACAAAACAGATCGGCATCAACCGACTTTATCAGGTCTTCGTAAGGGATAACCACGTCTGCGGTATCGGTGTCCTCGTGAGAGTTGAGAACAAATCTCCGATATTGACCTGGATTTATCTCCTTTTTCATGTCCCACGACGCCAAGGCGTGTGCCGGAAGGTTTGGATTGTCGCTTGATATTGCCTCTACAATAGAAGCGTATCCACTATACTCAACCCCTTCAATGCCCGAAGAAACCTTGTTTCCATGCTTGTCAAGAAACTCTTTGTCGCATAAATATTCAGCACTGGACTTATTGATGAACCTTCTCCATATCCAGTTGTGGCCGTTGGCATTAGCGATAATGAAACCCTGAGCAAATGCGTCTGCCCTTCTTAATCGCCCGTCCAGCTTGTCAAACTCCTCTGATGTATCAAACTCCTCGGCCTGCTCGACAAAAAACCACCCTAAATTAACATTCTGGATAACTCCCGCAAGCTCGTCCATGTGACGGAACATGATCTCAGAACCGTTTGGCAATTTCACGTCCCGGTTAGACGGTACTTTGATACCGGTATATTTTGTGAAATCCTTGATAGTAGAGTCGTTAAGGTCTTTACCCACCTTGCGGACAATAAGCCCCAGATTACCCGGATACCGGACACTATGGTCCATGGCCTTCAATATACCGCACATGGTCTTGCCCGTACCCCATGCAGCCACCATAGCAGGAAACCTTGCCCTGCTGGTGAAGAAGTCCATCTGAAATCCTTCTAATTGTGGGTCCCAAATTTTCATTTCTTCTTTCTTAATTCATTCCTTTGTAGTGCCAGGCCCATGCTTTTACAGTGTTGAAATCAAACGACTTGGGACCTATATATTCAACAAGATGCTGATACTGAGAAGGTACAACTTTTTCCATGTCGTTTTTGAGTATTTTATGTACATGTTCTTTTTTTGTAGGCTGACACGTATGAACCATATTTCCGTATTCTCCACGCGGATTAAATGCGGGCTTATGCTTTGTAAAACAAATACCGCCTATAGAAACCATTCCGATAGTAGCGGCCAATCCTTTAATAAAAGCTCTTCGGTTCATCTTCTTTTCCTTTCAATTCATTCCGTGATAAAAACCTAAATATATAATGAAGTCAAAATAAAGAAACCGATCATTTATCCTCAAAACATTTAAACATCCTTTCTTCCAGCGTTACCTTCTGGGCCAATTCGGCAATAATCTCGTTTACCTTAGCCTTGATCTCACGAAGCTCGCGAGGAGTATCGCTGCAGGAGTAACCAAGGTTGGCTGGCTCGGTATCGTCTAATTCATTAATCATTACTTTCCTTTCAAGTATTGTTTTGTCCATAATCTGGAAATAGGGAAAATATTTATGAAGGCCATTTACATCCTCTCACACTCTAGCACCCCACCCCCCGTGCGCGTGTATGGGGTGCCGGCTTGAGTATATACTCCGTCATAGTCCCAGTCGCCTGGTATCGACACTCTATTAGCATTTAGACCTGCATCCTGTAGCTGGCTGTAGTTCATGTACTCGCCCCAGTTCAGACGCTCAGGATGAGCACGTGTGATGTACAGGTCGGGGTGCTCGTAGTAGTGTTCAATACTGGCCGTAACCGTAACAGGTGGAACCGTAACAGACTCAACCGTAACCGTAACATCTGTTACGCTTTTGTTACGGTTATGCGCCACCTTACACCTATCGGAACAGTACTTACTCCGGCCTTTGGCCTCATTATCACAATTAACGCATGTATCACTCATCTTCTTTTCCTTTCATTAATAACCTCTTTAATCAGCTTAGGAGCCTCTGAGACCGTTATTGTCAGGCCTATGCCTGAACCGTGCTCCGCATCGACAAACATGTGCTTTGTCTTGCCCAGAAGCTCTAAAGAGCGTAAACGCTCGGTGTTATTGAGGTTTTTGGCCCCGTCGATCAAACCGGCAAGCTTTTTAAGTTCACGGATGATCTCTTCACGTGATACACTCACTATCTCAGCCGTTTTTGCCTGTATCTCGCCCTTACGGGCTAATATCAAAGGGTTTCGCATGTTGTCTACTGACATACTTGATAGAGTGTTTTCATTACCTTTATACTTTGCTGCCCTTGCAGATAACACACCATTACCGAACGTATCTAAGCCTATTGTGAACATGTTAGTACAGAAGGCCTCTTGTTTTTGTGTTAGTTTTCTCATTTTATAGCTTGTTATCTATCTTTATATTTTCATTACTATTGTATTTAGTCTTCTTTGTTGTTTATTCCTTTATTGGCTGTTCAAGGAACTTTCCGCAATAATCATCATAATACTTTACCGGCTGCCTTGACTTGATTCTGTGACATTTCAGTAAGTGCTTATGATCCTTTGCGTGCCTGCAGTCTTTACATTCGTGTATAGCTTTCATTCTATTCCTTTGTAACGGCTAATTCATGTTTTGGCCGTAATTTGTTTCTTTTATTAACATATTAACTATGTCGTGATGACACCATTCATGCTGCTTTGCTATGAAGCTATCTTTAGGAGGATAGAGTTTCCCAAGCATCATCACGCCCGAATCACAGATTTTTTTATGATACTTATCTGTTATTTCCTGGACTTTACCCCAAAGACGACGACTTAGGAGATTTATGTCTATGTTATAATGCGACATATCAAATCTTAAATTCCCAGTACTATTCATTTATCATCCTGCTTTCGCTATTTGTGGGCTGTTCAGTACATAAATGCAACCTACCATATATCGGACGCAATTTTATATATTTCCTGCATATCCGACAAACAGTGTCATGGCCTTTTGTGTTTCGTATCTTCATTTTTATATTTTCTCAGCTTTTTCGCTGTTTTTTGTTCAGCAAGCCAATATTGCTCATACCGACTTGCCTTTATAGTTTTTGGTAGTCTAAACCAATATAACCTTATTATTGCGCTTAGTACTAATTGCTTAACCTAGAGCGCTCCGAGCGCAAAACGCCCTAAAAATCAGGGCATTTATGCTTGAACCTGTCGCGTCCTCGCTTAAACGTTATGCTGTCTAACCATTTTGTGCCAAGGAGCACAGCTACCCGCATAATCGGAGCTTACCGTAAAGGCAGCACAGAGTAGAGCAACATCCCTGCGTCTTATACTAACCTTGTTTTTAGTTTTATGTTTCATAGATTCAGACTAAAAAACTATCATCTCTGCGGTTATCCCGCCATCGTCCGAGAAGTGAGACATTATTTAATTGTCAATTACATCTGCATCACGCCAAGTCGTTGTTTTGTCTCGTCTTGAGGCATTATAAGCCATCTCTATTGTAAATTCTCTCCTTTGGTGATTTGTCGCTGGTTTAAACAGCGTCGAATAAAGCCGGGTAGGTTTTTTTACTGCATTCTTCATTGTTTCTTCTCCAAATGGGAGTACATACTCACAGGATAAAACTCTATCTGTAAATCCCAAGGTATGAGCTTTTCGTCTGCCAAACGAATAAAACATGATATACACACTGTATTTTGGCGCAAACTCTGTGGAACAACATTCTTCCATGTTGTATCATCCACGCTAAAACCAATAGGGTTAGCGTGGTAACATATTTTACATATTTCTCTTGAAAGGGACATTATTGATCTTTCAACAGCTGTTCAGTGATTCTAAGTATAGCTCTTTAAAGCGTTTAGCGATTTCTTCGTGCTTCGCCGCATGTTTCTTATTATACTCCGCATCTATCTTTATTATATCTTGGCGCGTTATTTTAACATATTGTCCATACATTCATTCTATTCCTTTATCAGCTTTCGCCAGTTGTTTCTATTCCATTCCTTAAGGACTATTTTGCAAAAGTGTTCCACCTTGTGCTGCTTCTAATGGATAACGCCATTTCATCCAGCGATTACATGAACACTGCAAAGCGTGCCGACGGTTGTATGTTAAAGCATTTATACCACAGCTACATACCCAATGAATCTTAGGATGCTTAGCACACACCAAAGCCCTTGCTTGAGCTACGGCAAATATTTCGTCTTTCTCATCCATGTTAAGCTACTTTATTTAATTGTCAAAAAGGTTTTAACAGAGTGACCTCATAATGAAAAGACTCTGAAATGTGCTTCATAAGCTTCTCAGTTAATTCCTTAGCGTTCGGCCCGTTGTCAGGCCAAACAGTCAGACGAATAGCGCATAGATCGTCCCCGGATGTTTTATCGTTGGAATTTACGCTAATATGAGTCATAAGCTTAAAATATAACACGTCTTTGATAAAAGTCCATTATTTTTAAAGATTTAAGTTGCATTATCCGATATATGTGTTATACT
>SDBT01003352.1_pt1 | contig 27773 bp, 53 predicted proteins | sample 2277101 | NCBI WGS metagenome assembly SDBT01 (sample SAMN10404973, study PRJNA504765) | marine sediment metagenome | isolation source: marine sediment core GS10_PC15, 103 cmbsf | place: Arctic Ocean: Southern Knipovich Ridge | collected 2010 | reverse complement strand
CACACCCAAAAGCTGATGCACCGGCAGTAGAAACACCAACGCTTGACGCACTCAAGGAACAAATGGGAGCGGCTATCGCAAGTGGTGACGATGTTGAAGTTGTGAAGTTGGGCAAGCAGATTGTTAAATTCAAATCGGACATTGAGAAAACAGAAGCGACCCGACTGCAAGCCGAAGCTGAGGCACTATCTGGTGATAGACTAAAGTTAGCCAGCAAGATACTCAAAGCCGTCAAGTCCGTCGTTAATGCTGACGAATTGGGAGCAGTCAAAGCCAAAGGTTTCACGTTTCATTTACCCGACGAGACAAGTGACATAGCGACTGTAGCCCTATTAGTCCCGACAATTCGCAAAACCGGCGGCGGCGGCGGTTCAACGGGTGCTTTGAAAGAGCAAACGGGATTAGCCCGGCACGAACTCATTGAGAAATATGCCACCACTGAGGAGAAGCAAGCCTGCGAAAAGGCATTTGATGAAGCATCCAGCCGCAAAGACTCCGCCCGTTATAGTGCTGAAAAGCCCGTTATCAAGCGTATCCTCGCTGACAACCCGAATCTTATCAAGAGGTAAACAACCTAAACAAAGAAGTCTAGCCTAGTTACCAGCTAGGCTTTTTTGTTGGAAGATGCTGGAATTGTACTCACCACTCAGGGACAGAACGTGGACATTGGGGGACAGTGGAGGACACCGCACTCGGCTAACCGCATCAGCCAGCTATAACATTATGTAAAGTAGAACATATGTTCTATTGACAAGAGCAATACCAATATGTTATAATAGAGGTAGAGAATAAGAAGTGGAGGTTAAGATGGATAGCACAGTAAACACCAACAGATATAATTGCTATTGCAAACACTGTTGTGAGTGGGTAATGGCAACGGAGCATATATCTGACAAGTTGAAATTAACTAAGGATGGTGCCACAAGGTTATACTATGTTTGCCCTATATGTGGTAAGCAAGTAACTCTTGGTTAGTATGAGAATAAATAATCCGGCGTGGTATAATAGTAGTTATAGATACAGGAGGATAAAGATGTATGCCAATAGAAACTTCAAGACTAAGAAGGCACTCAGGGAAGCAGTAGCCAGCGGTGAGCAGGTCAGGATATACCAGCCAGGTGGTATATTCAGTCCACCAGAGGACAAACCAAACTACACAGGTACTGCATATCTTGAGGGTCCGCACTACCCAGCACCCCATACCTGGTATGCTCAAGCTGAACTGAAGGATGGTATAGTAGTGATGGTGAAATAACTAATCCATTGAAGCCAGCTCTCCAGCCACAAGTTCTCACCTTGATAGATAAGAGCTGAAAGGGCAGGAGGGTTGGGTTGAATAGATTAGAGGGAGGGTAAAATGGGCAAAGTAACAGTTGTAATACAAACCAATGAACTATCCAGCTCAGAACTTGAGGCACAGGTTCACCAGCTCCTCAACGATGCTAATGCATTAGACGAGATACCGGGTAGTCCAACCGAGATATTTGTAGTCCCGGCAGATGAGGAATACCCAGACTTATCATAGGAGGGTGATATGACCATCAACTACATAGCATCAATAGGTCTAGGTATCAGACCCACCACCTACTTCAAGCTGATGTACCATATACCCAGTGGTGACCCCATATATGGTATTCTGCATATTGCTGTATTTGGAATAAACTAGGGAGGGTAAGATGGTAAAGAGTAAAATCACTAAGGCAGTTAGGGAACTAGCAGTTGAGGCTGGATGCATGGGTTTCTTATTTGGTCTCCTGCTGGGTGTCCTAATATGCCACTGGTTTGGAGATTAGCACTATGTCTAACCAACAAGCCCAATGCTGGGAGAAGCTACTCACCCTTGCAAAAGAACGAGGAATAGTAGCAGTGGAGTTTATGGGAGTTGATGATATGGGCAGACCCCTATACCAGATACTGGATGAGCAGAACCAGTACATAGCCCTGCAAGGGACAGCAGAGCAGATAGAGGTATCACTAATAAACAACGGGAGGTAAACAATGAGCATGCAAGGCATAGAGCAACAGGTGGAATGTGCAACCTGTACTTGGAACAAGCTGTGCGTTGAACCACCAACTATGACAAAGGAAGAGGTTGATGCAAAGTGCAGGCCCCCTGACCTATCCGAGGTGGAGAGAGAAAAGGCGGAGTCCACAGTGATGGGTGGGCTAATGAACGCCCTGTTCTTTAGTGGTAAAGACAGGGAATGTCCTGCCTGCCCGGTATTTATTGAACGGTTGAGGGAAAGCCCTGACCTTACCACACATATCAAGGACTTTATGAAAAGAAAATGAGGGAGGTGAAACATGCCTGAACTCACCGAGAAACAAAAGGCAGAACTCCAAGAAATCTACCATGCTATGGATGGTGCCGCCGGTGATGCGGAGAATGAACTATCCGAACTCCGTACCTCACCCGAACTAGATATAGGTATAAATGCAGTTGAGGACTGGATGCTACGCTGGGTACCCAAGGCAGGCTATAAGAGACTGGGTAAGATACTCTTTACCAATGGTAAGGAGAATAAAGATAAGGAGAAGTAAGAGACTATGGTTATTAAAGGATACCTCGAACCAACTAAGGAGAACTATGACAGGATAATGCTGAGTGAGGGCTACTCCCAAGTGGCAATAGACTCGCTGTGGGAGGATAGACCTCCAGAGATAGACCAAGAAGGACTGAATGAGGTGTCTATAAGAATGGCATCACGGGAAATGAAGTCCAAACACCCTGAGTGGGCTACGAGGAGCAAATAAAGATAAGGAGGGATAGTATGTGCCTAACTCAAGTGGATAAGAAACCAAAGAGAAAATATGGAGTGGGCTATAAGTCAGTTAGAAAGAGGATTGATGGAGTGTATGAGTGCTACGACCATATGCCTCACGCTGGTACTGTAAGATACCCACTCAACCAGTGGATAACTGACCCTAATGACGGTGAGGCAGATGGTATGGGACTGAGGAAAGCTGGCTACCGTACTGGTATCCATCTAAGCCTGGATTTAAGTGCACTTAAACAGGAATGCTTTAGGACAATAATCAAACTTAGATTCAGGAAGATTACAGCAACTCAGCTAGACCCAGCTGACTCTATCTATGGTCGCCAAGTTGTAGCCAGAGAGGTAATGAACCTCGGGGAGGTGTAGTATGCCATACCAAGACGTAAAGGACAGACTCTACCACGGGCACCGTAAGATTGCCAACAACACCAGATTGGTGCTGGCTAGAGATGTACCAGCACATACCCAATGTATAGTTATGACCTTGCATGGTAATGTTGTGGCTAGATTTTATCCCAACTACCTTCAACTCTACTCCGCAGGTTGGTACACCCCTACTACCAAGAACAGGCTTAACCTAGCTCTACACCTAGCTGGTATATCTGGTAGTGTATTCCAGTACCAGCACCAATGGTATGTTGACACCAACCTACTTGACATGGTGCCATTTAAGAACGGCATGGAGGTACCATATACAATCTGGTTATGAACACCCCCCTATAAGGAGGCCAAATGATTGAGAAGGTTCCAAGAGTTAGTAGCTTTGGCTTACCACCCACTACTACCCAAATCCGTGCCATCACCAGACTCTGTGTCCAGCTGGGTATATCCGAAGCATTAGAGGAAACACCACGCAATAGAATGGAGGCTCGTAACCTAATATATAGACTACGAATACAAAGGAGGGAACAAAATGGGCGATGAAGATATACTATACCTACACCACGAGATTGACACTGATAAAATGCACGCTCGGATGGGACTCATATACCTGAAGCATAAGGTAGATACTTGCCTCCTGTTGAGAGTAGAGTTCCTCAACCTATGGAACATGCTTGAAGCCTCATACCAGGCAATGGTAATGAAAGGACAAACCCAATGAGGAACCTTAAGTCACCATTAACCAAAGCTGAAATCAGTGGCATACCCAAACCACCTAAGGGTAGGCAAGTAGTCTGCTCCAAATGTAACAAACCCGGCGGTACACTCCTCAAAATAGATGACCATTATGAACACCAGAACAAGACCCTATGTAAGATGCTTGGAGGATAATATAATAGAATATATAATAGTATTAGTTATCACAAATTATATGAAAGGAAAAATAGCAGGTTAAATGACATACCCATTCGGCTTATACGAGGGTGAACCAACCGAGACTGAGATACTCCAGAGGCTGGCGTTCCACCTTATGCATGGTCCCAATCACCTAGCCATCAAACATACCTGCCCAGCCTGTCACAGTCCCGATGCTGAGTGGGTACGTAATGAGTGGGCCATCTGCTATGCCTGTGAGTTAGCCTTTGATGCATCTGAGAAATACATAGAGACCACGCCTTGGTTAGAGTACATAGAAGAAGGAGATATGGAGGGTGAGTAAATGGATACCACCACTGTTAATAATATTGGCAGTTTCGTTAATCTACCTGTTGTATCAGGGACTACTAATAGGATGGGAGTATAAATGATGAAAGATTGGGATGAGCTGGATAAAATGACTCTGTGGGAGATTACTACCAATGAGGGTGCTTTAACTATGGCTACACTAAGTATAGTCTGTGGTATCCTAGCCATAATGTATATGGTGACTGATATATATTACAAGGTTAAGTACTGGAGAATTAGGTGACTAAGGTTACACCGAATAGCATCCGTACTAAGGTTATGAAAGAACGTGGTATTACTACCTTCAAGCCTGAACATGGTAAGCACAAGAGGCTGAGGCCTGCATTCCAGGTTTGTGTGGAACATGAACTCCTCAAGACTCCAATGATGCGGTATCTTGAGCTGGTACACGGTGAACCCATAGAACAGATACTCCTGTCCGGTTCCCTCTCAGTAGTAGCCAAGAAGCTGGACAATGAGGTGGATACTAGCACCCTGAGTAAATGGATAAAGAGACTTCGGCTTAGGTACACAGGGGATAATCTACCTAGGTGTGAGGATTGTCCCAAGTATGGGTCAGCATGTGATAGTGGGGTGTGCTATATCCTGGTAGAGCTGGAGTTGTATGATTTGTTACAGATTAAGCGGAAGGAGGTAATGGAAAATGGTTCAATTGGCTGACATTGATATTGAGAAACTTATAAAGGAGGGTGGTGACATCTACCAGAAATTGGCTGATAAACTCAATATTACCCGCTATGCCGCCAGGTTAATTCTGTTTCCCTACCTATATGGAAAGCGAACCAACGGTAAGTGAAAGGCTTAACCCTTAACGAACTCATAGCCTGGACTCCACCTTACCAACAATACATTATCAGTCACGGTCTCCTACTCCCGCAGACCAAGATGATTATGTTTGGTAAGTTTGAAACGTGGAAGTCAATGCTATCCTACCACACGGCATTTTGTATTGCTAATGGTAGGCCCTGGTTTGGCTTTAGTACCTACAAATCCCCAGTATATATACTCCAGGTTGAGGTACCGCAGACCCAACTCCGTACCAGGGTATTGAAGTATGCATTAGGTAACCAAGTCACCTCTGATATGGTGTGGCTCTGTACCGAACACTACATCAAGTTGGACAAAGGCTTCGGCCAATCTGAACTTGAAAAAGAACTGAGCCGTACCAATCCTAAGGTACTAATCGTAGACCCTATATACAAAGTGGTATCCGGTAGACTGACGGATGAATACGACATGAGGCAGTTTATGGATAGGATGGACATACTCATGGGTAAGTACAAATTTGCCCTGATACTTATACACCACGACCGCAAGCACCAACTGTTTGACGGTCAGGTAATAGACATGGGTGCAGAGGATATGTTTGGTACCAGTATCTTCATTGACTGGTGTGATACCAGCATCCGTACCAGCTCAGTTGACATTGACCTTCACTGTGCTGATATTACCTTAACATTTGAGAAGGCCCGACATGCACAGGAAGTATTAAAGCCCATGACAATTCGGGCAGATAGGAGAGACCTAACATTCAAAGTAATATAGGAGGGTATAATGACAGAAGAACAACTAAATAAGAAGCTGGCAGAATGGGCGGGACTAAGCCTAAAGCACGACTTCAAACCCATAGGATTTGACAATATGGTAGAGTGTTCAAAGTGTGGAATAGGCAAGCCCCCACTGTTTAAGTATTGTTGTCTGCCCAACTTCACCCAATCCCTAGGTGCTTGCTTTAAGTGGCTTGTGCCGATAGCTATAGATAATCTAGCTGGTAGCGACTGCCTAGTAAATGATGCTAGGCAAAATATACTTGATATGTGGCTAGGTGAGGCAAAGAACAAGGAGCTTAATGCTCTAGCCCTATGTAAAGCAATAGAGAAACTAATTGATGGAGGTTAACAATGGTTGAGACACCAAGCTGGGCAAAAGTTAAGTATAAGGAAATGGAACGGGATGACTTCATTGAATATATTCTTACCCACACTGAGGATTTGACCAAGTTCCGTGTCCATGAAACCACATGTGGTATTCTTGTAGGAATTGATAGACCACCTAAGGAAAAGGAATAACTAAAGGAGGTTAGATATGTGGAGACCAAAGAATTGGAAAGAGATTAACCCAAAGCCGTTAGGTGTATCGTTGGCTTGCGGGCATACTAGAGAGGATTTATATAATCACGGTGAAAAGGTGGCAGATGCCATACTGAATGCACTGGTAGCAAAAGGCATAAAGGCATCCATCATACGAGACATTTCATACCCAGGAGAGGACATACTTACAATCCCTACCATTGAACTAATGAAGGGACAGAAGGAGGTTAATGGTCACTGGGTATTTATCCCAAATGGATAACTTTATGTCAACTAACATTATGTCAACTTGACAAGCTCAGTCCAGTTATGATATAATGAATTATTGAGCAGACATACACAAATAAATTTAGGGAGGTAAGTAATGAGTAGATGGTTTGCATGGTTCCAAGTTAAAGAGGGAGCAGAGCCTTTCTTCAAGGTACTGATTGCCGACAACCTGAATACTGCCGAGATGATGGCTACTGATATGGCTGGTAGGGATAAGGTTATACTTGTTGGTATAATCGGGGCATCAGCACAATTTAGTCTGGTAACTGAATAATAATAGGAGGCATTGAATGAAGTGAATTACCATGCAGTCCTTGACCTAACACCCGAGGAGATTAAATCATTGAAGATGGCTGCCATCGATTTGGGTATTACAGTTAAGGAGCTAGTTGGGAGATTGGTAAAATTATATCTAACCAGAAAAATTGACCCAGGACTAATAGAGGAGTGTGAATGAAAACTACAATTTCAGGAACGGTTGGCCGTGACAGGAATAACAAGCCAGTCAACATTACCAACATCGTTGTTGAGGGTGATAAGGGTGAGTTGGCAAACGATGTAGCCGATGAATTTGGCAGGGCCAGGGAAAAAATAGAATCAAAGGAGGACAAAGACTAAATGGCAGAACTAACACAAGACCAAGTACTAGCACAACTAAGGACTAGAGGGTTTGAGGAGGGCTTTCAACGCACACCATTAAGGGACTTTTGGGGTATCTTGACTAGCATTGGTGGCGACATGCGTGATGGTGATAGAGGACCTTACCTTGTGATACTTTACAACTATGGTGAGGTTGAGGTCATAGAGACCATCGAACCTTATACATCACCAATAGCACAGGTCGAAATTACCGCATCCAGTAAAGCTAGAAGTGCTATGGGTTACTGGGGTGCCTCTCTCGATAGAGTTATCAATGCTGGGGTGCCACCTGAAGTATTACAGGAGCAAGTCAAGAACCAAGACTCTCTGGTTGGTAAGAAACTCCACTTAAAGCTCACCCCAGGCCACATGGTCCCGAGGAAACAGGGAGACCAATGGGAAAACATAGCGATTGATTGCTGGGAGCTACTTGAGGTTGCCGGAGAGGGAGCACCTGCTCCAACAGTGGCCCCAACTCCTGCTCCAGCCGCAAATACAGGAGCCAGAGTAGAAGCGGCACCAGCACCAGTACCCACACCGACACCGGCGGCACCAGTAGTCAGTGCTGCCCAGCAAGCCCTGAAACTGCTTCATGGTAAGAATGACCAGCAGTGGCATCAGTCGGTATTCGTTGACCCAGTTGTGAAGGCGGATGCTGGGATTGTTAAGTCCATCATTGACAAGACATTCCTACCTCCAATGATAGAGATGGGTGTTGTAACCAAGGATGACACCACTGGTATCTACACTGTGGATATGACCAAAATCCCGGCTTAACAACTGAATAGCTTGCTGGTGTCCGATAGCAGGTTCGAGTCCTGAGTGTATGGTACTAATCGTGAGCCAGCAGGATGCCAGCTACCCTAAAGAGGCATCTTAAGGGCAAGGGTTCGTCCCTAACCGAGTAGCAGGGTAAGGTGGGCTACTAGCTGGCATTGATTCAACAAGGAGGGTAGTATGTTAGAATGGTTCAAATGCTTAGACGGTGAAATCATCCCAGTCAAGGACTGCCTTACCAAATGTAGATTAAATGAACGGTGCCTCACTCTACCTACCCTCACCCTCATAGCACAAGAGAGGGAATGGACCGGTGTCGCATCTACCACCCAACTACTCAACGGTACTATGTACACATTCCTTAAACTAACCCAACCATACACTATAGACCCGGACAAGATGGCATTTGCCCTGCATGGAACTATACACCATGACAAATTAAGGGATGTAGCCAAGGAACTAAACCTACCCGCTGAGATACCACTTACCACTGAGGACAGGGACATTTTTGACCTGCTAGAGCCTGAGGATGGTGGTTGGACTCTTACCGATTATAAGACTTGGGGTAGCTTCCGAGTGGCTAAAGTCCTTGGCCTCGTTGAAGCAGGAAAGAAGCCAGACCCAACCGGTGCTGTCTATAAATCATCTGGTAAGTGGGGAGCCGCCGGTTCACCCAAGATGATAACGGTGTTTCAGCGTATGCCCCAACAAGCCGACAACTGGGAGACTGAACTCCAACTTAACCACTATAGGATTATGCTGGAGGAGAGAGGCCTCAAGATAGGTAAGATGCAGATACAGATTACCGTAAGGGATGGTGGCCTGGCTGTTGCTCATAGTAGAGGATTGGATAGGAATACATATATGGTGCCTATTAGGAGGCTAGAGGATGAGGATGTGGAGTACTACTTTAAGGCTAAGAAGTGCCATCTACAAGATGCACTACGGCAAAAGTCATGGAGTACACCATGTGATAACAGAGAGTGTTGGGATGGTAACCGTTGCCGTGATTACTGTGAGGTAGCCATCTACTGTGTTAAGGGATTATTATACCAACAGGAGGGAAGGTAATGAGAACCGTAGGTAGTAGGAGGCTGGACCCAGGTGAACACACCTACCTAAGCCAGTTTGCTGAAAAGGTTCCAGCCCCATTTGAGGTTACCTATGACAGTGATTCCTTTACGTTCCAAGTTAGCATTAGATTTACCAGTGTACAGACCATATCACAGGAAGCCCTAACTGGGTCATTCATAGATATAATACCAATAGCTATCAGACGCCAACTAGAGGAACACAGGTTTGAGGTCATGAGGCTACTCCGTGAGCTATGTGCCGTACATGAGCTTCCGAATAGTCTAGTAACCAGAGACCAGTACCTAAAGTACATGGAGGTAGGTAAATGAACTTTGTCCTATGGGGTGAAGATAAATCCTGTAAGAACACACTAGGGTTCTCATTCCCTAAACCCTTAGTGGACATGGAGTTTGATATTGGTGGATTTAGAAGGGCATGTAGAAATCTACCTCATCTACCAATCAAGGACTGGTATGACCAGAAACTAATAACACTGGAGCAGTTTGCTATCCCATTCCAAATCCAACTAGATGATGCCAAGAATGTCAGACCAACAAAGGTTATAGTGGGTATGAAGGAACTGTTCTACCAGTTTGCTGCCAAGTTCATAGGACACCTTCAAGACCCAAACATCAAGACCATAATGGTGGACACCGGCACCCTACTCTATGAAATCACTTGTCAAGGCTACCTCCAAGAATTACAGGAGAAGCAGGCACCACTCAACGCAACAACCGGTAAGGGCTCTGATGGTAAACCACTTAGGACATCACTACTACCCATAGAGTACCGTGAACCATACATTCGCATGAGAGGATTTGCGTACCAAGCCAAGGCACATAAGAAACACCTGATTATGACACACCATGCCTCTGATGAGTATGGCCTGGTTAAACTAAGGGACGGTACACTTGGAGAAGGCAAGACCGGTAAGCGTGTTATGCATGGCTGGGCCCAGTGGGGTGATAGTGCTGATGTGGTGGGTCACACCTGGTGGGATAGCAAAGCTATGAAGGCATACTTCACTGTTGAATTGGCCGAGGTCAAGGAACTAGAGGGTATGTCATTTGAGAATCCCACGTTTGAAACACTAGATACCATTATCAAAATGATAAGAGGTGAAGCCTGAATAAGCATGACCCAGACTATGATGGCTATTGGTTTACTAAGGTTCCGCCTGATAGCCTATACTATCCAATGACATCCAAAGGAAGCATAGCAGAGCATAGGCTGATAATGGCGCAGCATCTTGGCAGATGTCTTAAACCTAATGAGGTTGTCCACCATTTGAACAGGAAAAAGAATGATAATAGGATAGAAAACTTAGTTATGATTGAAGGTGGTGGCACTCATACCTCAATTCACAGATTGATAGGAAAAACTTTAGCAGAGATGCAAAATAAAGCTAGTGAAAAAGTCACTGAATGATAAACTACACGCAAGCTAAAATAAACGCTGTACGTGTCGCTGAGTACGTTAGACAGACTTTGAAGCTAACCAAAATAGAGTAACCCATACGTGAGAGGGAGGTTCCATAAGATGTCAGAGATAAAGGATAAGGTAAAGAAACAGTTGTCTTGGGTTTATGCTGAGATTGGCACACCATCGGGAAATCAAAAGACATATCTTTCACCTGACCAGATAAATCAAATCCTCTCCATCCCCGAACTAGCCATAGTGAATAGAGAGGCAAAGTTGCCCGAACCTTACCCCAATCACGTATCGCTTTGTACAGATGTTCAAGTGGATATGCTCAAGGCTGGCTATGTAAAGGAGATTAAGGATTGATATTCCTTGACACATTTGAACCCAAACAAATAGAAGAACTGGTAGCCCAGGTTGTACCAGTTACACGCATGACCCTCAACCATGACCCAGTAGGATATGCAGACTACCTCTGGTTTGCTTGTGATGCTCACCGTATTCAGGTTGAGAGGAAACAGATAGATGAAATCCTATCTGATATGGATGGAGTAGAGGAGCTACTGGGCCGGGAGTTATCTAATGGAGTGGAAGAAACTATACTACTATACGAAGGAACGTGTGAACCCATACCTGGTCTCAAGATGGCTACACAGAGTTGGAAGTTAACAAAAGGTGGCAAGGTTATGGTACCAAGCCATAAGTACAATGAAAGCTATAAAGGTTTACAGGCTTGGCTCTACCAACTAGACAAGGCAGGTATCACTGTTATGCATACCTGCCACTGGATGGCTACCGCTACGGCTCTGGTTGCCATGTACGATAGTTCACAAGACCCGAAGCATACCACCCTCAGGAGATATATCAAGGAACACATTATAGTCCAACCATTCAACCGGCATGTAATTACCCTCATGGGTATCAAGGAAGCTAATCTTGGTGAAGCCAGAGCCAAGGCACTGATTGAACGATATGGGACTGTTTGGTACACGCTTAACCAGAGTGCTGAGGACTTGGCTGAGACACTGGTAGGTGAGGAAGGTAAAGAGAAGAAACTGGGATTGGTGACTGCAAGGAGATTACTGAAGGCTATAGGGAGGATAAGCTAATGGACAGGATTGAGAAAGTAAAGCAGAAACTCTTGAACTTCTCTGCGTGTGGTTCAGGGAGAGTATGGGATAGACCGCTAAACGAATTACTGGATATGTTTGCCAAGCAGATTGATGGTTATTACAGCCAGCCATTTCCCCAGCCCTTAGATGATAAGGGTTTGAGGGAGAAGATAAAGGGAGCAATAAACGCTAGCGTAATTATACATTCCTTCAAACACGATGATTGGAGTATAGATGCCGACAAGGGCGCTGACCAAATCCTTGCCCTACTCCAGCAACATTATCATCCCAGCATCGAGGCTCAAAAACTCCAGATAGAACTAGCCATAAGGCAGGAGAGGGAGAGGATAATAGGTTGCATATCCGAATACATTTATAGCAAGAAGGGCGGAGTTCACATTCTCATTACACCCTATGCGTGGCAAGCCCTAAAGGAGTGTAAGTAATGTCATTAGTAGCAGGAGTAGATACCATACAAGGACTGACCGGACAACCACCAGCTGAGATAGCAGTTAAATCCAAGGTGATGGCAGACCAACAGAGACTACTAGCCCAGTGGAACGCATTATTCATAGCCATCATACCGTACTGCTTTAAGTGTAAGGTTCCGCTGGCATGGCATATGCCACATGGTGAGAACAATGAGATATTTACTTGCCCAACATGTGGTAGAGTATGGGTAATGGAGGGGAAAAATGACAAGACCAAAAAAGACACTCCAACAACTAGCTGATGAACACTGGAACTTTCTGGAGGGTATATTCCTAGAGGAAATGAGAATGAAGATGAGGCTATTTAAGGAAGCCTTCATGCATGGGTACGGACACGGAGAAAGGAGAAAGCATGAAGTTTGCACCAAGACTACCAAGAAACGAAAGAGGGTGGATAGTACTCCCAGATGATGTTGGCTGGAGGAAAAGCATATTCCCTCACGGTGTAATGAAGCACCTAGCCAAGATGCATATGTATCTGGAGGAAGCCATAATCAACTATGTGTCCTGGCCTGGTGAGACTATACTTGACCCAATGGCTGGTACTGGTACTATAATGATGGCGGCTCTGATGGACCGCACCGTTATCTGCATTGACATTGAGGAAGGATACCACAAGCTCCAACAGGCTGTGTGCAGGCACCTTGAGCTAAAGAATCCCGGCATAGCACCAATCATATTATTACACGGTAACTGTAAACTCCTTCTACCTATACAATGTGACCACGTTATATTCAGCCCGCCATATGCCAGTGCATTTAAGCCATCCAAAAAGATAACGGAGATTGTACAATCCAAATACCGAGTGACCGAAGAGGAGTTCCAGATATACGCCCAGACCACGGGCAATGTGGGTATGCGTAATACCTTTCTCTATAATCAGGATATGGAGAAGGTATATAAGCTATGCTACCAATCCATCCGACCAGGCGGTACTATGTCAGTGGTTACTAAGGATATAATAGAAGGTGGAAGAAGGACACATCTAACCAAATGGATACAGCGGGTATGTAAGCAGATAGGATTTGTTCAAGAGGATTGGTTCAAGACCCTAATGCTCGGTGGACCTTGGCAAGATATAAGAAGGTCGAAAGGTGAGGAGACTGTGGATGATGAGGACACGTTGGTCTTCCGTAGACCATAAGGAGAAACTATGAATGAAGTAGAGAAGGCATACCTGGCCGCCATTGTTGATGGTGAAGGTTGTATCACAATAACCAACTCAGCAGGTAGGTCCCACCAACTGGTATTGGTTGTTAATATGAATAGTAAAGAGGTAATAGACCATATTGCACGTATAATGGGATGTAACATAAGACAGGGTAGAACTACATCCGCCGGTAACGAATCATATCAGGTATCGGCATCAGGTAACAAGGCAAAGGCAATTATATCGGAGATTAAACCGTATTTGGTTGGTAAGGTTAAACAAGCTGAGCTTGCCCTTCTATTCCCCGTACACAAACATGGAACTCCTTTGGCGATAACCAATGAGATGGTAAGAACAAGGAATATAATAATGCATGGAATTCGGGCATATAACAATTAATTTTTAGGAGGTCATAATGGGAGCTAGCAATAGAGGACCAAGTTGTATGGATTGTTCAGACCAGAATAGTCCAGAAGAATGCATAGGCTGTAGCGGTTATCCATCAGGTACTACGTTTGGATTCCAAGGTGAGTCAGACCCTCCAATAATCAATGTACCAGAATCAAAAATGACAGACCGTATAGCAGGCTGGATTGAAAAAATAAACAGGAGATTATAATGACACTAACCGAAATGCTAAACAGCAAAGGGTACCACTACGAAAGTATGGATGAGGGAACAGTAATATGCATTAGTGATGCCAAAGAGGTATTCAAGGAGTGGCTTGGAACCTTTGTTAAAGATTACCCCAATTCACAGAGTTTACTACACCTACTATTAGTTTTGGTAGATGAACCCTAATGCATTTTGCCCACGACCCCGACCAAAACTTTTATTACATGGGTGATGAGCCACCAGGTCCACGCACCTATCAGGAGTATTTGATTGATAGTCCACCCAAGCTCATAGGAGTGGATGTGGAAACCATATCCCTGAAGGAACGTATTGCTATTGGTATCAGCATAGCAGTATCACCTACCTGCTGTTTCTATTTCCCACTATTCCCAACCGAATCATCAGTAGTCCCATGGGAGTTACTCAAAGACCCTGAGGTTACTAAGGTAATACACAATGCTATGTTTGACCTTGGCTGTACAACCGAGTATGGAATTGATGATACCAATGTAGCAGACACCGCTGTTATGTCCAGACTCCTGTGCCATAGATTCAATGGTCTAATGGACCTTAGCTATATACACAAGATGGAGGTTCAGGAAGTCAAGACTATGCTGGATGAGTACGGTGCCAAGATAATGCTGGATATACCAGAGGAGGCAGTAGCCCGTAAGTGTATGCAGGATAGCGGGGCCAGCCTCAAGCTATACTATGAATTTCTACCGCAGATGGATATACCATACTTCAATATCGAGATGCAGACTATACCTGTCATGCTAAAGATGTCAGAGCGTGGGCTACTCATTGACCATAGAGTTAGGATGGGTCTTGAGCTAGAGGTGGGAGAAAGCGTAGAGACATACCTCAACATGTGTGAAGAAGCTGAGGCGTTTAATCCCGGCTCCTACCAACAGGTATCATATATACTGGCCAAGCGTGGAGCATACGGTGTATTTACAAGGTTACCATTCTCCAGAAATAAGTATGGTAGGCAAACAAGTAATCTCTCATCAGACAAAGGAGTACTTGAAAAAATGGATGACCCACTAGCTGCTTTGGTTCTAAGATATAGAGAGGTAGCATATCTACTAAGCCATTACATTGTACCATGGGCTGAGGATGCCAGAGCATATACACGGTTTCACCTTGACGCTATCACTGGGAGACCGTCCAGTACCGATAGGAACATGCAGAATATACCAGGCATTAAGTCAAGGCTTGGTATCAATGCCAGAGCTATGTTTCTGCCGGACACAGGCACATGGTCAGATACAGACTTCTCACAGGTGGAGTTAAGGATACTAGCCTATCTGTCCCAAGACAGGGAAATGCTACACACCTTTGAAACCGAGGGGGATATACACCAGGTAGTGGCTGACTTCTTAGGCATTGATAGGAAGATTGCTAAGAACGTGGACTTCGCTATGATATACGGGGCTACCGACCAGACCATAGCGGAGACTGCACATATTAGGTCAGTGTCCAGAGCCGGACAGTTGAAGGCCATGTGGTTTCAGCTATTCCCAGGTGCTGGTGACTACATTCAATCAGTACAGGAGGAAGCACTAAGGACATATAGAGCCAAAACTATATTTGGAAGACAGATGCGGCTACCAACACAGGAAGAGGAGAATGTTGACGCCATTCAACGCAAGGCTATTAATTATCCCATCCAGGGCACAGCCGCTGATATTCTCAAGCGGGCATTGATATACTGTAAGGATATGGACCTTGCTCTACAGGTGCATGATGAACTTTTGATTGATGGGATAGAACTTCCTGATAAATTTGCAGCACTGGAGCATATAGCACCCTTTAGGACACCGGTAGAAGTAAAGTATTTGGAGAAATGGGAATGATGACCTATGAGTTTAGGTGCCAGTCATGTAACCTACAGTTTGAGGTACGGCAGCCTATCCATGAGGAACATAAAGCCAAGTGTCCCAAGTGCGGTGGGCTGGCTCAGAGGCTCTATCATGCACCAGCCCACTACTACGATAAGCCCAAACCACTATACCACAAGGATGGAAGCTATGAGGAAAAGTAACTAGGCCGGTTGCCTCACCGGAACAGAAACCACCCTCTTCCGATACTCGGCCTTAGAACTTAGGATAGCATGGAACTCAGCCAATCTTATCTGGCCCTCAGCACGGAACCTATCCGATAAGACCATATCAGTATTGGCAATCTCCTGGAACTGGGCCGCCTCGGCTATGTATCTATCTATTTGGGTTATCCTAACAGAGGCCTCAGCAACACAGGCACTAACCTGAGCCAGTAGTTGGGATGCTTCGGCTATAAAGACCTCACACACACGCATCCAGCCACCAGCCTCCTCTATATAACTTCTGAGGTTACTCAGCCGAGCTAGGGCTTCTTGTGTATAGGCCATAGCAGCCTGTACCCTCACCTGGGCTATCTGTATCTTGGTCCTAGCATAGTCAGCAAAGTTCTCAGGAACCCTCTCACCATCATTCAGTCGGTTTATAAGCAACTCACCTTCAAGGAGCCATGCTACAGCACCAACAGTCCCAGCATCTAGGTCAATAGAGGACACCTCACCCAAATATACATTTGAGCCAGACCCAATCGCCGCATCAATAGCAGTCCTAAGCTGGGTTACATCATCGCCAATGTTCTCCAGTATCGCCACAGCGTTATCAGTATTGGAATCATCCTCCTCATTGAGTTCCATATAGAGGGCTACCTTAGTCAAGGCAAGGTCAATCTTACCATTTTCAGCAGTTAGAAGGACAGCCGCCTTGGCCAGAGCAGTATTAGCCAGACCATGTAGACCAGAACCGGTCACGGCAGTAACGGCTGCCCTTGAACTGGCAAGGTCGGTAACGGACTGTAACTCATACTGTATAGCCTCAACTAGCAGAGCATACCCGGCAGCACCAATCAGTACAACTTGGTCCAAATGCTCGGGATAGCTACCAGAGCCAAAAACAGTAGGCGGTGCATGTCTAGCCTCATAGTGGATGGCAAGATGCTCTTTGTCCACCAAGGCTATCTGGGATTCACCTGTCCTCTGACTACCAATGGTAAGCATATCCTCCCAAATACTAAATGCCGCCGACTGCTCTGGTATCTTACCAGCCGGGTACAGCACCTTAGTTATCCTGATTAGTTCTGGTATGATATTGGATATATCAACGGTGGTCTGTGCCCTATTGTAGCTGGCATAGTATGTAGTACTTACAGCCATTGAACCGGCACTGGTAAAGTAGATTCTACCATTGGCATAATCCATACGGTAATCCGTGTCTCTGGTAAACTTGGTACCACTCTTGCCAGTCCCTGTCCAGATAACCTCAGACTCAGGTTTAATAGGATTACTAAGCTGTATCCAGACCTCCTTGCCTGCAGTATCTGGAGCGGCTGTTCCAATACTAAGGGTATCTCCAGCAGCAGTACTACCAGCTATCTCAGTTAATATTACCTGGGATATAGTAGAAAAGTAGACCTTACCTGTCTGTGACTTACCATCCTTACGGTAGAATTTCTCCTCTCTATATACACCGTCCCCATCAGTGCCACTAACAGTAATGGTAGCCCTAGTTATGCTATTATTAGCATCAGTTATTAGGAAAGCCAATGGCCTAGGGACATCAAGGAAGTAGTTTGACATGGTTATAGTTGACCCGTCGGACTCACCATTAAGAGTTACAGCATTTACGATGAGGGTAGCGTTTGCTGTGGCTGGTGTGGTAAAGCTATCATCCGTTACAGCCTCAATCCAGGTATGTTCATATATCCTTTCCCTGGGTAAGAACCTACTCATATCATCCACTGCCCTATTAACACAGCGGGTGCCTTCGGCAGTGGATATTTCCTCATCCAAAGTCATTTTAAGGTCAAGCACCAACTCAGCAAGCATTTCATTCAGGTCCATGTTCTACCTCCTTAAATCCTTTAGTCTTTGCCCAATCCTTTAGCCTGTCCATCTCAACAGCCAAATCTCTTGGTTGCTCAGCTAGAAATTCGTTGAACCTTCGCCTATCCAAGTTTATCTTAGATAACTCAACATCAGTTACAGTCTCACCATCTATCTCAACTATTCCTTTTGGTGTATGGAACTGAATTATCATGCTGTCCTCCATAAAGCTACATACGAAAACTGGGCCCTGTATGCACCAGAGCTTGCGTGTTTACCGTGTGTCCTTATTTTGATAGTTTTAAGTCCGCTAGTAGGGATTGTGATACCAGTTACTTTGTAAGTTTGGTTATATAATACCAAGGAGCGATAGCAGTCAACACTACCTACCTCAGCAGCATCAATATCAATATCTACTATTGCCATCACAGTACCCTTAACGTAGAAAAAACATAAAGTATAAGTTCCAGCCTGAAGGTATGCTTTATAACTGATATTATCTAAATTTGCATTAGTAGAATTATAGATAGTACCAATAACATAAAGACCACTTGCACTTAACACCCAAGTACCGGCTCCAATACTGTCATAGCTGGGACACAGGATAGTGATATGTCCCTCACCAGCACCACTAGCAGCAGGAGTAGCCCAAGCTGGCTGTCCTGAGACTACGGTAAGGACTTTACCATTACTGCCAATAGCCAACCTCTCAGCAACAGCAGCACCACGTCTGATTATATCTCCTAGAGTGGTAAGTAATGATTTAGCAATAGCACCATCAGCAGTAGTCTTTACGTCATAAACTGCATCGTGAGTAGGAGCTTTGGTAACTCCGTTAATTATCACTCCTGACTGGACAGCAGCAGCCTTAGCAGCAGCATCAGTATATTTAGCGTGGTGTGGTGCCCCGTCTCCTATGGCTGTATGCTCGGTAGGAGTAAATTTGTCATGATGCTGTCCCTGAGTGATACCAGTAAGCTCGCCATGTGATTTAGTGGAATGAGAAGCTAGGGTATGAGCTGTGGCATGTTTCTTAGCAACTGCATCATCAATGGCTGCACCGGTAGAAGCTATGTCACTATGACTTGCTGCGTTATGGCTTTGTGGATGATGGGCATCGGCAGGAGCGTCAGAAAGGGCAGAATGAGGCTTTGTAGAATGGGAAGCCAAAGTATGAACTTTTGGTGTTTGTGGACATGAGCCACTACTAGGATGAGTATATGGGGTATGGTGAGGAGCACCATTACCTATAGCAACATGCTCAGTTGCTCCCCACTCCTCAGCTCTATCATGATGTAGTGGATTGTCGTCTGCTTTTTCTCCCATAGCTGAGACAGCATCAGCACCAAATGTCTCAATAATAGCATCTATCTCGGCAGCCAAATCTCTTGGGGGGTCAGGTGGTGGTGGTTCATCTCTTGGCTCACCTATAATTAAAGCACCATCAAGTATTGTATTATCATCCGAAGCCATAAAAGCGTCAATTTCGGCTTGCTCGGTGAGAGTAATACAAGCAGTGCCTTCGGGGAGTTCTTGTAGGTCTTCTTCAATAGTTGTAGGGAATACGCCGTTGCCTTCAAGACCGTATGTCCAGATTATTTGGTTGTCTTTATAAAATATCCTTAGCTCTTCCATTTTCTCACTTAAACGCAAATACGTGGAGATTTGCAGTTCCAGTAGGTGAACCTCCCCTTGTCCACGTCAAGGTAAAACCATCCGCATCGTAAGTCTTTACCACACAAACCTGATAGTTACCACCTGAAGGAACTAATTGCAGCATCCAATCAGCGTTTATATCAGGGGTAGCAGAACTCCTGATGTCCATACAATGTTCAGCTAGTGCTGGCTCGCTACTACCAAGAGAGAAGGCAGTATTGGCAAGTACAGCTAAAATAAGAAGCCCAGTAGGCTGAAAACCATAACCAGTATAGGCAACGTCCCCTGACCCTGCAGTCATATCCCTAGTTTCAAGTTTAACCTTGGGCATATCAGATGTTAAGGCGAAGGTGCCAGTTCCACCAGGAATAGTATGGGTGTTAAGGGTTGCGGCTACGGTTATATTTGTACTGCCAATGGTTAGTATATCGGTTAAGGTTCCAGCCTTTACAAGCCCTATCGTATATGAAGCATCCTCACTGGTTCTCGATACATCCGTTGCTTTGCCCGTAATCCTGATAAACTCCTTTTCATCTTGAGCCCCGCCATCCGCATCGTGGTCAAAGTAGTAGGAGCTAACTATGTAGTCATCATCAGTTGGAGTTGCCCTGTTAAGCTGGTATCTTATAGCAATACAAGAGGCGTGGTCGGCTGTATAATCAATATGGAGAGGTATTATATCTTGGTCCTCGGATTGTAAGTGTATTAGTTCACATCCAGCTTGGGGGTTTCCTTGGGTTTGATGGATGTGTAACATATGGTCGGAAAAGGCACCCGTTACATTCAGCGTCAGTCCCTCTGATGGTGTGGTAAAGTTAAAGGTCAGGTTCTTAGCTGCCATCGTGAAGGTCTTACTGGCTTCTAAGTTCTCTATCTCAGATAAGGAGATACCAGTAACTGCACCAGCAAATGTAACTGCATCACCAAAGCGGACTAAACCCGCATTGGTGTAGATAGCATAGTTGAGAGTAGCCCCACCTGCTTGGTCCGCAATGTATATTCCATAATCGTTGGTTAACTTATTACCACTAACCAATGCTCTGGATGCCACGTAAAGCCCATAATAGTTGGTTAGCACCATATCGTTGGCAGATACGCCCATAGTAGGGGCTTCCGCATAGAAAGATGCTGCACCTGTGATGGTCTTTACTGCCGCCGTGCCTGTGGCAAATTGAAGCATGACAGAAACACCCCGCACACCAGCCGTATTAGTCCAGTTTTGCGTGTTGGCGTTGGTTATTATAGGATTGAAGTAAGCACCAGACAATATGGCAGTCTGAGTGTCATCTGTTACATAGGCATAAACTGTCATATCCAGTGCCCTGGCATTTGTGTCCGCTGCTGGGGTTTGTGTTTCATCATAGTAGATGGCTGCCTCATCAATGGCAGCTTGATTGCCAAGCCCTATATGGCCTATATTGTTAAGGTTCTGATTGCCACCAGTTACAGTACCAGCAAGGGTGACTGCACCTAGAGTTCCCACAAGGTTAGCACCTGCTAGTGTTAAATTAGTTCCGTCATCGGTAAGAGTAGTCCCTTCTTGGAATCTAATATCTGTTGTGACATCTGCCAGATATAGACCAAATTCCCAGTCAACACCACCACTCTTTAGACACTCAAAGGCTGCCAGTGTCCCATTATTGGTAACAGCAGATACTTCAAGTTGGGCACGAACACCGTTCACCGAATGTCCATTGGCAATTACTAAAGTAGAACCAGCCTTCATGTTGAAATATCCACCAGCAGTAAAGCATCCTGTATCTGAGAGTGTAACATTTGTGCCTGCCTCAAATTGCCCCCAGATAACGGCGAAGTTATCAGCACCAGTCAAGTCAACGGAGTTTGAGACATACAGTTCAGTCCAGGTTCCAAAGATTGAATTGCTGCTGGTCTGGTTGGCAGTGATAGTCATAGCGTGGTAAGCTGCTGCTGCCGCAGTACCATTGAGGTTAGTATTGACTCTCCCGACTGTCTGAGTTACCCAATCATAGCCAGCTCCAGTAATCTGTGTTCCTGTGGCACCAGCCCCCCAGTCAGTATTACCACCAAAGGCTGTCTTACCACCTATAAGACCAACAGTAAGTTGGCCACTTATCACTAAGAATGGAAGTGACCCAACCAGAGAAGTTCTGACTTCCATATCCCTAGCAATCTTGCTATTTGGTCTGCCCTGTCTCTCGGTATAAAATTCAGTTAGTTTCATCATAGCCGTAGTCCCCTAGCTCCCCCAGTTCTCCGTTGCCTCAACCTAGCTAACCTCGCCTTCTCCTCCTCTATACTTACTGGTCTCACTGGTGGTTTCGTTGGTGTGGCTCTTGCCCTCAGTTGGGCCTTCTCAGCCTCTATCTGCCTTCTAACATCAGGAGCCAATGTTGGTTCAGGAGCAGGAGCCCTTCTCTTTGCCTTTGCCTCCTCAGCTAAACGAAGAAATCTCAGTGTCTCCTGCCTCAAGGTATAAGCCGCACTAGCCCGCTCACGCTCTGCCTCAGCAGCCAGTCGAAGGAACTTTTGCCGCTCCTGCTCTAAATTATATGCGGCCTCCCTCCGCCTGTCCTCCTCTGCCTTTTGTGCCCTAGCAATAGACTCAGGAATAAACTCAGGAGCAGGAGCTAATGCCGCTGCTCTCTGCTGCCATTTATCTATCTCATCAGCTATCTCGTTCCGCACCCTAGTTACTTCCTGCTGGACTTCCTTCTCTCCCCTCTTCACAGGAGCAGACGCCATGGGCTTAGATAGCCATTGAGGAAGGCCAAAGTCCGAGGTCACCTCACCCAGAGCCATCTCAAGAGTATAGACCCCTCCCTTTCTATTGTAGCGGTGGATAAGATTGGTAACTCTGGTAATAGTTTCAGTAGGGAAGATAGCACCACCCTCACCACTACCACTGGGGTCTCCCCAACCCTCAAACATATGGTCATCATCACTAACACCTGTCCAACCACTACCAGAGTTACTGCTATAAGCCCTCTGTCCATCAGTATATGTTGGTGAAGTCCCATCATACCGCCAGTTGACATAGTTTGAACCATCCCCACCGGTTACCCTGACAACTATAGCGTACTCGGTAGATGCAAGGAGTAAAGCTCCAGCACTAAAAGTTATCTCACGCCACTCACCAGCATTATCATCAGTAAGAGTATCACCATCAGTAGTTCCGGAAGCTAAGTCTAAACCTGTTGGGAGACTACTACTGGTAGCTCTAATACTAACGGTGATATTACCAGGAGAAGCACCCGCACCAGGGTCTTTATGCATCATTAGCTTAACGCTGGTAACAATATGATTAACTGAGGGAGTGAATGTTTGACTCTCCCAGTTCTCACCATACATAGTCCCAGAACTAGTATCGCCAGTGATATAATTCTCATATAAAGTTGCCATTATGTCCTCTTATCTACTACCTGTACCTTGTCATATAACTCCACCTGGGCATCATGTGGAACTACTAATCTACCAGCTAATATCTCAGCCTTCAACTTAGTCAGGATGGCAGCAGCCCTGTTATTAGCATCAGTTTGGTTTCTGATATTACCTGCTATGAACGGTTGGACAATCTCAGTATATTTGGTTATCTGGCCTGCATCAGAAGCCGTACCAGTAATCAGTGAATAGGCTGTGGTATCCCACTCACCGGTCGGGTCTTGGTTACATAATACCACTATACTATTGGGTATAAGCAGGATTGTTTTCTCCACATACTCAATAAACCAATGAGCCTGGTCGGAGTAATATATTTCATTTGCACTATCAGTGGTTACAGGGTACACCACATCCCAAGTCTTACTACTCTTAGCCCTCAGATAGCACTTGGTCATCCACATCAGTCTATACAGCAGGGCCGCAGCGTTCTCGTATGGCATCTGGTTAACTTCAAATACAGGTTGGAAGGTGTTGATAATACCATCTTGGGCACCAGCAAAGGCGTTGAGAGTCCAGCTCATGGCTGTCTCCAATACCAACTCAAGTAACTCATAGACGGTGTGGCTGGCATTGAAGGTATTATCATAGCTAGGGTATGATGTGGAGTCAGTTACACCGGCTATCACCTTCTGCTCCCTCAAACGCATCCACATACCCTCGGCATATATCTGGTAAACACGTTCACCCTGAACAGAAATGATTTGGTGAGACTTCACCCAGAGAGTGGCGGTATCCACCTTATCAGTGGTTGACCCACCACTATGCCCTGAGGAATCATAACCATAGCCAATCTCAAATTCTTTCCCATCAAGGTCAACGGCATCAAGGGTACCATCACGATTAGACAACCCAATGATAGCCCTGTCACGATATGCCTCCTCATGATGCTCCAGATACAGAAGGCGTGAGGAGTAGTCAGTGGAGTTAATGTAAATGCGTATATACGGGACCCTGCTACTATCACCTTGAGTATCTATGAGGGCTTGGGTTATAGTTCCCAGAGCAACTGTCCGAGGCATTACTGATACCTCCAACTAGTAGCATTATAGTTATGTAGGTCTTCCCCTGCGGATAAGCCTCGGTTGTAAATTGAGACTTCTCCAATGATGCCCTCTGTAAAGTATGCTACTCCACCAACATCATCATCTTGAGCCCCGATATAAACCTTGCCCCCGCTACTGTAGTCAAAATCAGCACCAGCTACTCCCGTTGTGGACATAGCAGCAGCATTGATATATCCATAAACTACTTCGGATATTCTCACCAGTGTCAGGCGATACCAAGTTGTAGTTGCAATGGCATTGGCAGCTGTCTTTTCCGCTCCAGCAGCAGTTCGTGAATGAGCGTAGATGACTCCCCCCTGCTCAAAAAAACCTGCCGAGCGATAGTCGCTCGTAACACCAGTATTATATGATAGTCTAACAATATTTTGAGCAACGCCACCTGCCGTATCAAGATTTACCCAAACAGAGATGGTAAGGTCTCCAGTGCCGAATTGCAGTGGAGCTAGGGCGGGGGTAACAAGGTAGGCATTAATTCCATTAAAATCCCTACCGTTGGGTCGCCACAAAGCATTGGTAACAGTAGCAATATGCTTATAGGCATCTACGGACTTAAGTGGACTATCCTTCAAAGCCCATAGAGGAAGATACAGCACAAGCCCATTAGTTGAGAAGCCATAGGGGTCATACCCATCCACAGTTCTATACTTGTAGAGTGAGTTTGTATTCCGATAAAACATACCCCGCAGGTCACGGGGTATATATCTATCAATATGAGTGCCATCCTTTAATACTTGCATTTAATCCACCAATACTTCGTAGCGGTAGGTTATGCCGTAGGTCTTTGAGCCTTGGTTAGTGTAAAGTATATCCAGCTCATCATCCATACCAAACTCATATCCCTGACCAAAGGCGGCATACAGAGAAAGCCGTGTAGTAGGTACATACATATCATCCGTAAGGATTGGTATGTCATAAGCTGTGCCTACTTCTAAAAGGGTATTAACAACGAAGGATGAAGCACCTCCCTGTACACCATTATTAAGGATACTAACACTCAACAGTCTGTATGGAGTCTTAGGTGCCAGTTTGGCACCACCACTTGTGATGTTACCAGAAGCCGTATAGGTCTTTATCCCAAACCTGCCAGTTCCCGAACTATCAGGCTTTAAGGGTATTACCTGTCCGTTAATCCTGACATCAATTAGCCAGATATTCTTGTATTCCTCACCGCCTCCTTGTGCTCCCCAGTAAAAGTCAATTCGGTAAATAACCCAATTTCCAAATAGTGAATCAGCTTGGTAATCATCTATGCCGTAGAGGGCTCCAATACCCTCAGTTAAACCACCTGGCGAAGCTCCGTCCTCCCCATACCAGAAGAACTCATCAGCAGCCAAGTCAAGTGTATGATTCTGTGAGCCAGCACCCAGTGCCACTACGCTTCCCTTCTGAGTTACATTAACTATTAAGTCAGGGTCAATAGGGGAGCGTATATGTAGCTGCATAGCAAGACCATTTAATTCTTCCTCAGTATTATTCCATCCCCAAAGGACAGACTTTAAGTTACCTATTGGCATATCATTAACTGGAATCATTAATCGTGCCCAGTGGCTGTAGCCAGTCTGTGTTCCCCCATAGAGTTGTGCTGTCCACCCAGTATTACCCATCTGGTGATGCCACCTTGACCAAGTAGCTTGACCGTTAATTGAGCCTCTGAGTGTGGGCTCACCAAATATCCAATCTGGTACAGCTCTGGTAACAGAGTGCGGAAACCTCTTAGTTTCTATACTGGCTTGTAACGTTCTCCTTGGCATTAACTACCTCCTTTAGGTGCAGGTACTGGGGCACCCGTAGCACGGGCCATCCCATGACACATACCCAGTGCCTCATCCTGTGTTTTACCTCTACGCATTTCACTCTGGACACAGGCTGAGATAGCTGCACTCACCTGCCCTTTCTTACTCGTTTTACTTAACGCCTCTATCTCTGGTTGTGGCACGGTAACACCTCCTGTCTGGATAAGATAACTTCTGCCTCCAATATAGTAACTCTTGACTCAAGATACCTTATCCTATTTTCCAATGCCACTATTATTTCATGCCTACCAGACTCAATAAGTTCTAGGTTTTCTATTTGATTATCCTTCCTATCCCCATTCTTATGGTGGACTACCTCTGAACGTGTAAGACAACGACCCAAATGTTTGGCCATCTCATACCTGTGCAGGAGAACATACCCAGACCTCCTAGCCATCGGGAAGAACAGGTCGTCAGGATACAGAAGAATGGCTAAATAACCAGTACCTCTCTCCACGATTTTTCCCCCACCCCAGGCATTACTCCTCTTACCTTTCCTTGCACAGGACTTACAGCGTTCATGTTTTGGCTGCCAATCCTTACATGCAACCCATCTCAACACACCACAATCCTCACATGGGGCATAGATAAGTAGGTGTCCAGTCTCGTTTCTTCCTATGTCGCCCGCCTCTGGCATATCATACCTCTATAAATTTCTCAAGGGCTATGATGACAGCTCCCTCAATCTCAAATGTCCTTTCCTCTACGTGCTTACAACTGGAGCAAATATAGGATACTTTGTCGGGGAGCTTCACCTTCTCAATGGTGAAGTCCTCTTCACGTTCGGTATTCATCAGGGTGGTATTAGCCTCAACAAATGCTGGCCAACCCGGTGATGCAGGCTTACCTTCTGGATTGCCGGGACCTACCAGGCCCTTCTGTCCATTGGGTAAATCTTCACCGTGCATCTTAACTAGGTTGTCCCGGACCTCAGCAATTTCCTTGTATGCAGGGAATATAGCTGTCCGAATCCTAGCCAGTCCCATGCTGACCTTGACAGGTAGCCTCTCCTGCATTATTCTATCCAGGCCATCCCACGCTACAAAGACTTCACCATTTGAGAGTTTCATTTCTTACCTTTCTTCTCAATCTTTTTTATTGGTATTCCACCTACACCATTTAGTGCAGGTTGGACTTTACCCTTACTTCTTTTTAGCATATTACACTCCTATTAACTTGGGTCATCACACAACATGATATATTTGGTCAGACTCCCATTGTTTAGGTAAACCTTTATCTTGTGCGTCCAATCACCAGACGGATTGCTTGCTTCTGAGGTTATAAAGCTGTCAGCCGCATCACAGTCAAAGAAATAAAACAAGTGGTCAGTGTGGCGACCATATACATGGAAGGTTGAATCAAATGTACAGAAATTACTAGACCCACCCCAATTACCAATCCTGAGTAGCGACTTTTGCCCGGTACTAAGGGTTACGCTGGTTTGAAGTAAGCTATCAATCAATACCACACAGAGGTGGCCATCAGTGTGAGTCCAACCATCCTTTGATTCCTCAGTAAGTACAAATCTTCCACCTGCCCAGACAGAGCCCTCGTTGTTGATAGTACATCCGTTGTTGAAATTCATCTGACCCTGAACACCCCAACAGTATCCTGCTCCACCAGTGAAGTCGCCAGCCAAATTTACCTTGCCAGCTACACCAATGGCAGTACCATAGCCAGTAGCATTGTGAGTTACATCACTCTGGATTCCCTTGTGTACAGCAGCACCAGTAGCAGTAAATGTACTGACATTCCTAACACCAGAGTAGCCACTTGTACCTGTGCTAAATGCCGTAGACACACCAATTCCACCAGCATAGGTGGATACAATGGGATATACTGTAGTATATGTACCCTCAACCGTAGATACTGGTATATAGTGTGCGGTGTTGTTGGCTATGATGTGGATTGTCTGGT
>SDBT01003351.1_pt1 | contig 27774 bp, 22 predicted proteins | sample 2277101 | NCBI WGS metagenome assembly SDBT01 (sample SAMN10404973, study PRJNA504765) | marine sediment metagenome | isolation source: marine sediment core GS10_PC15, 103 cmbsf | place: Arctic Ocean: Southern Knipovich Ridge | collected 2010 | reverse complement strand
ACGTTCTTCTGGGACTTCCGGGGAGATCCGCCACCGCTGACTGAAGCTCAGGCTGCGCGCATGCAGCAGATGGGGCGAATGGGATCAAGACGGGGTGCCTCGGTTTCTCCGGGAGAGTACCTGGTCAGGCTCACGGTCGGCAGTGACATCCAGACGACGATCCTGGTCATCGAACAGGATGTTCCCGGCTATATGGGGAGATGACTTTCGATATAGCGCGGGCGCGGTCGGAAACACCCGGCTGCGAAAAAGTGGTCCACTTCAACAATTCGGGGGCGGCGCTGATGCCCGCCCCCGTATTGCAGTCACTCCAGCATCATCTGCAGCGAGAAGCGATGATCGGCGGTTACGAGGCCGAGCGGGAGGCCGGGGAGGCCATCGAGCACACCTATGACGCTCTCGCCCGCCTGTTGAACTGCGGCCGGGATGAGATAGCGATCGTTGAGAATGCCACGACCGCCTGGTGCGGTGCCTTCTACGGCTTACCCCTGGAGCGTGGCGACCGGATCCTGACCGCCCGGGCCGAATACGCTTCGAACTATATCGCCTACCTCCAGACAGCGCAGAAAAAGGGTGTCGAAATTACGGTGATCCCGGATGATGACGCGGGTCAGGTCGACGTGGAGGCCCTGGAGAACCTGATCGATGAATCGGTCAGACTCATCTCCATGACCCATGTCCCGACCAATGGAGGGCTGGTCAATCCGGTAACCGAGGTTGGTCGGGTCGCGCGTGCCGCTGATATACCGTTCTTGCTCGATGCCTGTCAGTCAGTCGGCCAGATGCCGCTGGATGTAGAGGAGATCGGATGCGATATGCTTTCAGGAACGGGGCGGAAATTTCTGCGAGGCCCCCGCGGCACGGGATTCCTCTATGTGCGGGACTCGATCCTTGACCGTCTCGACCCGCCATTTCTCGACCTTCGCTCGGCGGAGTGGGTCGAACCTGACAGCTACGTGATGCAGCCGGATGCCCGCCGGTTCGAGAACTGGGAGAGCTATGTAGCAGGCAGGATCGGACTGGGTGTGGCTGTCGATTACGCTCTGGAATGGGGGCTTGAAGCGATATACGAACGGATCAGATCGCTTGCAGACAGATTCAGGGCTGCGCTGTCGGAGTTACCTGGGGTGACGATCCGAGACCTGGGACGGGAACGGTGCGGCATCGTCAGTTTCACGGTCGAGGGGATCGACCATGGTCGTATCGTCGAACAGCTTTCCGAACGGAAGATCAACTGCAGTGTGTCACCCCGCTCGGGCACCCTCCTCGACATGCAGGGTCGGGGGATCGATGACCTCATCCGGGCTCCCGTCCATTACTACAATACCGATGAAGAGATCGACCGATTCATCGCGGCACTTACCGATATCAGGGATTCGTGATGGGTGAACGGAAGGTCATGAACCGCTGGCTGGTCGTTTTCGGCGCCATCCTGGTACAGCTCTGTCTCGGCGCCATCTATGCCTGGTCTGCGTTCACGGGCAGGCTGACCGCCGTTGACGGCCTCTTCCAGTTTACCCGGACCCAGACCCAGATCGTCTTTTCGGTCGGTCTGGCGACGTTTGCCATCGTGATGGCATTGGTCGCCGGTCGCTGGCAGGCGAAGGCTGGGCCCCGCATCGTCGCGATCACCGGGGGTGCAGTCATGGGACTCGGGTATGTGATCGCAGGCCTTTCAGGCGCGAGTTTCTGGGGCATCCTGATCGGAGTGGGGCTTCTGGGAGGCGCGGGTATCGGTCTCGCTTATGTCTGTCCCATCGCAACGTGCGTGAAATGGTTCCCCGACAGGAAAGGGCTCATCACGGGCCTGGCGGTGGCGGGTTTCGGCTTCGGAGCCCTGATCTGGATCAAGCTCACCAGCGGCTTCGTCTTCGGACCGGTCGACCTCACTCCCGGCTGGAACGGGCTCTTCGGCGCCGGAATGAGCGTGAGCCAGGTCTTTCTGCTCTACGGTGTCATATTCAGCGTGGTGATCACCATCGGTTCCCTGGTGTTCGTGAATCCCCCCGACGGGTGGGTGCCGGAAGGGTGGACTTCCGCGAAGGGTGACGCCCTGGCTGAGAGCGGCCAGACAGACTTTTCGGTCAGGGAGATGGTGTCAACACCCCAGTACCGGAAGCTCTTCACGATCTTCATGATTGGTGCCACGGCCGGATTGATGGTGATCGGGGTGATCGGTCTCTTCGGTCGGGATGCTCTGGCCTCCAATGGTATTGATACGGCCAGGGCGGCGGTGATCACCGGTACCGCCATGGGGCTCTTCTATGCGCTCCTGAACGGTATCGGCCGGATCGTCTGGGGATCGGTCTCTGACCGGCTGGGCCGTCGGAACTCGATCGCGCTGATGAGCCTGCTGCAGGGCGTGATGATGATCATGTTCTACTTCATCGGCGGCACCGAAGCCGGGCTCTATCTCGGAGCGGCGGTGATCGGCTTCAACTTCGGGGGGAATTTCGCCCTCTTTCCGACCGCGGTGGCCGATTATTTCGGGGACCGGTCGGTCGGCACCAACTATCCGTGGGTGTTCCTGGCCTATGGAGTGGGGGGTATCCTCGGACCGGTCCTGGGTGGCATCATGGGCGATGCCAGGGCGTGGATGTGGGCATTCATTCCCGCCGGGATTGCCTGTGTGCTGGCTGCCCTGCTGGCTCTGACTCTACGGCCACCTCACACGGCTGCCGATTAAGGGGGGTGTCGGGTTGATCATGATGGAGTGATCAGGTTCCGGAAGCTCTACTGATACCCACCAGTTTCACCAGCAGATCACTGGCAACTCTTCCGAGGTTCACCGATCCTCCATTGTAGTTGCGGAGCAGCACCACCCCGATGGTCGACACGGGATCAAAGACCATATGGGCGTTGTATCCCGCGACCGATCCCCCATGGCTGACCAGGTGCAGACCTTCTTCGGTGACCCGTAATGAAAATCCGAGACCGTAGCCGGTGGAGTCAGCGCTCCTGACCGAGATCGGTGTTTGAAAGATCTGCATCTCCTTTCGTCCTGCCTCGGAAAGGATCGGTGTGCGGGAGGTACCGGTCATGCCTGATATGAATCGGGCCAGGTCACCAACGGTCGAATAGATCCCGCCGTTCGGCACCTTGTACCCCCTCCCGGCGTGCTCGAGTGCCGGGAACTCTGAGTTGATGGTGCCATCCCGCCGAACCTGATAGCCGGTCGAGAGCCGACCCTCGAGGCCGGGTGTGATGATGAACGTGCTCGACGCCATGCCGAGCGGATCGAAGATCAGATCGCAAACCAGCTCGATGAACGGTATCTCCGCTGCTCTCGAGATGGTAAGACCGAGCATCCCGAATCCGATGTTGGAGTAAGAGTAGCGTTCACCCGGAGGGGACTGGAAAGCGGTGAAGGGGATCGAGGCGATGATCTTGTCCTCCCAGACCTCGATGGGACCGGCCGCGGCCCTGGGCAGGCGAGGCTCACGGATCAGGCCGGCGGTATGACTGGCGAGCTGCCTCAGGGTGATCGGTTCAGTGCCTTCAGGTTTGTCAGTAAGGTATTCGATCACGGGAAGGTACTTCTCCACCGGGTCGTCGAGATCGAGCACACCCTGTTCCGCCAGCTGAGCCAGTACAACCGCTGTAAACGATTTAGAGATGGAACCGGTCCGGTAGATCGTTTCGGCATCGGCAGGTATCCCACGTTCCCGGTCCGCCATCCCGAAACCCTTCGCCCAGATCAGCTGATCACCGACAACCACTCCAGCTGAGATGGCACCGACGCTGTCGGCAACCACACCCTCGGCCAGCAGGGCCTCGAACTGCTTGAGAACCGGTTCGAATTCCGAATACTGCGACTGAGCGCATCCAGCCACAGATATGGTGAGAAAAACGGCCAGGATGAAGTTGAGGTTTCGGGAGTTGAGGCGGGTCATCTAGACTCCTCCTGAATTAGAGATGTTCGTAACAGTTAGCATCCAGGATCACTGTTGAAAAGGGGAACCTCATGCGAGAGCTGTTCAGCAGGACCTCAGCAGTCGTTACCCTGTTGCTCTGCCTGTCGACTGCAGGGATCGGTCAGCATACAGGAGGAGAGGACACTTTCACCATGGTCCTCACGGGGGACTCGATTATAACTCGTAAACTGTCGGTCTTTTCTGAGCCCGAGTTCCTTTCGATGATCGACCTGATCCGAAGTGTAGATGTTGCCTTTACCAATCTTGAAGTGCTCCTCCACGATTATGAGCCATACCCGATGCATTCCAGTGGTGGAACCTGGATGCGTGCCGATCCGGAGATGGCTGGTGAGCTGGTCTGGGCAGGTTTCGACATGGTATCGGTAGCAAACAACCATACCGGTGACTACGGTGTACACGGCATGCGGTTGACCATGGACTATGTCGAAGGGGCAGGTCTCGTACATGCCGGAGTGGGGGAGAGCCTGCCTGAGGCAAGGGAGGCAAAATTTCTGGAGACCGCTCAGGCGCGGATAGCGCTGGTGGCAGTCGCCTCGACCTTCACCGATCATTCCGTCGCCAGCCGGACACGCGGGGATATCCCCGCCAGACCTGGTCTGAGTCCTCTGCGGTACCGGTCGAGCCGTGTCGTTCTGCCTGAACATCTGGGAATATTGCGCTCGGCGCTCATGGAGACAGGCCAGCGAGTGCCGGAAACAGGTGACAGGTTGAGCGTATTCGGCACTGTATTGCGTGCAGGAGAAGAACCAGGGCTCCATACCGTAGCCAATGAGCAGGACATGGAGGAAATCGCCGCAGTCGTGAGTAACGCCAGCCGGCTGGCTGACTACACGATCCTCTCCTTCCATTCACACGAAGGAGGAAGAGGCCGGAATACACCGGCGGACTTCCTCATTGAGTTCGCCCACGCGATGATAGACGCGGGGGCAGATGTACTGGTGGGGCACGGTCCTCATGTTCTCAAAGGGATCGAACTATATCGGGGGAAACCGATCTTCTATAGTCTCGGGGATTTCATATTCCAGAACGAAACCCTGCAGAGACTGCCGAGCGAGAACTATGAACGATATGGTCTGGAAGCAAATGCCCATGTTGCTGATTTTAATGACAGGCGCTACAACAACGATCGGAGCGGATTCCCGGCTCGCAGACAGATATGGGAATCAGTGATAGCGGTTCCAGAGTGGAAACAGGGAGAGATCATATCGATTAAACTCTACCCCATCTCGCTCGGTTTCGGGGAGTCGCGCACGGTGCGTGGCAGGCCACTCCTGGCGAATGAGGAACTCGGAGAGAAGATCATAAACGATCTGATCGAGGCATCGGCGCCCTTTGGCACAAAAATCGAATTCAAAAACGGGATCGGGATAGTCCAGGTTGATCAGGGAGAAAAACGATGAAGATGTTCATCGATTCGGAGTGGGTCGATTCGGAGAAGAAGATCCCGGTACGCGATCCGTTCGACGATTCCGTAGTGGATGAAGTGCCCAGCGCGACGAGAGATGACGCGCTTCGCGCGCTTGATGCCGCCGAGCGGGGGTTCGAAGTGGCCAGGAACCTGACAGTATATGATCGGGCAAAGGTGTTATATCGGACTGCCGAGATTGTATCCGGACGGCTCGAGGAATTCGCCACCCTGATCGCGCGGGAGGGATCAAAGACAATCCGTGAGGCCCGCAAGGAGGTCTCCCGCTGTGTGAATACCCTCACGGTTTCCGCCGAGGAATCCAAACGGCTCCTGGGTGAGACCATCCCGTTCGACTCCTTTCCCGGGGGTGAGAAGAGGGTGGGGTACTACTACCGCTTCCCGATCGGAGTGGTCCTGGCGATCACCCCATTCAACGATCCCCTTAATCTTGTTGCGCACAAGGTCGGGCCGGCGATCGCGGCCGGTAACAGTGTCATCCTGAAACCCGCGACCGTCACTCCCCTGTCGGCGATCAAACTGGTGGAAGCGCTTCTCGAGGCGGGACTGCCACCCGAGACCATCCAGCTGCTCACCGGTAGCGGTATCATGCTCGGTGAAGTGCTGGTACCCGATGAGCGGGTGCGCATGGTATCGATCACCGCCGGTCTCGAAGCGGGCGAGCAGGTCGCTCAATCAGCGGGAATCAAGAAACTGGGCATGGAACTCGGTTCAAACTCACCGGTGATCGTCTGGAAGGACGCCGACCTGGAATGGGCTGTCGAATCGTGCGTCTCTGGTGCCTTCTGGGCCGCGGGGCAGAACTGCATCGGTGTGCAGCGTCTCTATGTGCACCGGGAGCTCTATGACGACTTCAGGTCAAAGTTCGTCGAGCGAACGCTTCGATACACAATCGGTGACAAGCTCAGGGAAGAGACCGACATGGGCCCGATGATCACCGAGGGCGAGGCGAAGCGGGTTGAGGAGTGGATCGGGGAGGCGGTTGATATGGGCGCCCGCGTACTGTGTGGGGGAGGGCGTGAGAAGGCGCTCATGCAACCAACCGTGCTCAAAGATGTACCCGAGGATGCCCGGATCCACAAGGATGAGGTCTTCGGTCCCACCGTGAATCTCTATCCCGTTGATGAGATGGATGAGGCCATCGGGAAGGCGAACAGCCTTCCCTTCGGGCTCCACGCGGCGGTGTTCACCAGGGATGTGAACCTGGCATTCCGGGCAGCCTATGCGCTGGAGTGCGGTGGGGTGATGATCAATGATTCCACCGACTACCGGCTCGATTCGATGCCGTTCGGAGGAGTGAAACTCTCGGGGCTCGGTCGGGAGGGCATCAGGTTCTCACTGCAGGAGATGACTGAGCCGAAGACGATCTGTTTCAACCTGGAATAATCAGCGTTCCCCGGAGGTTCAACCATGGATTTCAGTGATCTCTCATTCCCTGATGCGCCCTCGATAATCACGACGCCCCCGGGACCTGCCTCACAGGAGATCCTCGAATACCAGTCCACCCACGAGAGTTCCGCCGTCTCCTATCCCCGCGGTATGCCGATGGCCTTGCGCAGGGCGAAGGGGGCCACCATCGAAGATGTGGACGGCAACATCTACATCGACTTCTTCGCAGGGGCCGGTGTGATGAACGTGGGGCACGGCAATCCCGCGGTCATCGAAGCGGCAGGGGAGCAGATCGGAGAGCTGACCCACACCCTCGATATCCCGAGCCCCGCCAGGGTGTCGATGGTGGAAGCCCTGTGTGAGGTGCTGCCTGAGGAGCTCGGGAAGATCTTCTTCGGGGGACCGACCGGTTCCGACGCCGTGGAAGCCGCCATGAAACTCGCCAAATACAACACCGGGCGGTATCCGATGATATCGTTTGAGGGTGCCTATCACGGCATGACCTCGGGCGCGCTCTCACTCTGCAGCGGTTCTCCCTTCAAAGGGGACTTCTTGCCCCTGCTGCCAGAGGTGCATTTCGTGCCCTACTCCTACTGCTATCGCTGTCCCTTCAATAGGGAGCAGGAGAGCTGCGATCTGGAATGCGGGAGTTATCTGGAGCACGTGGTGGAGGACTCCCATTCAGGAGTCGGGAAACCTGCGGCGATCATCGTGGAAGCGATCCAGGGAGAAGGTGGTTCGATCATACCTGACGAGCGGTTCCTCCCGAAGATCCGTGAGATATGTGATACATACGGGATCGTGATGATCGTCGATGAGATCCAGGCCGGATTCTGCCGCACCGGAAAGATGTTCGCCGTCGACCACACCGATACGATCCCCGACGTCATGACCCTGAGCAAGGCGCTGGGAGGCGTGGGGTTTCCGATCTCGGCGGTCGCTTACCGGAACAGGTTGGATACCTGGCCGCCCGGTAAGCACATCGGCACCTTCAGGGGCAACATGGTGGCTTTCGCGGGAGGCACGGCGGGTATCCGTTTCATGGTCGAGAACGATCTCGCCGGCCACGCCATGAGAGTGGGCGAGCGGATGCTTACCCGGCTGAAGGAACTGGAGACCGGTTCGGAGATCGTTGGAGAGGTCCGGGGGAAAGGGCTCATGCTCGGTGTGGAGTTCGTTCATGACAGAGCCACGAAGGAACCCGCCCCGGAACTGGCGGCTCAGGTGAGGACTCTCTGCCACCAGCGGGGTGTGCTGATCGAGGTCGGAGGCCACTACTTCAATGTCGCCCGCTTCCTGCCGCCGCTCATTATCACTGAAGAACTGGCGGATCGAGGGGTGGAGATCTTCGCCGAGTCGGTGACCGAGCTAGAAAAGAGGCGGTAGCCAGGCGCCATGCATTCAGGATCGATACTCATCAGGGGTGGAGAGGTGATTGTGGGGCAGACCGTGTCCCGGCAGGATGTGCTGATCCGTAATGAGCAGATCGCGGCGATCGGGGAGCTGAGCGATGCGGCCGCCGACACGATCATCGAGGCGGAAGGTCTGCTGGTGATGCCGGGAGCGGTCGACACCCACGTCCATCTCAACGATGTGTTCATGGGGACGGTGAGCGTGCACGACTACTACACAGGCACCCTGGCAGCGGCGTTCGGTGGCGTCACCAGCATCGTTGATTTTTCCAACCAGGTGCCGGGCGGAACGCTGGCAAAGACACTTCAGGACAAGGAGGAAGAGGCGGCCGGGATGGCGCTTATCGACTGGGGAGTGCATCCGGTTATCACGGAACCGGACGAGCGAACCGTGGGTGAGATCCCCCACGTGGTTGAGCGGGGAGCGCCGACCATCAAGTGTTACATGACCTACAGGGAGGAAGGTCTTCTGACAGAAGATGAAGCTCTGAAAAGAATTGCCCGCCATATCACGGAGGCTGGCGGCATGCTGATGCTGCACGCCGAAGACAACACGATGATCGAGAAGAATGTGCCTCGCATGATCGAGGAGGGGAAAACGGCGGCGATCTACCATGCCAGGAGCAAACCACCCGAGGTCGAGACCGAAGCGATCCGCCGGATCGTGGGCATGGCCGAGGAGACGGGAGGGCGGTTCTTCATCGTGCACCTGGCAAGCTCAGACGGGCTCGATCTGATCACGGAGGCCCGCGGGAGGGGCCTCGATGTCACGGCCGAAACCTGCACTCACTACCTCATATTCACCGAGGAGATGCTCGAGCGTGAGGACGGCATCAAGTGGATCTGCTCACCGCCGCTGAGGAGTGAGGAGATACAGAGGAGGCTGTGGGAGGGACTTGGCGACAACCGTATCGCGATGGTCAGCTCCGACGATGCCGCCTTCTCGTGGGAGGCGAAACTGCTTGGGAAAGACCGGTTCGACAGGTGCCCGAACGGCATACCGGGTATCGAGTCCCGATTCCACATGCTCTATTCGGAGGGGGTGGCATGTGGGCGGCTTACCCTGCCGAGGTTTGTTGAGATCGTATCGACCGCGCCGGCGCAGCTGTTCGGCCTGGCACCCCGGAAGGGGAGCCTGACCATGGGAGCCGACGCCGATATCATTCTCTTCGATCCTGAAGCGCGGTGGGTCATGGGAGGTGAAACTCTGCACATGGCCACCGACTGGTCCGCCTGGGAGGGTATCGAGATCACCGGCAGGATCGTGAAGGTGTTCTCACGTGGTGAGCTGATCGTGGATGGAAATGAGTGCCTGGCCGAAAAGGGCAGGGGACGCTATATCCACCGCGTTCTGTTCTGATCCCGTGATACGCCTGTCCGTGAAGGGGAGACGATATTGCGGTCAGCCCGAAAGGAGTCATGAGTGAGATGAGTGATGAGCGTATCTGGTCGGGAGCCTCTCCTGAAGTGGTGGCACGGGATATTGAGACTCTGGTCGCCTTCACAGACGAGGGTCTCTCGATCGAGGAACTGGATATCATGCTCTCCGACCGGCTGATGCCGCATCTCATCCGGTACGATCGGCCCTCCTTTCATTCCCTTTTCAACATGGTACCTGAGGATGGAGCCCTCCACGGTGCCCGGCTGGCGCTGGAGTGGAACCAGGGGGTGACCAACTGGCAGGTTTCACCCGGGGGGGCGGTCCTGGAGGAGCTGTGCTGCAGGGCTCTCTGCCGTCTCTTCGGCCTGGAGGAGAGTGCTGAGGGAACCGTGATGTACAGCGGCACCTATGCCAATCAGCAGGCGCTCTACATGGCCCTGCACCGGAAGGCGGAGAAAGAGGGATTCAGCCTGGCCGACGAGGGAGTGAACGGCTTTGCTGATCCCGGGCGACTGGCGGTGGTCACTTCGGTGGATGGGCACTTCTCACTCAGACATGCCGTCCGGGTACTCGGCCTGGGTGAAAAGGCGCTGGTGAAGGCAGGTGTGGATGGGAACCGACGGATGGATACAGCCCATCTGAGGAAGATGCTGGCGGATCTCTCCGGGACCAGAGATGTCTTCTGCGTGGTCGCGACCGCCGGTACCACCTCCACCGGTTCGATCGACCCCATCGATGAGATAGCGGATATCTGTGCCGATCACGATACCTGGCTTCACGTCGACGGCGCCTACGGCCTGGCCTATCAGCTGATACCCGAATGGAAGCATCTCTTTGCGGGGATCGAGCGGGCCGATTCCCTCTCGTGGGATCCCCACAAGCAGTTCGGCGTTCCGATCCCCAGCTCGATCATCTTCACGCGGAGGTCTGAAGATCTGCGGCGGATGGCCATCTTCAGCAGTTACTGGAACCTGCCCGATACCGTTGAACCGAATCCCGGCATCAAATCGATTCCCTCGACCCGCCCCCTGACCGCGCTCCCGCTGGTCACCTCCATCAGGCACCTCGGTATACGGGGAGTGATCGATCGCCTCAGGTCTCCCCTCGAGGTGGTCAGGGAGATCCATGCATATCTCGAGGAACAGCCTGACATGGAATGTCTGCATGAGCCTGACACCGGGATCCTCTGCTTCCGGATCGTTCCGGAGGGCCTGCCTGGAGAACGGCTCAATCCGCTCCAGTATCATGTCTACGACACCATCCTGAAGGAAGGCCGGCGCTCCATCTCGATTACGAAACTCGACAACACATCCGTCCTGCGGTTCGTGGTGCTCTCCCCGACCGTGACCGTAGATGCGGTCAGAGAGACGATAGCTGAGGTGCGGCACATCGCGGAGTCATTCAGTTGATCGATACGATTCTGAATATCGCATCCCGGATAGACACCATCCTCTGGGGCGTCTGGACGATTGTATTCATAGCCTCGGTTTCGCTCTATCTCACGGTGAGGTCCCGCTTCTTCCCCGTACGCAGGGTCGGCTTGATCGTGAGGAGCACCTTCGGGAGTCTTCTGAGCAAGAGGGAGGAGAAGGCCCTCGATCCCACCATCTCTTATGAGGACAGGGAGGCAGAGAAGAAGAGGAAGCGGGGCAGAATGACCCCCTTCCAGGCCACCTCAACCGCCCTGGCAAGCACGGTCGGGATGGGTAGTATTGCGGGGATCGCCACCGCCCTGTCGGTCGGTGGACCGGGAGCGATCTTCTGGATGTGGCTGCTGGCCCTGCTGTCGATGATGACCAAGACGGCGGAGATCACGCTGGCGGTCCATTACCGTGACATCGATGAACAGGGCAGGATCCGGGGCGGCCCGATGTACTACATCAACCGGGGGCTCGGGTGGCCCTTCCTGGCTACGCTCTTCAGCCTGGGTATCTTCGTGAACTCCCTCTGCAGCGCCTCCCTCCTGCAGGCTCATACGGTGGGAAGGGCGTTCCTCGAGTCATACGGAACCAGCCCTTATCTGGTCACCGGAGTGATGACCGCCATCACCGCTGTCGTGGTGATAGGGGGGGTTCGCAGGATCGGGAGGTTGAGCGAGAGTCTCGTCCCGGCGATGTCGATCGTCTATGTAGTCGTGGGTCTCATACTCTTCATCATGAATTTTCGCCAGATACCCGAGGTCTTCGGTCTGATCTTCAGCTCTGCCTTCGCTCCGGCTCCCGCCATGGGCGGATTCGCCGGAGTGGCGGTCTCCCATGCGATCCAGAAAGGGATGTCGCTGGGGATGTTCTCGAACGAGGCAGGGTTAGGAACAGCTCCCATTGCTCACGCCACCGCTGACACCGACCATCCATTCCGGCAGGGGATGTGGGGCGCCTTCGAGGTATTCATGGTGACATTCATCATCTGCACCATCACCTCATTCGCCGTACTCTCCACCGGGGTTCTGTCGAGTGGTGAGTCAGGCATCGAACTGGTGATGGCCGCCTTCTCATCGGTCTTCCCCGAGCGACTCACGAACACCCTGATCTCGTTCATCATCCTCACCTTCTGTCTTACCACGCAGATCGGGTTCTTCATCTACTTCGAGACCGCCTCCATCAACGTGTTCGGCACCCGTGTCATGAAGTACCTGAAGTGGCTTTATTTCATACCTCCGGTGGTCTTTGCCGGAGTGACCGACGTCGATCGGATCTGGGTGTTCGCCAATATCGCCGTGGGAGTCTGCGCGATTCCAAACCTGATCGCCCTGGTCGCTCTGCGGGATGAAATATTCAAACTGATGAAGGATTTCATCGAGGGGACGAACCGGTATGCGACCCATCTCATCGATGTCTCGAAAGAATATGTGAGAAAGGCAGGACCGTAATGCGCATCCTCCTCATCAATCCCAACAGCGATCTGGAGATGACCGAAGCGATCCAGCAGTCGGCTGAGGCGTTCGCCGCTGGGGGATATGAAGTGGTCACCAAAGCCACGCCGGGAGCTCCGCAGTTCATCGAGACCTACCGGGATGAGCTCCTGGCCGCGCCGGGGATGATGCAGCTAGTGCGGGTGAACGAGGATGATTTCGATGCTATGATCATCGCCTGCCACTGCGATCCCAATCTGGATGCGATGAAAGAGATCAGCTCGATACCGGTTGTGGGTATCGGGGAGGCCTCGATGAAGCTGGCCACGATGCTGGGGCATACCTTCTCGGTTGTCACCACCCACATCCACTCCATCCCGGGCAAGATCGCCAACGCCCGCAAGATGCATCTTCAGGACCTGATGGTCTCGGTGAGAGCCCCCGAAAGGGGTGAGGAGGACCTGGGAGACGAGCAACTCTTTGTGGGACTCTCCCGGCGGGCGGTCGAGGAGGACCTGGCCGAGGTGATCGTGCTCGGATGCGCCGGCCTTACCGGTATGGACAAACTGATCGAGAAAGAGCTTGGCGTGCCGGTACTGGACGGAGTCATCTGTGCCCTGATCATCGCGACCGGACTTGTGAAATACGGCATCTCGACGAGTAAAGTATTGGGCTATAACCCTGAATATTAACCGGATCGTGCATAGAGAGATGCACCTGTCTCGTATCCCCTGAACCGAATGGTAATGCCGTCATGAAAGAAGCAATCGCCGCTGCCGCCGAATCGTATCGGGAAGAGATTTCCGGTTTCGTACGTGATATCGTCTCCATCCCTTCCCTGGCTGGACAGGAGGGTCCGGTCGTTGAGCGCCTCAGGCAGGAGATGCTCCAGATCGGATATGAAGATGTACATGTTGACGGAATGGGGAACCTCATCGGCCGGCTCGGGAACGGTGAAAGGACCATCGCCCTCGACGGCCACTGCGATGTGGTGGATATCGGCAATCCCGATATCTGGGAGGTGGATCCCTATGGTGGTGAGTTGAAGGATGGAGTGATCTGGGGTCGGGGGGCCGCTGACCAGAAAGGTGGATTGGCGGCTGCGATCTATGCCGGGAAGATACTCAGGGAGGTCGGATTGCCCGGGACGATCTCTCTCTACGTTGTCGCGTCGATTTCAGAAGAAGAGATCGAGGGGGCGAACTGGAACTATATCATCAAGGAGGGGGGCATAGTTCCGGATGTTGTGCTCCTGACCGAGCCCTCCAATCTGAAGATCAGTGTCGGCCAGCGTGGACGCATGGAGATGAGGGTGAAGACGCAGGGGATCTCCTGCCATGGTTCGGCACCTGACCGCGGGGAGAACGCGATATACAGGATGGCGCCGATAATCCAGGATGTGGAACGGTTCCACAGGGGGATGGAGAGTGATTCAATTCTGGGCGGAGGTAGCATAACCGTCACGGATATCAAATCCACGGCACCGTGTCTCTGTGCGGTGGCCGACAGCGCCACCATACACCTCGACAGGAGACTCACTGAGGGAGAGACACTTGAATCGGCTGTTCGTGAAATCGAGGAGCTCCCCTCGGTCAGGGAGAGTGGGGCGGAGGTTTTTGTGCCCGAGTACGAGGTGACGACCCACACAGGTCTGGTGTATCCCGCGAAGGCCTATTACCCGCCGTGGCTGATGGACGAAACCGATCCAGTTGTACAGACGGCTGTCAGGGCGTACAGGGAACAGTTCGGGGAGGAACCAACAATCGGCACCTGGCAGTTCTCGACGAACGGCGTTACCACGAAAGGGGTATATGATATTCCGACGATAGGCTTTGGGCCGGGAGCGGAGGAGCACGCGCACATGCCGCTCGACCAGGTCAGAGTTGATGATCTGGTCAGGGCGATGGAGTTCTATACGGCCTTCGTCTTGAAATACTAGAAGTACTAGAGGGTCTGTCACTCGATCCAGAGGTCCCTGTCGTTGTCCTTCCAGAACTCCACCTTCATCCCGCTGTGGTTGAACACACCCTGGTAGTAGGGATCGTGCTTCTTGTACTCCTCGTACGGCCCGGTATAATCGGCCCGTCGCTTCTTGTACGTCTCGAAAGCCGCCATGCTGTCATACTCCCAGATGAGGAAATGCCGTCCCGATTCCTCGCCTGCGACGGTCTTCTCGAAGTAGCGGACGCTCTTCCATTCCCCGAAGAGCTCCCGATGGTCGTTGACCCACTGGAACCAGTCCCGCATGGCGAGTGCGTGTTCTTCCTCTTTTCCCTCGGCGACATACCAGCTCTCCATCTCGAATACCGCCATGACTATTGCTCCTTTCCCACTTCACCGAATTCGCCGCCGTATTTCAGCGCTATCCTCCTCAACTCCTCCGATTGATTCCCGGAGTCGTGATAGCCTGGTGGAGGGTCGGGCTGATGCGGGTGATCAGGGGCGGAGTGCCGCCACAAAGGAAGGGCGGCCAGGATGAATCCACTGGAGGCGCCTGCCCTCAGGAATACCCGTCTGCCGATCTGCAGGGGATGTTCGCGCATACTCTCACTCCCATGCTGAGATTGCCGGATGCCAGCCCGGCAACCATAGCAGATTCACTCCGGAAGAGATAATCTGGATTCAGGGACAGAATGAATGAGAAAAAACCTGAACTATTCTGCGATAGTCCGCTGATCCCTGAGGGCATCAGTCTATGATCGTCCTGTCGATTGTGAATCGGATCCCGGTTAGAAAATGTCGATGCTGATCCCGATCGAGAAAAATGGATGGAAGGAATGAGCTGGTCGGACTTATATATCGAGTCGGACTCAATGATTGAAGCTGTTACCAGTGAAGGGGTGCTGATTATGCTGAGCGATAATATGCAGGAGGCTTTCAACAGGCAACTGAACGCGGAGATGTTCTCCGCATATCTCTACCTGTCGATGTCAGCCTGGTTTGAGGGGATCAATCTGAAGGGCATGGCAACCTGGATGAAGTTCCAGGCCCAGGAAGAACTCATGCATTCGCTGAAATTCTATGACCAGATCCACGAGCGGGGCGGTACCGTGGCCCTTACCGCCGTTGATGCCCCCCAGACTGAATGGGCTTCTCCGCTGGCGGTCTTTGAGGCGACCTATGAGCACGAACAGAAGGTCACGGCCATGATCAACGATCTGGTGGATCTCTCCATCGCCGAGAGCGATCACGCCGCCAACGCCTTCCTTCAGTGGTTCGTCTCCGAGCAGGTGGAAGAGGAGGACGCGGCCAACGGGATCGTGGAACAGCTGAAACTGATCGGTGATGATCGGGGCGCCCTCTTCATGATCGATCGGGAGCTTGGACAGCGCGTCGCCCCGCCAGCGGGAACGGCTGTATAGTAGACGGGATCTGTGAGTCGGGCGGAACGTCACCTGGAGCGCGCGAACCGCTCGACTTCCATCAATAATCCCTGGCCAGAGAGCTGGTTGGTCTGACCGGATTACTCACTCTCTCTCCATCCTTTTCAACGACGTAGGTCTCAATCGCGTAATACGCCGGCAGTCCCAGCTGCTCAAGCATCAGCGCCAGCCCCATGTTGCGGCCTTCGACCCGCTGCCAGAATTCGGTCTCTTCCGGACCGGGGAAGGGTGCCTTGTCTTTCTGCGATTCGTGCTTGAAGATCGCCATGATCTTCAGGCGCAGTTCCTCTTCCGAGAGCGGGATCAACACGTTTGCTTTGCTGACCGGCCATTCATCCCAGGCCCCCCGGTACTTCCAGACCTCGGGTGATGGGCCGGTGTATTGTTCAAGGGCTGACTCGATGGCTTCCATACACATGCGGTGGGTCCCGTGCGGGTCGGACATGTCACCTGCCGCAAAGACCATTTCGGGTCTGAATTCCTCGAACAGGTCGAGGACGATCTTCACGTCCTCCGGACTGATGGGGTCTTTTCTGACCTTGCCCGTCTGATAGAAGGGGAGGTTGAGGAACCGCGCCTGATCCCGCATCAATCCGAGGGTCTCGATCGCTGAAACCGCCTCGGCTTCACGGATGGCCTTCTTCAGTGCCTGTACTTCCGGGATGTCGATTTTACCCGGCTTCTTGGAGGCCAGGAACGATTTTACCAGATCAATAACCTCATTTGAACGCACCTGTTCACGGTTGATGATACCGTCGACTCTCTCCATGAAATCGAGATACCGGCGCACTTCGTGATCAAAGACCGCGATATTCCCCGAGGTCTGGTACGCCACCACGATATCGTTACCGTTCTGCTGGAGCTTGTTCAGTATCCCGCCCATCGCGATGACGTCGTCATCCGGATGGGGTGAGAAGACCAGGATGCGTTTGTCGGTCGGCAGTTTGCTCTTCCCGCTGATCTTTGAGATGAGGGCGTTGAAGACTTCACCGTTCAACGGCGCCGCGGTGCCCCATCTTGCCAGGAGCGAGCTGAGATGGTGTTCCCGGTAATCATCGGCCTTGAGGCGGAGGATCGATTTGCCGGCCTGCTCACTCAGCCACATCACTGCTTCAAGTTCCAGCTGGGGATCCCAGTCGACGGCTCCCACCAGCCAGGGAGCCCTGTACCGGGTCAGTTCAGCCGCCGTTGCCGGATCGAGATACACGGTCGCATTCGGGTGATCCTGCAGGAAGCTGGCAACGATCCGGGGATCGACCTCTCCTTCGACCGCCCTCCGGATCACCTGCGCCTTGCGTTCTCCCAGCGCGACCAGGGAGATCTCCCGCGCCTCCATGATCGTGGCCACACCCATCGTGATGGCCTGCAGGGGGACATTATCTTCACCGAAGAAATCAGAGGCGGCATCCTTTCGGGTGATGGTGTCGAGGAACACGAGTCTCGTTCGTGAATCCCTCTCCGAACCGGATTCGTTGAATCCGATGTGGCCGGTCCTGCCTATCCCCAGGATCTGCAGGTCTATCCCGCCGGAAGCGGTGATCATCTCTTCATACTGCCGGCAGTGGTCTTCGATCTCTGTCACCGGAACATCACCCCGCGGCAGGTGAATATTCTCCTTCGGGATGTTGATGTGATCGAACAGGTTCTCATGCATGAAGCGGTGATAGCTGTGGATACTGCCGGGGTCCATCGGGCAGTACTCATCGAGATTGAACGTGATTACCCGGGAGAAATCGAGGTCCTCCTCATGGTGGAGGCGTATCAGTTCCCGGTATATGCCGAGAGGTGTGGACCCGGTGGCCAGTCCGAGGACGGTCGGTTCATCCTTCGCGTTCTTCTCAACGATCAGCTCGGCGATACGGCCGGCTGCCGCCCTCGCGATATCCCGGTGATCGGGTAAAACGATAACGTGTATCTTCTCGAGGTTCTTCGGCACCTGACGCTCCCCGGTCTGGATGAAAACGTATAATACAGGGAAATCCCGGACAGGGAACCGCCTGTCATTCCCACTTGAAATAACACCAATCGAGTGAGTGGACTTCGATTGTCAGCGGCTCTCCTCGTACGCACCCTATATGAGATACGTCAGCACCGTGGAATCCCGGCCGGATGAGCACCATGTCAGATGAATAAAGACAGAAATTGGGCGATTCGTCGCAGGCTGGTGCCGCCGCCCGACGGTTTTTTCCCCAAGCCGATCGAACCGGAATCGTTCCTGGAGGCGAAAGCCGAATTCCTGAAGACCTGAATCGGGGCAGGACTTTTCCGATTCTGACAGATGTTCAGGGGCAGGTGAGAGGATGTATGCTATACGCAGTTGTGCTGTTGGATGTGCCTGGAGCCAGGTCCAGCCCACATCAGCGTTTCTTTGCCTTAAACTCTCATTTCGTCTGATAACGGCGTACTGTTAGAGTGGGAGCGGAAAGAGAATAATCTGTTCCACAGATAACGGAATCGACGTGCGATGGATGATCGGAGAGAACGAAATCGGAAAGAAGAGGGAACGGAATTGAAGATGCACCGATGGTTCAGCGCTTCAGCTTCCAGGACCCTGCTTCTCATGACCGCGGCAGGTATTGCCGGTCTCACGCTTGTGACCAGCTGTTCACTCCTGCGGCCCAGGGCTGATCTGCTGCTGGTCAACGCCCGGGTCTACACGCTCGACTGGGGGGAACCTGCCGCTGACGGGACGCCGGCCGAAGACGCTCCGATCGATGCTCGCGGCTGGCATCCCGATGCAGAGGCCGTAGCCATCGCGGATGGAAAGATCATCTTTGTCGGTACCGCTGGTGAGGCTGAGAGATACCGGGGACCCGGCACGGTGGTGCGTGACCTCGGCGGCGCGACCGTTCTGCCCGGTCTGGTAGATTCACACGTTCATGTCAACGAACTGGCTGAGAACCTCAGCCGCATCGACCTGCGTGGTCTGAATACCGAAGAGGAGATCTATTCCCGGCTGGTGAAGGAATCCGGCGATATCCCACGGGGAGAGTGGATCATCGGATACGGGTGGGATGAGGGATTGTGGGCCAATCGCTATCCCGACAACCGGCGTCTCACGGAGCTCTTTCCAGACAATCCGGTCCTCGTTGACGGACTGCACGGATTCGGCGTCTGGGGAAACCACCTGGCGGTCGAGCGGGCCGGTGTCACTGCTGAAACCGAATCACCCAGTGGTGGTGAGATCCTCAAAAACCTGCGGGGTGAACCGACCGGCATATTTGTCAATCAGGCGGTCAACCTGCTGCGTGACGCGGTTGCGCCTGAAACGCTCGAGCGGAGGATGGCGAACCTCAGGACCGCGCTGCTGACCATGGCCGCAGACGGCTACGTCAGTGTGCACCAGGCGGGAACGCGTACCGACATGATGCAGGCGCTGGAGGGCCTCGAAGAGCGGGGAGAGCTGCCCATACGAGTCTATGCCATGATTTCCACGCGGGACGAACCCCTGACGCGCGAATGGATCGCAAAGGGGCCCGACCGGGACAGGGACAGCATGTTGAGGGCCTGCGCGGTCAAGGCCTACTACGACGCCTCACTCGGGTCACGTGGTGCGAAGATGCTTGAGGATTACTCCGACATGCCTGGTCATCGCGGGGTAAGCGGGGATGAGTACGGGTACGATGAGGATCTGGTGGCCGAAGCGATGCGGGCCGGTTTCCAGGCGGCGATCCATGCCATCGGTGACGCCGGTAACCGCGATGTGATCGATTTTTACGAGGAAGTGCTCACCGGCACTCCCCGGGCCATCGACTACCGGCACCGGATCGAGCACGCACAGGTGGTGCATCCCGATGACTTTCAGCGCTTCGGTGAACTCGGGCTGATCGCCTCCATGGAGCCGCCACAGACGGTGGAGGACAAAGCCTGGCTGGAAGATCGCATCGGTCCCGATCGCTGTCGGGGCGCCTTCGCCTGGCGGACTCTGCGCATTGCAGGTGCCGAACTCACCTTCAATTCCGACCTGCCAGGTTCTGATCACAGCATTTTCTATGGCCTGCATGGGGCGATCACGCGACGGGACAGGGACCTGCAGCCGACCGGTGGATGGCACCCCGAGCAGTGCGTCCTGCCCGAAGAGGCTATCCGAGCCTATACCTCATGGGCGGCCTGGGCTTCGTTCCAGGAGAATGAGACCGGTGTCATTTCCCGGGGGCGTTTCGCCGATATCACGGTAATGGACATTGACCCGTTCGTCCTGGGAGCAACCGAACCAGAGAAACTGCTGGAGGGTTCGATCCTGCTCACGATCGTGGCCGGTGAGATTGTGTATCAGCCCGACTGATCAATATCGAAATATTAATGAATCGTGTGTGAACCCTGACGGATTAATCTGCGTACATATATGAGACTCTCATATATGAGAGTCTCGAACTGATATGCAGATCGACACCACGATCCGGGAGACCCACATGAGCAAGAAATCCCTCGCCTTGATGAAAGGGACCCTCGACCTCCTCATCATGAAGACGCTGAGCCTGGGACCACTGCATGGTTACGAGATATCAAAATGGATCGAGCGAAAAACAGACGACACCATCCAGGTCGAATACGGCGCGCTCTACCAGGCCCTGTTGCGCATGGAGGGGAAGGGGTGGCTGGAAGCGGAATGGCGCCAGTCCCCGACCGGACGGGAGGTGCGGTTCTACGAGCTGACTCTCCGTGGACTCACGCAACTGGAAGAGCAGTCTGAGAGCTGGGACCGGTACGTCACCGCGATGTACAGCGTCCTGCGCACGGCGGAGGTCTGATCATGAGCGCAGCGAGAGACTGGAAGCGGAGCAGTCATATCACCGGCAGCCGCCCCGATACCCGGGGACTGCCGATCCCCGATCCCACCCGGGTTGTCGCCATCTGGGAGACCGAGACCGGGAGCAGGGGGTATCAGCCGTTCACCTCTCCCGATTACTACGACATGCTCGACAACAATTCCTCCTTTGAGGAATTCGGGGTCTATTCCTTCCGCTGGGCGGGATGATGTTTTTGGCGACAGCCTTACCGGCGATGAAGGCAACCCGCGGCGATCCAATGGATGCACTGCGGATCGAGTAAAGCCGGTTGCCTCCGGGGAAGTGTTCAGATAATCTCCGGGTTTATATTCTGGAGGTTATCGGCATGACCCGGATGCGTATGGTAGTGATTCTCGGCACCCTCTCCATTCTGCTGGTGCCGCGCACGCTCCTCTCCCAGGAGCCGTATCGCGTCACCAGGATCACTGGAGAGATCGTACTCGACGGGCTCTGTGATGAGCCGGCCTGGCAGGGGGTCAAGCCCCTGCCGCTCATCCAGCAGTCACCCGACTACGGTCAGCCACCCTCCAGGGAGACCGAAATCCGCATCGCGTATGATGACCAGTACCTCTACCTGGCAGGGAGGATGTACGATGATCCGGCCGACATTCTCGGACCATCGCTCAAGCGTGATATGCTCTCACCGAACAACGACTACGTCGGCATCATCCTCGATACGTTCAACGACAACGAGAGCGCGCTGGCGTTCTTCACGACCCCGAGCGGTATCCGCCTTGACCTCACCGTCTTCAATGACGCCCAGCCGTCTTCTCCCGAATCGATGCCGTTCAATATCAGCTGGGACACCTTCTGGGATGTCGCTGTCCACCAGAGCGATGAAGGGTGGTTCGCCGAGTTCCGCATCCCCTTCTCCAGCCTCCGATTCCAGGACACCGATGGAGAGGTGGTCATGGGACTCGTGGCGTGGCGATGGAGTGCCCGTCGCGGAGAGGTCGACATCTTCCCGGCGTTCGAGGCCTCCTGGGGGGGGCTGAGCACCTTCAAACCATCGCAGGGAGCTGACATCCTCTTCGAGGGTGTCAACATTCGTCGATCGGCGTACCTCACGCCATATGTGTTGGGCGGAACCGGATTCACGTACGAACTGAACGACGCGGAGACCGCCTGGGACCGCACCGATAACACGACCGGTGAGTTCGGGCTCGACTTCAAGTACAGCATCACCAGCAATCTCACCCTCGACCTCACCTGGAACACCGACTTCGCGCAGGTGGAGGCCGACGACCAGCAGGTGAACCTGACCCGCTTCTCCCTCTTCTTTCCCGAAAAGCGCCGGTTCTTCCTGGAGCGGTCGAGCGTGTTCGACATCTCCATGGGAGGTCCGAACCGTCTCTTCTACAGTCGGCGTATAGGCCTGCATGATGGTCGTCAGATCCCCATCATGGGAGGCCTGCGACTGGTCGGTCGGATCGGAAGCTGGGACGTGGGAGTGATCGATATGCAGACCGGGGATGATCCCGGGGGGGAACTCGCATCAGAGAACTTCGGAGTCGTGCGCCTGCGCCGCCAGGTGTTCAATCCTTTTTCCTATATTGGCGGGATCGTCACCAGCCGGATCAGCAGGGATGGTTCCTGGAATCTCCTCTACGGGATCGACGGGATTTTCCGGGTGGCGGGAGATGACTATCTCACGATGACCTGGGCTCAGTCATTCGAGGACGGAGAAGGACATCGATTCGGATCTCTCGATCCGGCCCGTTTCCGGCTCAATTGGGAGCGGCGGACCATCGATGGTCTCTTCTACAACCTGAGCGTATCAGGAGCAGGTGAAGACTTCGATCCGGGGATCGGATTCGAGATGCGCGATGACTTCTCTAATGTATGGTATGGATGCGGATATGGATGGGTGGCCTCGACTGAATCACCGCTCAACCGGCACAATATCTCCGTGAAGGGATTCACCTACCTGCGCAATGCCGACCGATCGATCGAATCGGCCGAAATCGGCCCGACCTGGACGGCATTCTTCAATAATTACACCACCGTCATCATCTCCCTCAAATCATACCGGGAGGGCCTTACGGAACTCTTTGAACTGGATGATGTCACTACCGTCCCGACAGGGGAATACACGTACTACGGGATCGAGGCCGCGTACGAGCCGGGAGGCGGGCGGTTGCTCGACAGCGGCGTGATGCTCACCGCCGGGGGATTCTATGACGGTACCCGGATTTCACTCGGATTGACTCCGCGGTGGAGTATCTCACCGCAATTGAACTTCAACGGATTCTTCCAGCTCAACCGGGTGGTGTTCCCCGATCGAGACCTGGAATATACGGCCCTGATCGGTCGACTGCGCGTTGAGGTGACCCTGAACACGGCAATCTCGGCTTTCGCCTTCGTCCAGTACAACGGGGGTGCTGACATGATCACAGGGAATGTACGTTTCAGATATAATCCGCGCGAAGGGAACGACTTCTACCTGGTCTACAACGAAGGGCGCAACACCGACCGGCTGCGCAAGATACCCAATAAGCCGTATACCAGCGACCGCACGATCATGCTGAAATACGCCCACACCTTCATCTTCTGATCCGCTGACTCACGAAGCAGGAGAGAACGCCCTCGAGACGGTTGAAGCACGTACAGATGCACGGCTCGTGGTGGCGTTGGCATGAAGCGGGAGATTATGATATCCCGATGACGGAGATCGGGAGGAATGACAGGGAATCCCTGCATATCGGAATACTGGCCGGTGGCAGGAGCAGTCGGATGGGTGTCGACAAGGCGCTCCTGACCATCAACGGTGAGACCATGCTCGAACGGGCGGTCCGGACCGCTCTTGAGACGGGATTGCCGGTCGCGGTCTCCGGTCGAAAGCCCCCTGAAAACTGGGCCCTCCCGGCGATTCCCTTCATCCCTGATCTCACCCCGTTCAAGGGGCCCCTGCACGGGATCATCAGACTGCTCGATCATTTCGGGGCGCCTGTCCTCGCGATCGGGTGTGACATGCCGCTGGTCACATCAAGGACCCTTGCCTGGCTCATCGATCAGGGCCGCCGGCACACCGGGGAGGACGGGACCGCCGTGATAAACGGTGCGGGAGTAATCCAGCCGCTCTTCTCGATCTACACACCTGCACTCCTCTCCCGGCTCGCAACCATCTCTTCAGATGAGGCTCCGTCGGTCCGGGCCGTCATAGAGGAAGGCAGGTTTGAACGGATCACGGTTCCCGGGGAACTGGAATCCGCGCTTGAGAGTGTGGATACGCCTGAAGAGTTCGCGTTCCTGCGGGAGGGATCAACTTCCAACCATTCCCCCTCTTCCATATAGTGGGTCACATGGAAGGAGAGCGGATCATACGCACGGTCTGTCCCCGTAACTGTTACTGCACCTGCGGGATGCTCGTGACGGTCAGGAATGGGCGGATCGTCTCCATCGAGGGTGATCCACTCAATCCTGCGACCGACGGCAAGGTCTGCCTGAAAGGACTCAGCTATGTTGAGCGGGCTGAAGCTCCCGACCGGATCCTCACGCCGCTCCGTCGGCGATCGAACGGAGAAGGGTTCGATCCGGTTGACTGGGATGAAGCACTCGATGGGATAACCGCTGGTCTCAGGGACCTCCATTCGCGGTACGGTCCCAGCGCCACGCTCTACTACGAGGGTTCGGGCAGTCATGGAGCGCTCTCGGCCCTCTCCGACGCGTTCTGGAACCAGTTCGGCGGTCCGACCCGGGCCCATGGCGACCTCTGCTGGCCGGCCGGTCTGGAAGCCACCCGGCTCACCTATGGAGACAACCTGCACAACCACCCCGTTCTGACTCGCGAGAGCAGGTTCATCCTCCTCTGGGGTCATAATCCGGCCGAGACGAACGTACACCAGATGCGCCTGATCCTCGATGCGCAGGAAAAGGGCGCGGTGGTCGCGGTCATCGATCCCCGCTCGACCGATACCACTGATGCGGCCGACCTCCATCTGCAGCCGAGACCGGGAACAGATGGAGCGCTCGCCATGGGGATTGCGGCAATCCTTGACGAGGAAGGGCTGCTCGATCGGGTATTCCTCGATGAAGCCGCCATCGGAGTGGAACCCTGGCTCGAACGGGTTCGATCGTTTCAACCGGATCGAGTCGCGGAGATCACCGGGGTTCCGGAAGGTGAGATCAGGGAACTCGCGATACGCTATGGCGGCACCCGTCCCGCTCTTCTGATTGCCGGATTCGGATTGCAGCGCAATCGGCATGCCGGGCAGACAATGCGCGCCGTGGCGCTGCTGCCGGCCCTCACCGGGAACATCGGCATCCGGGGCGGAGGATGGCAGTACGCGAACCTGGCAAGCCATCGACTTCGACCCCCTCCGTGTCCCCCGGCTCCCGAGGGAGGAGTGAGGTCCTTCCCGACCTCCCGTCTGGGATCCGCGCTTCTGGAATACGATGATCCGCCGGTACGGGCGGCCTGGTTCGAGAAGGCCAACCCCGTGAGCCAGCATCCGGGGACGACCCGTGTCCGTGAGGCACTGGCCAATCTCGATCTGCTCGTTGTCGTGGACCAGTTTCTCACCGATACCGCCCGTATGGCTCATTACGTTCTCCCCGCCAAAACCCTGTTCGAAGAGGAAGACATCGTTACCGCTTACTGGCATCCCTACCTGCAGTTACGCCAGAAGGTGCTCGACCCTCCGGCGGGAGTGAAGACCGAGACGGAGATATGGCGCGCGCTCTGTGAGCGGTTCGGGTTCGACACCCGGTGGTTCGATGGTGACCGGCGTGAACTCCTCCGGTCGATGCTCCCCGAGGGAGAAGGGGATCTGCTGGAGCGGATGGAATCTGAACCAGTGACGCTGAAGGGGACCAGGGAGGTGGTGTGGACCGAGCACACATTCCCGACCCGGTCGGGAAAGATCGAATTCGTATCCGAGGAAGCCGCCGAGCTGTGGGGCGTTGATCCACTACCGTCGTTCGAATACCTCCCGGAAGGGCACACGTCCGATACTGCTGCGGCCTGTCCCCTCCAGTTGCTGACCTGCAAGACCCGGGAACGCATTCATTCGCAGTTCGGCAATCTCAGCTGGATCGAGGGGGTCGACCGGCCGCGTCGGCTGGATATCCACCCCGAAGACGCCGGATCCCGCGGGCTGGGTGAAGGTGATCGGGCGGTCATGTGGAACGAACGGGGCAGGGTGGAAGTCGAGGTTCACCTCGATCACGGTCTTCGGAGCGGAGTGGTCCATGTTATCGAGGGCCGGTGTCAGGAGGACGATCCATGGTTGAATCTGCTCACCAGTGACTCGGTAACCGACATGAATCACGGCGCGACCTTCTACGAGTGTCTGGTGGAGGTCGGCAGGCCATGAGTCGTGCCGGATTCACACTCGACCTCGGACGCTGTGTCGGCTGTGGCGCCTGCGTACTCGCCTGCCGCATGGAGAAGGGGTGGCCCACTGACGCTCCATGGCGCAGGGTCATTCCCCTCAACCTCGACCGGCATCCGGGCGGTCCGACATATCATCTCTCGGTAGCCTGCCATCACTGCGAGCATCCCGCCTGTGTGCGGGCGTGTCCCTCAGGAGCCTATGAACGCCGTCCCGATGGTGCCGTGGTGCTGGTCGAGGATAGCTGTCTCGGTTGTCACTACTGCGAGATGGCATGCCCCTTCGGGGCGCCCGTCTTCGATGAGGCGGCCGGCGTGATGACGAAATGTGACTTCTGCCATGAGCGGGTCGATCGCGGTCTCTCTCCCGCATGCGTCGCGGCCTGCCCGACCGGCGCTCTCTGTGAGCTCTCAGATCGTGATCTGCAGGAAGAGGAAGCGGTTTCCTCTATTCCAGGATTTACCGATCCGGCTGACTGCGAACCCTCGCTACGATTCAGGGAACCGGGCGGCAGCGTGCGTATGGACCGCCTCGAACGGCTGCGGGAGGTGCTGGAGCGGTGAGCGCGACGAGACGCGAAAGGGTTGAACCCGAGCGTGATCTGCCCCTGGTCCTCTTTTCCTCATGTGCCATGATGGGTGCCGGGAGCGTCGGGGCGCTGCCGCTCCTCTGGCTCGCAGGCGGCGGCATCCGGTGGCCAGGTAAGGCGATGGCGGTGATCGCGGTCTCTCTGCTTGCGTGCGGTCTCCTCCTGTCGCTCTCCCATCTGGGACGGAAGAGACGTATGCCCCTGGCGATCCTCGGTCTCTACCGGAGCCCGCTCAGTCTCGAAGTGCTGCTGGTAAGCGTGACGATCATGGCTCTCTCCGGGGTTCTGCTCTTCGGATCACGCAGCGCTCCACTTCTCTGGCTGATCGCGGTCGTCGTGTCGTTACTTCTACTGATCGTGATCGGCCTCATCTATCGATTGAAGGGGCAGGCGACCTGGCGTGGTGTCGCGATCCTGGCGCCCTTCACTACCGGATTGCTCTGGGGATTGCTTCTCCACGCGACGTTCACCACCATACCGGTGGAGATGTTCCGCCCGATCGTGTACCTCTTCATAGCGCTCGATTTCGTGGTGACGGTGCTTCGCTGGAACACGATTGAGCGGAGGGGATCAGCCGGTAAAGCGAGGAACCAGGCCGCATTCGCCAGGCGGCGGGTCCTCTTCATTGTCAGGTCCATGACCATCGATCTCTTTGGCGTGGGCGCGCTCCTGCTGTTCGGTCCGGCCATCGCGCTCATCTCCGTATCCGTGGGCGTGCTGATTGACCGATACTGCTTTTACGCGCTGGGAGTCCAGTTCACAACCGAGGCGGAGGTTGCGCGTATCGAATCGATTATCAGAGAGGGAACGGGGGAGTAGCGGATGGACATGTCCACGATCCTCGTGCGGTACGCCGAGATCGCCTTGAAGTTGGCTTGATCTGTGGCGGGAGATGTGAGGTGATTCGTCGGCTTGACGGGGGAGATTGATCCCGGATAGGGTGTCTCTGCCTGTACGAATGGTACCCCTCCTGCCTGCAGCCTCCTGTCGATGCCTCCCTTTACCCTGCCCCCGCTCAGGCGAACGTGGCCTATCATTCAAGACGGTTTGCGAACAGCCCCCTCCACCGACTTCTCCAGGATCACTGGGAGCCCTTTCTCAGTGTGTATGAGGAACAGTTCCAGCACACCTTCGGGGCTTTGCGGTCGGTTTCTGAACGGGTAGTCGGGAAGTTCCTTGATTGCGGAAATCCCATGAGCGGGTTTGCCCGGATCCGATGCCCGGAATGCGGTCACGAACGGCTGCTGGCGTTCTCGTGCAAATGTCGTGGCCTGTGTCCCAGCTG